>Ga0075110_1000996_pt1 | contig 12709 bp, 16 predicted proteins | sample AntAceMetag02UK8_FD_69799 | JGI IMG/M metagenome (GOLD analysis project Ga0075110, IMG submission 69799) | Saline lake microbial communities from Ace Lake, Antarctica - Antarctic Ace Lake Metagenome 02UK8 | ecosystem: Environmental > Aquatic > Non-marine Saline and Alkaline > Saline | place... | reverse complement strand
GGCCACTGTCTGAATTTCAAAAGTGTGGGTGCCCTTATTGGCCACGAGAACAGATATCCCATTGAGTTCTGTCATTCCTAGAATGTCAGAAAGTAAAACCTTATCCCCGTCAGAGAACCCGTGACTTGTGGCTGTCACCACTCCGGGGTTCGCTTTCGTGATTCCGGATACTGTCAAAGGCGCATCATAAGTCAGACCACTGTCTACAAAGAAAGCGTCCTTCTGCTCTATAGAATCATCAAATGCTCTCGACATATATTCAATGTGTCTGACGATAGCCCCGTTCACGTATCTTTGAACTATCATCCAAAGCTCATCACGAGTCCCGTCAGAAGATGGGATCACGGCCACACTTTCAACTTTCGCTGCAGTGCCGGCGGCGTCACTCGATCCGCCCACAATGTGGCGGTGCCAAGCTACTCTAAATGAATCAACGTCTCTTTCGTAAGTGAGGCCTAGCAAAACCCCATCATTTCTCACGCACCAAAGGACCGGCTGCGGTTCATTTTGAATGTCCATTTGAGCTACGCCCGAAGTTCCATCTTCGCTAAGTGTAACGTGTTCGGCAAGGAGAGTCAGATCGGTAGCTCTAAAGCCATCGGCATCGAAGAAATACGTCAATTCACGCACCTTTCTGCCTGCTTTTTGCACGAATAATACCGATTTTCCAACCTGTACTGCCTGTGTATTGGCGCTCCCATACTTGGTCGAGCGTTTTGCTGTGATATTTGCGGGGGTCAGGGCTTCCGCTGCACTTGAGGGCCGAACTATCCACTCCCCGCCAGCGGTTCCAACTAACAGACCCTTCTCATCAGATATAAACCAACGGACAGCATTCACGTCATTGGCGTTAAAGGTAAAACTAAGAGCGTCGTTTGCAGCTACCACGCCGTCCAAACCGCTGGGCAGAAATTTGTCATAACTGCCGATTACACTTCCGTCCATTCTCTGTGGGTAATCTGTGGCCCCACCATAGAAGAGTCTATCTTCATGGAAAGTGACCGACGCCGGATACCCCGTGGTGGCCGACCAAACGCCAAGGCGCCAAAAGGTTTTGGCCGCGGTACTTGTAAGAGTCTCTTGGATATCAATGGTCACACTTCCATAGTGGACGAATGAAGCTATATACGCCCATCCCCAAACGGAGCCTTGCTGTAATCTTATTACTCGGCCCACGTCTGTACTCGCAAAAATTGCTGGGTGTACTGTTCCGCCGGAAGTGTAGGTATTCGTAAAAGTTGACCCGTCTAGATCAATAGTGTCATCGTCGATTCTCGTCACGGTCCAAGACCCATTGGCCTCTACTGTTCCGCCCACGGCTTCGATTCCAACATCGTCGCCCGTGACTTTGCCATGGCCCGTTGACGTGATCCGGATAAGTCCGGCCCCGTTATCCGCGGCGCCCGAAACTGCCGTCGTGGCTCCCGACTTTAAAGATACTCCGTCGCCTGTGGCTGCGCCGGGGGTCAGAGAAAAAGCTGTGGTATTAGTCGGAAGGTAAGGCCCGTCCAGGAAAGTAACTTCTGTGAGAGTCCAAGCAGTGTGCCAGGTTCTTGATAATTTGCGGGGGGCATAATTCGGGTGGACTATGTACATGACATCCGCACTCTGAGTGAAACGTAATTCAAAAAGATCGGCTTCCGCGTAGGGGCTCACCAACTCATAGGGAGACCCGCTGTCTTGAATCTGCCCATTGTTTCGATAAAACCGTATATACGCGTTGCCGAATTCTAAGATATAAGCTTGTGTAGTGGAAAATTCAAAAGGGATAAGTCTGGAAGTCTCTGCCGAAGTTTCTACCTCGGCCACGTAATAGGTGCCGGATCTTCTTTGGAGCCCGCCCTGTAATGTCGGTAAATAATTTAAACAAGTCTCGAGTGCGGCGCCATACCTATCAAGATTGACCTGCCCCCTGGACAGTGGGCTAAATTCGCCTGACGAAAAACTTGTCTGGATCGGCGCTACTTTTGCCATCTAGCTCCTTGCTGTGACCCAGATATCCTCTGGCGGCCTACTCGCTACTCTTTCGATAGCATTGGTTCTTTTCGCTTCCGCGATAAGGTCTTTGTACATTGCGAACAAAGCTTCTTTTTTAGTATTTGATTGGGTCAACTGCTCGCAGACTTCAATAGCGAGTCTTAGGGATAGCCCCTCTCTGAATAAAACATCCATTTCATTCGGGTCCGTTACATTATAAACATAACGAAGTTTCAAAGGTGCGCTGTCATTGGTGATAATGTTTCGCCCTTCGATCTGCCAATCTAAGTCATTGTAATTAACTTCCGGATCTGGCGCTAAAATCCTCACGTAATCCGTGGGGAGTGGGAAGCTTTTGGTTCTGGTAAATAGTGGCGCAGTCGCGCTGGCCGCAAGGGAAGCTCTTTTAATTGCAAAAGACCAAGGATGCTTCCTTAATTCTGCAAGTTTCACAGGCTCAAAAGCAAGATTCATAGCGCGGGCCGTGACTGAATCATCAGTCAAGTTTACGATTGTCGAGGCACCTAAGTGCTGCAATCCCCTATTCGCTATGCCTACGTCTGATGCCATTCAATCCCCTAGTACGGAATTCTAACAAGTCGATAGTAATTCGCAGTCGCAGTTGTGGCCACGGCTCTATAAGTCCCCGGCGGTAAGAAAGTATTTACGATGCCGGCTGCAGACAAAGTCACAGACGCTACGTCGGCATACGTATTTTGTGGCAGTTTTATTTGAAGCTTAACCGCTCCCCCGCCAAAAGTAGACTCACCTACATACGAATAGTGTCCACCTTGAATGCGCACATCCTCGCCGTTCCCGGTGCCTGCATTTTCTAATAAAACGATTGCTTCACTTGAAGCCATGTCTCACTCCTTAAGCTGGCAGCCAATTGCCTTTTATAATGTGATTCTTAATTTTCTCTAACGCATCTAGAACCTCTTCTTTACTGATAGCTCTAGTGGAGCCGCCAGCGTTTACTCCGGTAGTGGCGAGTTCGACCGTAACTTCAACAGTGTCGGCTGCTACTGCAGAACCAACGCCCTCAGTTACCGCAAACTCACCTACACCTACAGACATTCCATAAATTCTTGTAGCCATTGGGCTCTCCTATAAAATTTTGAAGGCGGGTTTTATCCCGCCCTCAATAAATTTAGATTGCGTATGAAACTTGTAAGGATATTGTCCCCGCAAGTTCTACCGCTTCTGTGGCTGTCGCCACTACGTCATAGTCGATTTTTGAATCAACTGTAAGACCTAGAGCTTCCCACAAAGGTTTCTCGATATCGTCTACGCCGTAAGAAGCGTTAGCCCCTGCGGTTTCGAATGTGATATCCGTCTGACCTAAAGCAGTCGTTAAAGCTTGAGCACTCGCGAAGAAATCAGCATCCACAACGGCAGCGCCGTTGGCTGTCGTCTGATAAATACCGATGTCAACTAAGCCCGTAGAGCCAACGTCGTCACAAGATAAAAGCACTTGAGCAACACGAGCGTTTGAAGGCAGCGTGCAAAAGAAATACTTTGATCCAATGTCATCGGCAGCACTTGCTTCCACGGTTCCGGCTACTAATTGCATAGCCCCCTTGGAAATTCGAGCGTTGTTTAAGACTCTCGGAGTAGCGTTGCGATTAGTAATTGCAGTCGAATAAACTGATACTGTAGCCATCTAATCCCCCTTATTCCGCACACTTAATTTCGGCAATTTTCTTTTCCTCGATGCGCGTAGCACCAACAGTCATATATACATATGTCTGCCAAGGCAATCCCTTGAGGTCTTTTCTTTGCGAAATGTCAGTGGTAATGTCATTCCAAATGCCTAAGTGCATTCCAGATTTAGCGAACACAGGTACTCTGCGGTAGCTATTTCCATCAACATTAAGACGCTCAGAGTGAACGAATTCAATTCCTAAAAACGACTTCAATTTTCCATCCACAAGAACCGGGCGGTCATTGAAATCCAAGCTAATAACTTGAGCCTCTGCAAGCAGGTTATCTTCTTGAATAGAAGAAATCACGGCTGTGATTGGCTCCTGGTCAAGATCGACTTCCGCTGCACGAAGTAAGCGACGAGCTTCACGAAGTTTTGCCACGGTCAAGCCAGTGTTACCACTCGCACCTTGATTCACTGCAACCTGTTGGGCTGACGGGAACGTGGTACTTGCAGAACCTGATTTGCCGGTTTTCGAGGTGCCGAAAAAAGCGTCGATGATTGTATCATCCATCTTTCTCATAGCTGCACTCGCGGCGTTGGTTACATAGATCGACTGAGGGTCTGTGATAAGACGAAGCTTATCAAAACTATCAATCAACTGCGGAAGATCGAAATCTAGTGGCAAGACCCAACGTCTGTCGGTATCTGCATCCACGCGACCCATGGCTTCAAAACGGCCAGTCACTTCCTGCATTTCTATGGCGTCTATCTGATCGACAGGCGACGCTTGCTCCCCAATATACGAGCCCTGCATAACGCGGCCTCGTAAACGGGAATCCCTCTGTTGCAACAGCATTTCAATGTTCGTAGCGAACTGCTGTGCATAGTGATTTGGAATATTAACAGACATTGTCTGAATCCCCCTGAAAAAAGTTATTGTCAAACTACTTACTTTTTCGAAGGGCTTGTCCGCAGTGCAGGGCCAGCTTCATGCTCGATAACTCCGAGTCAAGTTGCTGTCTTTATCCAGCCGTCAATTTGGCCCACGGATTTCTCCGCGGGTTATCAACAGATCCTCTTAAGGTTTATACTTAAAACTTAAAGTGTCAATCGGAAGCTGACGCCATTTGATGAAGTCTGCTTAACTCAGCCTTGGCTTTAGTCTCGCCCTTCAAGTACCTAACTCGAAAGTCGGGGTCGGCCTTAAGTGCTTTGATCTTTTCCTTAGCCTGAACCGGGGTAAGAATGGTGTCGCCGAATCCGTCTGACCCAGTGCTTCCAACATACCCATGCTCGCCAACTCGGCTGCCTAGATCCAACATGAACTTCATTACCCCATCAAAGCCAACGGCTTTCTCTAGAGAGGATAGGGCTTTGTCATTCAAACCGAACTGCCTGTAGGCCGACTGGGCTCTGGCTATATTCTGTTCATACGCGCCGCCCCATTCTCTCTTAAGAGTCTGAGTCTGCTCCTGCAACTCTAGTTTGTAGGCTTCTTGCTCTCGGGCTTCTACGTCTGCCGTGAAGGCTTTGAACTTTTCAATAAGTCCGGTGCCTTGTTCTTTTGTGAGATTCAATTCAAGAAAATTATCTTTCGCCCAATTCGTAAATGCTGGGTCGCCGCCTTCCGCTACTTCTAATCCATAACCTTCTGATGTCGCCGGCTTGCCGAGCTTCATAAAGACATCGTTCCAACCTTCGGCCTCCGGGCTTTCCGGTAATTTTAAAAGTCTTTCTTGAGGTACGCCGCGTAACTTCTCGAGATTCCTATAACTTTCAAGAACCGCTTTCGTATCTTGGAAGCCTTTGCCTGAAACATATTCTTGTAAATCTGCGGGGAGTCCTTCCGTCCAGGTGCTCTTTGGTGTCTCTGTTGAATGCGGGCTCACAGAAGGCGTGGCCTTCGGCGCCGCAACTGGGGCCTCAACTGGGGGTGCGGCCACTGCAGGGGTCGATAGCGCTGCCGCCGCCGAAGGTGTGACTGCTGGGGCTGCCGGTGTTTCTACTGCCGCTGCCGGGGCTGCTGCCGCTGCCGGGGCTGCTACGGGTGCCGTTTCCATATTACTTTCTCCTGTTTATTTCCCAAAGTTCATCGGGTGTTAGTTGTAAATGTTTTTGGATTCTAAGCCATACTTCGCGGCGACCCTCTAGGAGCGCATGGGCTCTCGGGTCCTCGTGGAAGGTACTTTCATTGGATCTGCAGAACTGGGCCAGGTCTTCTAAGACTATCTGGACATCCATATTATTTATATCGAAGGTGCGTTCATATGCGGCTTTCTTACTCGTAAGAATAATCTTCGCCTTCTCAACAACATCTTTAATCATTCGCCCTCACAGCAATTTATTTAGATGACTTCTGTAAAGCTGCCACGCTCGGCGCGGCCTGTATCATTTGCTGTTGCTGTTCGGCTTGGGCTCGGCCCTCGCGTATTCCTTGGATTTGATCCATGCTATTGCGCCAGCGGATAGGCACAGCATTGATATCCGACAATTCCGGTATAATAGTATCCCAATTAAAATGGTCAAGCGGCTGCGCGTTCCCGGTGGCATGAGTCACGCTTAAAGCTGACTCTATGGTTCTCATCAGTCCTGCAGCCTCTTCGGCTCTCTGGGCTCGGGAAAGCGGGGAGTCATACTCAACTTTAAATTGTGCGCCGGACTCTGCCACTATTCCAGGCATCGGCGGCAGCAAACCTTGCTGAGACAAGATATCTATCTCGCGCTCGATCTGTGGACCAAGGCGTTCCGACTCCTGCCGGCCAAAGGTGGGAGCTAGTAAGATCCCTTTTTCCCTAGTTCTTTCAAGGACTTCCGTGGCCGTCATGGCTGGCGAATCAACTAAAATCTGAAATAAAGTGACAAGGAAATTATCCTTAATGATGTCCCTTTCTTCGTCCATCATTTCCTTACCCGCAGCAATGTTGCCAGAAGGTAGGGTGTGGACTAGGGGCCGGCCATCTTTATTCACTCCCCCGGCATTCATATAGCCAGGTTTTAGTGAGAAATTATCCAGTACCCCGTCGTCGTGGACTAGCAGTACAGGATCGACCGCTCGGTGACCTTGCTTTAAATACGTCTTCTTTTGCTCGTTTAGAGTCTTTAGTGAAGGTAAGACTTCCATGGCCGGACCGCGGCCATAAACCTCACCTGGGCTTTGCTCATATCTGGACGGAGTGTACGGGAACGTATTGTACCCGCCTTCTTCAATACCTTCTTTGCCCGTGACCGAAACATATAACGATGACCATGGCATACCTCTGAAATCGTCCCGACCTGGGTCTATACCCTCGTTCGGCCCCACCCAATGGATAAACCAAAACTCTCGGCCTGGATCTACCGCGGCCTGCTCCTGAATAAATTTCGGAGCCTTATTCCCCCACTTACCGAGGACTTGATCTGCCCGCATGGAAAAGTGACGTAGGAGTTGGTCGATTATTCCTTGATGATTTTCAATAAAATAAGTCTCGCCTAAATGGCAAGTTTTATACCTTAGTCCAGGCGTGGTGCCGGCTGCGTCGATGTACATACTCGAGTTCCCGAAGGCCCCGATAGATTTATTGTACATCAAATTCTGGGCTGCGAAGTTGGCCACAGGTGCATAACGATGCTTAAAAAGAATTCTCGTCACGTCTTCATAGTAAATTCTTGCGTCTCTATTTTTATTTACAGCGTCGTCGTCTGAAAGAACTCGGTGCCAGGTGCTATTCCTAGGCGTGAGGTACGAGTCCATAATCGCGGCGAATCTGTTCAAGGCTGTGGCGCCCGAGGAATCATAAAGTTCTTGGGTTTTTTTAATACCTTGGGACTCTCGCTTTGTCGTAAAGCCAGAGGTGGACGGATAGATCCTGTCCTTAACTTCTTGCCAGTGGTTATCAAAATTTCCGCGGCGACCCATTTCTTGTTCAAAGCGTTTGCAGACTTCGTCTGCTTTTTCTTGAAGGGCGCCCTTCACTAGAAGCCCCTAAGAGTACGTCGGCTGATACTTTCTTCGTCGTCTAATCCACTCGATCCTGTAAGGAGAGTCTTTGATTTCTCGCCGGCTGACATTCTGTCGCTTTCTCTTTTTGCGTTGGCTGCCCCTTGGGCTCTTTTCTTTTCGCCAGCGGCTTCGGCATCCGCTTCCTGCTGGGCTTTCGCTGCTCCGGCCTTTGCGTCTTTTTTCATTCGGGAAGCTTTTCCGGAAGTGGTATCAATGATTGCGCCGGTCACTCCGCGCTGTGTGTCCCGGACACTGTCAACTGCATCCACTACCCCGTCGGCGCCTACGGCTCTGGCCACTTCTCTGAATGGTTTGGTCACCACGTCTGTCACGGTATTCACGATTTGCTTTAAAGGATTTCCGCCGCCCATTTCCTAAAACTCCTTAAGGTAAGTTTTCTCGACAAGTCTGTAACCAAGCCTTTTATATATCGGACTGATGTCTTTTTTCTCCGAAGCTTGTCGCCAGACACTATCAATACCAAACGCTTCTAATATGTCATCACAGAACTTGATAAATTTGTACCCTATACCGCGATGCCCTGGGTCAATATAGGTCAAAGACTGGACTGCAGTCAGTACGTCTTTCTGGTAAATCTGGTAATCAATGAAAAATAACGCATATCCTACAACTTTCTCTTCGAGCCTAATAGTCATAAACTCAAGGCCGTTGGCTTTTGCGAGGTCTAAAAACCGATCATAGTCTGGGTTAAAGGGCATATCGTATATGCCGGTCTCGCTGTGGTTCTCTGCAAACATGGGTTTTAACTCTTCGATGACTTCCGGAAGAGACTCGACCTGGAATCTGTAATCACCCAAAAATGTTATAGTCTGTATCACGGGCGACCCTCGTATTGTTTTTACCTAAGCCTGGGTTTCTTCTCGTCTTTAAATCCTGCCGGGCCACTCTCACCGCAAACGTACAGGCCAAGGCGTCGGCATTATCGGGGCTCGCTACGCCCCTCTTTCTCATCTTGTCTTTGGATTCTAGCTTAATTTTTTCTAATTTATTGAACTCATACTCTGGACCAAGTAAGTCATCCTTAAGGTCTGTGTCATTTGGGATGCAGCCGCCTGGCAGCCACTCCCTCACCCGCGCCCACATTTCTGTTCTCAGGTCCGCCCATTCTTCACTCTCTGCTTTAGAGCCGAACCATATCTCATGGACTTTGTATTCCATTTCTCTAAGGCGGTCGATCACTCCCGTCCCATTCCCTGCATCAATACAGACTGCATCGGGGCCATATTCATCAATATAGAAGGCCGCTTCATTAGCCACCTGCATATTATCTTTACCCTTTAACTTTATCGGCTTGATGGATCTGGCATCCCTTCCGCGGCGAAACCAGAATACCGTCGTGTCATCCCCGTATCTGGCGATGTCGATTCCCATGACCAAACCTGCATAGTCATCTTTCAAAGTATCCCGCTCGGCTGCAAGCTCCACCACTTCTCTCGATATGAATTGTCTGTCCCCTTGTTTTGGGAACTCTCCCTTCACTTCGATGCGGGCTTCGTCTGAATCGTTCCCATGCTTTTCTATAATGGAATTCAGGACTTTCTTATCCGTGCCCTCAACGGTTCTCGAATCTAAGTTTCTTCTGTACCAATAGTTTCTAGATTTATGGAAGCACTCGTAAAATTCCCCAGTGTTACGGCGGGGATTGGAGAAACAAAACCAATACCTGTGGAGCACGGGCTCAGTAAAGAAACCCTCTGATACTGTCCAGATAGGTTTCGGAATTCCCGAGGCCTCATCAAAAATCAACATAATACCATTGTGATTATGTACGCCCGCAAAGGCATCCGGATTCTCTTCCGACCAAAGCTGGGCCTGAGCGTAATAATATCCGGTATCAATCTTAAGCTGTTTCTTTAACGCTTCGTCAAACCACGCGTAGGGTCTGAGTGCCATGGTCGTCTTTTCAAACCAGTGGGCGTTCATAGATAACGTGTGCCACTTGCCAAGCTCGGCCCACGTTCTAGATTTTAACTGGGGCTCTGTGTTGGCGGTAGTGATAGATGTCGAGCCAAGATTGCAAGTCATCATCCAATGATTTAACCACGCGGTAAGCGCAGACTTTCCCGTTCCCCTACCTGAGCTTGTCGCGCTCATGTAAATCTCAGGTTCCCCGCCCGCGGCCATTGCGGCCTTGTTCTTTTTAATATGTTCTTCGATTCTTAAAAGCTCATCCACTTGCCACTTCCGCGGCTCTTTAAAATTCTGTAGTGGCGTCCCCTCTTTGCCCCAGGGATATATAAACTTAATGAAACTCAAAGGACTCTCGGCAATGGCCGGGTCCCAAAGTTCTGTCATTAACTTTTGGTCATCCTTTGGGGAGTAGGGACTTTGGTTACTCACTGCCGGGCGTCCTCTGGACTCATAATCAAAGAAGGTGCGGGCGGTTCAAGATCAGGGAATAAACTCTTTGTTAGCTTATGAAGTTCCACCATGATCCTTTGGCCAAGTCGCATCGTTACTCCGCGGTCAAGGAGCTCGCCGAAGGTGTACCCATCGATTCCACTTGCATAAGATTGCTTCGGGAACTTAACCTTCGAAAGCTCCGCTGTTGGAACCACTGCATAGATCACTGTTACTTTTGCCGATGAATCTAATTTAACCATTGCCCTCTCCCATTGCTAAATCAATCGTCTTCGTCCAACTCTCTAAGTTCAACATCTTCACACAGTCTGGAACATTCAATTTATATATACATTCCTCGAAGTTATGGCCAAAGAAAAACCTTACATTCTCCTGGCAGAAAAGGCAGGGGAGTTTTTCCTTGTCGCCGTAAAGCTCAAAAGTCTGCCCGTACTTTCTCGTGATCCTTCTGTGGTTCGGCCCCACCATTGTGAAGCCATAAAGTATAGTCGTGTCAGTCATGGCTGCAAGATGCAGGAGCCCGTTATCAATTCCTATAACCATGGCCGCGCCTTCCATAATCTTTGCCGCTTCTATAATGCTAGTCTTGCCGACTAGATCAATTCCTAAAGTTCTATCATAATCACTATCTATATCAATGGCGCGCTTGCCGCCGTTCATACTCTCGGTGCCTAAATGGACGGGGGTGATTCCTTTGCTGAGTAAATATTCAGAGATCCCATTGTACGTTGTGGCTGGCATTTTTCTCGTAACTGCTGAGCTTCCCGGTGTGAGAACCGCGTAGAGTTCTGGGACAGACTTGTGAAGCTTAGTTCTTTCAAGGTCCAGTAGCGGGTATACTTCCGCTCCTTTAGGTACCGGGTAAAAACCCCCAAAACGAATAAAGCCAAGATCGACCAAAGGCATAACTGTAGCATTGGGTAACTCCTTTTTCATTTCAAAGACGTGGACCCCGTCCATGAGGCTGTCTGGTATTTTAGAATAAACTTTCCAGTGCGGGTATTCTTTTAAAACATTCATCGCTATGACCATGAACCACTCGGGCACAATAAGATGGCCGCGCACATAATTGTAGTTTTTCGCTACGTGGATGATAGCCGGAAGCCAAGCTATGGAATCGCCAAGGGCTGCGTGTTCCCAACCCGGCAGTGTAAACTTGAAGATGACATCCTTTATCTCCGTATGGGTTCCGGGTCTAAAGTTTTCGTTTTGGATTTCGACTTCCATTACAGATCGAATATAGGGTCTAGCTCAGTTTTATCTTTGGCAGCCGGTTCAGGCAAAAGGGCCTCAACTTCTTTCAATCTTTTCCTTAGCTTATCAATTTCTAGTTTAAGTGCGAAGTTCTCCGTCTGAACCTGAGCCATCACAAGGTCGGGTCTAGTGGCCACGTCAATGAGGCCTGGAACCCAGACGTGTCTACATTTGGTGCAGAATCTCTTTTCGGACTTATCGTCTGTCGAAAACTCTGTGCTTTCGCATTTAGGGCATCCTTGCTTCTTTTCTTTTGATTTCTTGGCCATGGCCTCTCCTTTAAAATTGCCAAGCCCCCTACCCGAGGGCCTGGCCCGCCTGAACACTCCGCAATGTCCCGAACTGCAACAGGCCTCAACCTAATATACTGTTGCGCTATTTGCAAAAAATTCCGAAAATTTAAAAAAATTATTTTTCAAACTCGCACAGGCGGCGCGCGTAGGTACCGTTATAGATAGGTTTGGCAGAAAATCCCGGTGTACCCCCACCTAGTACCCCCCTATGCTTTTTAGACTCAAAGCTGCTCTATATATTAGTCGAGTGAATTAATCGGTGGGGTCATCTTCAACGCTATCAGTCACGTCAATCAATTTAGTATTGACTCGAGACCTGGCTTCGTCTAGTGCGGCGTTTATATCAATAGTCTGAGTTACGTGTATGTCCACGCGATCGCCATAAATCATGGGCTTGCGTTTTGATAATAGCCATTTATAGTTATCGGACTTGAGCCTTGCACGTTGTACATCAGGAACGTCGTCAGCCATTGTAATCAGCTCATCAGCCAGCTTTTCGAGCCCTTCTTGACGCGCCTGTTCGAAATTTAAGGAGAATGCAGGAGTATCTTTGCGGTATCTATAGAACATACTATGCCCTATTAGCATCTGATCGCATATGGCGGTGATAGTTTCGCCATTGATAGCTAGTTCCAGCGCCACTGTCTGCTGTTCTTCTGTCAATTCGAACTTTTTAAGCTTCTTTTCCACCGCAAAACCCCTATTTTTGTATCGTTTTGGCCTGTTTAACACGTGAAAAACGTACATAAGTTCGTCACACAGCTAAGTTATCGGATCTTGGCCGGAAATCACGACTTTTCTCGTTTTGGGTCGTTTGTTGCCTATAAGTTCTACACCCCTTGGGCTTGCAAGGGCTAGTCATAACATACAGTTACGTATGGCACGCTCAGTGCAATGACCTAGTGCAACACTAACTAACCGAACTAACAAGGAGTACGTAATGGAAAAGCTAATATCACTTATATTAGGTCTAACAGTCGCTTTCGTTTTAGTGACTGGCTTTCAAGGTCTTGTCGACTTAAACGACGGTCGGGTTTTGAAAGCCGTTCAGTCCATACATATGGGCAACGCATATGCTGCTGAACAAGCTGAACTTCAGAGACATTTAGACGAAGTAACCGAGCATGGCGGTTCGTATGAAATAACCGCCGACGAATATAGGGAGTTATAAGATGA
>Ga0075110_1000990_pt1 | contig 12745 bp, 9 predicted proteins | sample AntAceMetag02UK8_FD_69799 | JGI IMG/M metagenome (GOLD analysis project Ga0075110, IMG submission 69799) | Saline lake microbial communities from Ace Lake, Antarctica - Antarctic Ace Lake Metagenome 02UK8 | ecosystem: Environmental > Aquatic > Non-marine Saline and Alkaline > Saline | place... | reverse complement strand
CCCACTTAACCCCAGCAGCCTCCGCAGAATCCGCCGTCAGCACATAGTCATTCGTGCCAACCGGGACACGCGCCGGGGTAGACGCAGCAGACGCCGCGAACAGGTCACCCTTCGTGGTGAGTGTGGCAGCACCAACACCACCACCATTAACAAAAGCATTAGCCTCATCAAAATCACGGCCAGAAACACCATGCCTGAACGAAGCACCAGCGGAATGCTGAACAGCTGACGTAGAATCCACACCACGAACAACCGTCAACGTCAAACCAGAAACACCAGTAACCTCCACCACTTCTTCAGAAGCAGTATCAGTGTCAATGATTGCAGTCCACGGAGTGGACGAAGGGTAACCAGCCAGAGCGGTTACCGTAACCTCAGTCGCGCTGTTAGACGCCAACGCCGATAGCGTCGTCGCCACAGCAGTGGAACTATAATACCTACGGGCCATAACTACCTCTCAAAATGCACAGCGGTCGGATTCTGGGCACGGAAACGAGCCTCCTCCTCAGCAAGCCTCGTCTGAAACAAGGCATACAAAGTACGAGCAACACCAGCAGCAGAACCAGGCTGCCGCCTCTCATCAAAAAAGCCAGCTTGAACACTAGACGGATCAAGGACAGAAACGTCAATACCAGAAACCAAGCGAGCCGCCACACCGAACATGATCACATCACGACACGACGCCGGCAAACCAGCCGTGGACTCCAACGTGTCAGAGGCATTAACTAGATCAGCAGGGTCTTTTGTGTAACGAACCTGAACGGTTCGACCAGGAACAATCGGGTCATAAAGATCAATGGACTTACCTGTCGGAAAGTCTGTCGCATTAGCGACACGATCAAACCTAAACTTCCGTGCAGTAACCCAACGGGCAGCAGCACCCGGCTCATCCCACGACACCTGCAAAATGCCATTAGTGTTTGCCGGTAAAGCATACGCCGCCCTAGCGGCATTATATGTAAAGGTTGTAGTACCCACCGCTGGCACACGAGAACCAACTTGACGTACTGTGTCATTAATGGCACGCTTCACAAAGAACTTAGGGAACAACGGGTTGTATGTGACACGAACATTAGCCTCATGAGAGGCAGCAACAGAACCATCCACACCACGACCCCAGGGCTGCAAGGCAGCAGTGTTAGATGTCACCGTGTCAACATAAATAATCTCATCATCTATCTCAGCTCGACCCTGGGCCATGCTTGCGCCATTGCCTACCGTGATAGACGATGCAGTGCTATTAATGGCAGAAGACAGGTATGTGACCTGATCCTGTGACCGAACGTAGCCACGAAGCATTGACAGCACATCATCAGCCAACTCATCAAATGTTGCCATCAGACCTCCTCAGTAACAGTGTAACCTTCAGCGATTAACTCGGCAGCTAGTTCCGTGGAGACAGGGTGTTCGCGTCCACCACCGAAATAGTATGTTGCATCCAAGGTCTCTTGAACCGTAGGCCAAGGCACCTCAACCCATTCACCGTTAACCTTCAGCACACTGATTCCCTCAAAGCGTTTGTACCAGCCCCACCCGAGCGTCTGGGTTGGGGTGCGAAAGATCAGTCGATTAGATGTCGCTGTCGCGTTACCGAAATCGTTTGACGGGTCAACAGGCCCAGGAATAACAAACACCGTGGCAAGGGTGTCTGCCTCACCGAGGGCAACGCTAGACGCAATGCCCGTGGGTTCCATAAACATCGTCAAGCGTGGCTCACCAGGCCCACCACCTGCTGCACTAATACCATCAGGGTTCATCGAAATGAACGCCGTTGGTGTGCCAAAAGCAAGAGTGGAACGTATGCCCTGTGTCGGACTAATGCGACTATTCAGAGCCGGTGACCCAATGCCACCGTCACTAGCAATACCATTTACTGTTACAGAAACAGTAACCGATGGTGAACCCATCGTGGTAACACCAGTAATACTGGTGACACGCATGATGTCCGTGACGGACACGGTGCCCACAAGCAAGCCACCGGCTATGCCATCCGGCTCCATTGTGCCAACGCCATCAGTCGTCCCCAATAGAACAATCGGTGACTCTGTGACATCCTTGACAACAGACATGCCCTACCCTTACAGGGAGAAAATCTTGTTAGCGCCGCTATCCCACACCACGGTGATGTCGCCACCGGCAGGAACAATCGGCACACCGGTACCAGTATCAACCCACGCAATGAGACGCTGGCTCGAAGCAGCAACATCAGCTCCACCGCCTACGGCAGAGGACTGAAACAGCAGCAGACTATGTGAACCAGCGTTAGTTGAGGGCGTCGTGAACGTCACGTCAGCACCATCGAACACACCATTGTCTACCGTCTTACTGGCCAGACCAGCAGACGTAGCATGAAGCGTGCCACTAGCACCAGTCACATCAGACACAAACTCATGTGAGGATGAATAGGTATATCCACGAACCAAGGCAACCTTAATCGTAGCCGTATCCAAATCGATACTGCCGTCAAGGAAACCTTCTTTAGCCTTTGGGTAAACAGCGTTCGCCACAGTAACTCCTTTTAATCGACCTTAATAACTTGCCCTGTTTTGGGACTGAAACTTGCACCATTACTGAACGTGTTATCCGTGGCATCGAACGCTGCCCCGGCCTTATCTGAAAGTTCAAACGCGGCCCGAATATCAGGTGTCCTTGTTGTTGCCGGCTGGATGCCGGCAGCCCTTGCCTCACGGTAAAAAGCAAGCTCATTTTCTTTTCTGCGCTCAGCAGAAGAATCTAAACCGGAAGCAGACTTGGCATACCCCACACGCAAAGCAGCACCTCTTGCACACTCACCCCATGTTGAGTGATCTTTCGTTAAACAACCAGACCTACAAGCCATATCAGTTTACCTTTCTTGAAATGGTGGGGGTCACCATTATATGAAACCCCCACCATCACACATCAAGAAGCGTTAATCGAAGAAGAAGACTCGATACGCCATAGCGCCGCCTCGCGGTAACGCTTCCAACCAAGAACGCCATACCAGCCCAAGGGGCGGTGACGCATCAGCTTGTCAGTCACAGGGCCGACAATGGTGTGCGGTTCCTCAGCAACAGCCTCAGCAAGAGCCTGCTTACCCACGATGAGGGTACGGAACACGCGAGCCGAAGATGCACCATCGGTAGCGTTGTACATACGAGGGGTCTCCACGAAGTACGCGCCATCAATCGTGCCGATGAAACCGGGCCAGAAGTTTTCTGACGCATCATACTTGTGCAGGTCTTGGAACCCGCCACCAGTGGTCTCAGAACGCAAGTCATGAGAAACCTCAGGGTGAATGTATGCAGCGAACAGGCTACCCTGACGGGGCACAGCCAGACCGGCACGCAACTTTGACACACAGTAACGAATGTCAGTTAGCGTTACCGTATCTTCAGCAGCAACCTCGTCAGTATCTGTCGGGTCACTGGCACCACCAGTAGCGAAACGCTCATTGGTGCCCTGACGTAGTTCTGTCATCACAACAGAGTCAAGGCTGTCAGCCATGTTGTAAGCAATGATGTCAGCAGCAGCCGGATCAACATCCGACAGTGAGAACAGACCAAGCTTACGGGTCAACAGTGCAGCGTTACCATACTCGTTCAGGGTAACGCTTACGTTGCTGGTGTTGCTAATCGCAACAGCATCAGGATCAACGTTTTCAGTAAGAGTGCTGGTCGCTGCTGCCAGATCGTTGTAAATCTGGAAAACAACAGAAGCACCAGGCATGGCCTGCTGAACAGGACGCTTATCGGCAAGATCACGGATGAGCGGCTGCGAACGCAGGGCCATCTCAACATAACGATCATAAGCAGTCTGCACAAGGTTAGTCATGCCGGTCTGATTACTAATCGTCGCTGTACCGGTATAGGTATTAGCCATTGTTGAGATTCACCACCTTTCACAAATAGAAGAGAATAGATTAATAAACAGCAGGGCCACTAGAAGAACCAAACAAAATCTTGTTCAGGTCTTCCGGTGACTTAGCTGACTGAATCATTGACATCAACTGGGATTCATCCCCGGTCGGTGCCTGTCCCTGGTTTACGGTGTCATTAAATTGCTTTGCCCACGGGGGCGTATCAACTTGGACTTGCGCTTCATGCTCCTCAGATGCCACCTCAGCACCAACCGGTTCACCCGGCTGGAAAAGGTCAGACCGTTCGTCAAGCCACGCGCTAATATCATCAGACGTTGACACGCTATCGGGAATCAAATCCGCAATCTTTGGACTAAACCCACGAGACGTGAGAACTTCCTGTACGCTCCGCTTCCGCGTATCCACACGGAAACTTTGCAGTTCCTGTTCCAATTCCTTCACACGCTTCTGGCTTACACGATGCGCTTTACGCAACTGTGCGATACCGTCATCACTGTATTCATCGAAATCGTCAGGCAGGTCGTACTCGTTGTTCGCCATAAGGCGTTCACCCTTTCACTCATCCGTTAGTAGTGTCGTTACCCACACACAATATCGGGGAACATTGTATGGCTGTAACTACCGGTCTTAATGCACATCACCTGGGCCGGTGGATCAGGGATGGAGTGGGACGATAAGGCCACGAACCTTACGCAGTCGTACTGTTCGTCCCGTATTAAATTATAGGTTCTTAGACTTAGACAGGGCGCTACGGGCAGCACCAGCAGTACCTGAGAACCTGGCCCGCTCACGCTTGCCACGCTGCTCTGAAGCCATTGAGGCTTCCTCATCACCAAACTGTGCCTTCAACGTGTCAAAAGGATCATACTGTTCTTTATCAATGCCGGCCAATGTGCGTTCACGCCTCGCCGTTCGGCTCGCTTGTGAGAAAGAAGACTGCAACTGTGCAGCAGACTGTGCGTTAAACGGATCAACTGTTTGACCCAGGGCTGACTGAGACAGCTGCTCAGACTGGGCACGACCCATGCTAAACCCAGCAGCCTCAGCGGCACCACCAATGCTAGCCGCACGAACCTGCCGACGAATAAGATCCTGTGCCTTAGTCGGGTCAAGGATGTAAGCCAGTGCATCACCAGCACCAACATTATAGTATTCGTTTAGTTCGTTAAGAACCTGACTTGAACCATCAAGCAATCGCTGAGCTGTAGACACACGATCTTCAAGTTCATTGGCAGAGATGTCGTTAGAGATAAACTTAGCGTAGTCATCATAGTTGTCGTAGAACTCTTTGGGCAGTCCATAGGACGACAACACCCGACGATACGAGCGTTCCATCTGAATGTATTCCGCTTCAGAGATGGCTTGACCGCGCTTACGCAACGCCTCCATGCCAGAGAAACGCTTTAGATAAGTTTCAGTTTCACGGAACTTGGCCAAAATAGCCTCGGTACCTACGTCAGCGTAACCCCCATCGATCCAGCCATCAACATCATTCATCAGTTTTTTTGTGTCTTCTTCATTAAAACCGAACTGGCCAAACAGATCGCGGAGAAACTCACGAGCTGATTTCCTTGCGGCATACGGTGTGTTGTCAATTGGCTTGGTCGGCTCAACGGGTTCGACGGGTTCGACAGGTTCGACGGGTTCGACAGGTTGAACCGGTGTAGTTTTTGTTGCACGCGCAGCCCGGAACTTCTCGTTAAGAGCAGCGCGTTCCTTTGGCGTTAGGTTACCCGTTGCGCCAGCGGCAGTATTAAGTTCTTGTTCAATTGCAGTTGCCTGCTCAGACGTGATCTCGCCGTTCTTGACAGCATCAACAAGCCTGCCCCTATAGGTCTCTTGATTAGTAGCCATACATCACCCCGAGAATCCCATCATCTTCGCCAGATCCGTACCGATATTGGTATAGGTTTGGTAAGCATTGTTTGTTTGCTGCCAACGATCATCCTTACGGATCTCTCTCTGGAAATCCCACAGAGACATCATGGCCGGCCCCTTGTCATCCATCACAGAGTTGAATGCTTTAGTCAACAAAGGATCTTTTAGATCAATCTGTGACGCATCTGGCATCTCAAGCAGTTGAGCCATCTGTCCGATATAAGAACCGGCGGCATCACGCAAGGTGTTATTAGCAGACAACCTGCCCTTAAACACAGGGTACAAAGACTCCGCTTCACGGATCATGTCATTAATAACATCATCATCGGTAACCCTTGCTTCAGGGTTAAGCAAACTGTTTGCTCTACGAGTGAACCAGTCTTCAGAATAAGATAAGCCAAAGTCACGAGCTAAGCCACGCAACGTGTTAGCCTTTGACTCAATAGTTCCACCAATCTCGTATGTGCCGCGATCAAGATCGCGTTCAACACGAGAAGCAAACCACTCCTGAAACTCTCGCTCATCCCAACCTTCATAGATGGAACGACGTGCAATACGCTGCAAAGCATCATCGGTTAAAGAGGCATTGTAACGAGCAGCAATATCCCTAACCGTATCGGTAGCGCCCTCAAGGGTGTTATTCCACTCCCCACCAGGATCATCGCCAAACTCCCGGCGAAACGCATCAAGCCAAGCATTAGTTTTATTGGTGTCCTGCCACCAGTCAGTCTTTTTTAACTCTTGATCATATGTTGTTGCATCCCAGCCATTACTAATGGCCTCCTGCAACAAGTCCCGCAGCTCCGAGTCTTCCTTAACAAGCTGAGCAATATAAGGCCCGTAGTTATCGTAATACTCTTGAACGAACTCACGGCGAGCAGTACGACGATCACCCTTAGAACCCTCACGCAAGCCGGCAAGATCAGCCTCAGCCTCTGTAACGGCCTTCTCCGCATTAGAGATAGCGGTACCAGACCCGGACTCCTTGGCCCGAGCAAGGGCCTCTTTGGCCTCAGCAATGGCACGCCTAGCCTGTTGAGCAGCAAACGTGCCCTTACGCTTGCTTTCATTATTGCTATTCTCTGGGTTTCTAGGTTGCCTTGACTGTTCAGCCATTATGCACCCCTTGCTAACGCATTAAGAAACACATCATAATATTGGTTAGCCTGACGATCCTTGTAATCGTCCTGTGACTGTGCATAATCCAAGGCCAACATGCTAGGATCAACACCACCAGAACGAGTAACTGTCGAACCAGAAGCAGTCACAACCTGTGGGTTAGCGGTTTGCGACTCGTTAAGAATCTTTAAAAACTCACTGTATTCATTGTCATTAGGATTGCGCCCAAGGGCACCCTGAATGGTTTGCATCAGCAAGCCACGGGCTTGCGTCGGTGAAGTGAGGTCAATGGTCTGTTGTGTGGAAAAACCACCGCCTCCACCACCACCGCCGCCGCCGCCGTAACTACCAGATCCGCCGGAAGAACCATCGGTCGGCAAAGTAGTCACGCGACCCGAAGCAACATCTGACAGCAACTGATACGGGCTAATTCCAAGAGCAACCGCTGAAGGAATAATATTATCTTTAAGCCAGTTTTGTGCCCACTGCGGTTGGAAACTGCTATTCCCCGCATACCATACTCTTGCTGCACGAACAGCCAAAGCGTTACTCGCTGGGTCATTCATGTACGCACCGAGAGCTTCACCAGTAGTATTTGCCTGTGCAATTCTTGGCGTATACCTTGAGTTAACCCAGTTTAAATATCTGTCAGCGGTCATTGAACCAATGCCGGGACCCCTCACTGGAGTTTCCCAATAAGTAGTACCACTAGTCCCGATAGTGCTATCTACCGGGGCTGAACCACCCTCTCGCAAATACTTGCCAACAATTGCGTCCGTAGAAGAAGAACTATTGTTTGCAGGAGCACGCGACGCTGGCGTTGGGGTTCCATTGCTCACTGGAAACCTCCTCCACCCGCGTAACTATAAGCAGGACGATTGCTCACTGGAAACCTCCTCCACCAAGAATACCTTGTCTTGTTCTATCAACAATACCTTGACCAGAAACATAACTAACATAATTTCCGGGTCTCTTTACCATCGGAATTAATATCGACTCTACAAAAAACTTTGTATTATCTTCACGTTCGCCGATGTCCACAAGAATTGTTTCAAGTTCCGACTGCAACATTCTCTTTCTAAATAATTCATCTTGGGTGCGACCAGTGATAGTATTAATATTAAAAATATATTTGTTGAAAGTATTTAAAGCTTGCTGCATATTTACGGCAACCTCAGGAGGTTCTTTGTCCCGTTCATTCAACACATAATTCAACATGGGTTGAATCTCGTTAGTGATGGCTAGCACTCTTGCATTGGGGTCAATCTCAATAGACCTAAAGTCAAGCCCAGGAAACTGTGCCTGCAATCTAGGTTTAGCAACATTTTCAAAATCATACTCATATTTGTCAATCAAAACATTTAACTCATCAACACGATCATTATCGTTAGCCATTACTGCCTGGTAACGTTCGCGTTCCGCTTCAGAAATTCTGTCATTGTTAGTGTCAGATACTAAATAATATACCCATTTTCCTCGCACGTCAGTGGCGTCATCAAGCATTTCGGAAATAGATTTATTTTCCCTGAAGCCCAATTGTTTCGTGTAAGAATACATGTCCTGGTTAAACTCACCAGTCTTGGGCATTAGCCAAACGGAACCAGAACGATACTTAGGATTGGTAATTAAATCATTATTTTCGACAGCCCACACGCGGGCATCTTCAGTAGAAGGAACCGACGCACGACCAGAATACGTACCAAACCTGTTACCAGATTGTGTTTTGGAAAGAGTATAAGGAATAGCGTCAAGACCAAACGTAGCAACAAAATCAGTCATTGCTTCAGCAACAGGATTAAACGCATCACTTTTAGTTTTAAGATCAATCATTTTCTTTAATGTTGCGTCCACGTCTGTAAAGCCTCTTTTTCTTGCGTAGGCAGTCACGTCATTAAACGCCGGTCGCGGTGTTGTGTTAAAAACAACACCGCCAATTGCCCGAGTAATAAGAACTGTTGTTGCTAAATTCTGCAAGCCCTCAAGGAACTTTCTTTTTTCTTCGTCGCTTGCGTCGTTCGCCGGAACAACGTCAGCAGCAGCGGCAATAGCAATAGTGTCCTTGATGGTAGAAGCGTACATGCTCTCACGTTCATCTTTATTTTGGAGAGCCATAGCGCGCAGTACGTGACCCGGAAGAATAGAATCCCATAAACTTTTTCCCTCTGCGTACTCACCCAACAAAGCCTGCTCAAAAGATTGAAGAGCGGGAAACATGTTCATCATTGGTTTAATTAACACAGCAGCTACAGGACTGGAGAAGGTAGGAATGGACTGCTTAGGGTCAGTTGACGGAGCAATCATTCTAACCATACCGCGTAACTCAAGGTCAGCGTTATCAAATTGCATAAGACGAATATCGCCTGGCAATACGCTGAAAACTCCGTCAATAACTTTCATCAGCGAATCGGAACCAGGAAACACAAAAAACTTTTCGTCACGTTCATCAGACCAGACAAAACCAGTGTCTTCCAAAGCGTCGTATGTCAACGCCACTTTCCAGAAACCAACAGGATAATTTTTTCCTACGCGCAACATGCGCCGAGCAAAGTCTTCAGTGGCCCTGTAGTAGCGCGCCAGGTTACGGGAGTTCCACGCCAACATTGTCCTGTTGAGGGGGTTGTCCGTGTACGCCAAGGTAACTTCGTAGGCACGATCAGTGGCCATTTTGGCTAGCTTAGACTTAGCAATATCTGAACCGAATTGTTTAGTCAACTGCGCTTCAAGTGGCGCAAGCATCTTTCTGGCATCAAGATAGTTAGCAAAAAAGATAGGCTCACGAGCAAACACGGCATACTGATCGCCCAGAATCTGCCACCATTTGTCCATGTTTAACATAGTCAAAGCCTCAGGGGGATTCATTCTTTCTTTACCAAGAATATTCGATGGTCTCCTGGCATTAGGGATAGACATTAAATCAGAAACTTCAACAGCAAACGCAGTTTCATCTGCCTTATCCAACAACATTTTTACAGTACGCTCACCTGTTTCAGGGTTAAGTTTAGCAACTTTTTCCCAAAGATCACGGTTCAAAGAACCGTCTTTGCCGCTAAACAAATTACGCACATCATTTATGTAACGTTGAGCAAATGTTTCATATGTTTCATCCGGGTGGCTAAGAGAAGCCAGCAACTCTTTGTAGTTGCTTTTTTTAGATATTTCATCTTCTTGAAGGGCGCGTACAATTAACGGAATAATTTCGTCGTCAGACTTATCAAGGTTAGCAATAGTTACTTTGCCAATAATTCCATCTCGGTCAGCGGCCCCAGAAATGTTACGGTGCCAAGACCAAAACCGAAATGGGTTCGTGCCCTCAAGGTCAACAGAAGTAAATTCTTTGCCTGGATAAACAACACGAGCAGCATTGTCTTCGTCAACCGCAATGCGTGCCGCAGCCATTTGAGTGGTCGCAGGAAGAGAAGCACTTGAACCGTACATGGTCGTGCCAGCGATCTCATCAATTATTTTTTCGCCGTGCATTGAAATATAGTCAAGAAAATATTCTTCCTCAACTTTATTCGTAAACTTAAACCTCATGCGACCTAAAGCGGTAGCAAGAATTTTCTGCATCTCATAGACGTTGCCATTTTCTAAGGCAATTTGGGCGGCAACAATATCTGCCTCAGAAAAAGATGATTTGATTGCAGACCAACGCGAGCTGGTATCAAGATCAATTTCGTTAACAATTCCTGCTTTTCTTTTAGCAGACTGAATGCGATTAAAGCCACGAAGCTTACCACCACGCGCCTGTCGCAAAGCGGCAGACATCTTTCTGCCCTTTTGTAAACTGCTAATTCTCCCGGCAGTCATACCGTAAACAATGAAGTCTTCTGTAGCATTACGAAGGTAGTAACGGGGGCCAGCAAGATTAAGCAGTGACCATCCATCAACAATTTTTTGAATAATTTTGTGCTGAGTCCAACCAAGGGTCACGCCAAAAACAGAGGCATTAACACCAGCCTCATATATTTCAGTAAAGTTAGGCAAAGAAACACCAGTACTTGTCTGCCACAAATGAATAGGCATTTCTATACGCTGGTTTGGGTTCATTGGATCAGTGAACGAAGACATTGAGCGACTTTCAATACCGTCTTTAACAATAAGATCAGGAATTTCATCGTTGCTTGTAGCAATAAGATAGGCGTCGCTAGAATCTCGTCCAGTCTGAGCCGACTGACGCAAAGCTTTTTCAAAATTTCTTAACGGATCATTAGAGCGGTAGACAGCCATCTGAGGAAGAACAACATTCATTTCAGTACCAGAAGCAGTCTTAAACCGAACAGCACTGTAGCCATTTGCCCTGGCCCAGTCCTCCAAAGTTTGGGCAACGTTACCTGCACGTAAATCAAAATCAGAAAAAGCCTTAGCAAGCCACTCTTCATTAGCATCAAAAACTTTACCATAAACAGTCACGGCTTCATCGCCGTAATCGGCAATAGGGTTGGCAATGCTTGAAGAGGGAATATCAATTTTTTGATTACCAAAACCAAGAAAAGTAATTAAGTCAAGATCAGGATCAAGGTCAACACCTTTAACTACCCCGTTGGTATCAACAACAGTTGAGATGGTAGGCGAGTATGTTCTGCCACGCTTCGCTTCGGAACTAAAACGCAGTAGGTCACTGTCGGGACTAATGAATTGCACGCCACGAGAACGCGAACTAGCAACTTGCAGCCCGTCAAGAATTCTTTTCCGTGCTGCCGCGTCACCGGCGCGAAACGCATCAGAGATAGCCGTTGCGTGAAGCCTAGGAAGAAAAACCCTAGACCACTCGTAAACCTTATCGGCGTCTTTGGAAGAATTAATAGCCACAGAAACATTGAAAGGAGCCTTAGCCCAGTTGCGAAAAAGTCTATCAAGTCGAGCGGAAACACTTCTATCAGAGTACTTGTACCCAGTAGTTTTGCCCGCCTTAGAGGATAAGGGCGAAGCAATCCTTGGAGTTACACCAACGGAAGCAGCATACTCAGGTGACATTAAAACGCTGGCAAGTTCGTTAGCATCATCAGGAAGAGCCGAAGCACTCTTTGCGACATTTCCTCTAACAGCAGGGTTTAAAAATGCTGTTGCTCTACGAATGTCACTTCGCACGACACCAACAATACTTTTACCTGGCAACAAAGGTTCTCGCTTAGCCGCTTGAGCTGACATTAAACGAGCAAACAATTCATCACTAGTAAATTTTGGAATACTAGTAGCAGCACCCGTACCAGCAACAATATCTATTGTTTTTTCGGCAGCAGTAAAATATTCATAAGCGTCATCTGAAGAACGAATGCCACCATTAAAGGTAGCAAGATCATCTATAACATCAGTAGGTATCTGGGAAGCGTACTGCTCATCAATTTTTTGCCGCGCTAAAGAACGTTTTGTTGGATCTTCAATTTTTTCTAGACGCCCAAGGTCTCTGCCCAAAGCATTAAAAATTCTTTTAGTTCTACCATATTTAAAAGCTTGTTGAGCGCCGCCAGGCCCAGCAAGTTTAGTTAAGCCATAACGTGCAACTCGGGCGACTGTTAAAACTTTAGTGCCAATAATTAGAGGATCATTAAAAACAGTGTAACCAAAATTAAGAACGCCAGCCCCAAGTTGTGAAGCACTTGACTCCCTTACGCCCTGCGGTGCCGAGCTAAAAAACATTTCCCCGATTTTGCCTGTGCTTGCCATAGAAACTTCATTGGCAATTTTGATGTACTCGTCGCTTTCTTGAGAGCGCATAATAACCTGAGGAATAATATCCCCGTACTCTGTGTCTACCCACTCATCAATCCAACGACCTTCAGGGTCAGGTAAACCGTCAGTGTGCTTACGCTCAAGATCAACAAACATATCAACAACGCCACCATGTGTGGCGCGCAACTCAGACAATTTATCTTCGTTAAAAGAACCAGG
>Ga0075110_1000983_pt1 | contig 12792 bp, 27 predicted proteins | sample AntAceMetag02UK8_FD_69799 | JGI IMG/M metagenome (GOLD analysis project Ga0075110, IMG submission 69799) | Saline lake microbial communities from Ace Lake, Antarctica - Antarctic Ace Lake Metagenome 02UK8 | ecosystem: Environmental > Aquatic > Non-marine Saline and Alkaline > Saline | place... | reverse complement strand
CAATCCGCGCGCTTCTATGGACCCGAGATATTACCGAAGGTGCTGGAGAGCGTAAGCAGTTCCGTGATATGCTTCAAGTACTAGAGCGTCATAATGCTTATACTGCTGGACAGATTATGAATCGCATCCCAGAACTTGGGCGTTGGGACGACCTATTCTCATACCGAGACCCAGTTAACGCACGTCGTGCTGTTGAACTATTCGCTAATGCACTTCGTGCAGGCAATGGTCTAGCCTTCAAATGGGCACCTCGTGAAAAGTCTGCTCGTCGTAGCGAAGCTCGTGTACTAATGCAAGCGCTTGGAATGACCCCAGGTAACTATCGTCGTTTCCTATCTCGCGGCACTTCTGTTGTAGAAAGCCAAATGGCTTCTAAAGAGTGGGAAGCTATTAACTTCTCGCACGTTCCTTCTGTTGCTTCTTCACGCTATCAAAAAGCGTTTGGACGTAACGCCGGAGAAGCTTATAGCGCATATCTACAAGAGCTTAAAAAGCCACAAGCACAACGTGATCCACGCGTTAAGATCAATGCAGCTGCGATTCACCCATACGAAATTGTTAAAGCAGTCCGTACAGGTGTACCCTCCGCAGCAGATGCACAATGGGAGGCACTACCTGACTTTATGAACGGTACTTCTGTTCTTCCTATGATTGATACTAGTGGGTCTATGCGTGGTGGAAATCCAAGTGCTATCGATGTTGCACTTTCCCTTGGTCTATATGTTAGTGAGCGTAATAAGTCCGCGTTCAAAGATATGTTCCTTAACTTTAGCGGTGTATCAGACTTCCAAACTACCAAAGGAACTCTAACACAGCGTCTACGCCAAGTTGATACTGATAAGTGGCACATGAACACTAACATCGGTGGAGCCTTTGCTAACATCTTAAATGTTGCTACACATAATAATGTACCAGCAGAAGACATGCCAGAAGTTCTACTAATTCTTTCTGACATGCAGTTTGATAACGCAAATCGTAGTATAGATTATAGTGCAAATCGTAGCCCTCGCTATGGTAGCTTTAAACCTTGGAATCCTTCTGCGGTAGAACTTGCTACACGCATGTATCACCGTGCAGGATACGAACTTCCAAAGCTAGTATTTTGGAACATTCGAGGAGATGCAAATAGCCCTGTTCGTTTCGATGAACTTGGTACTGCGATGATTTCTGGGTACTCACCAGCTATCATGAAATCTGTTCTTTCTAACGATCTGGAACATTTTACTCCTTACAGTGTTATGCGTAAGACCCTAGACAATGTACGTTATGATTTTTAATTGGACGTAAGCTAAAATTTATAGTAAACTTTAAAGAGGGTGTTCTAACGAGCATCCTCTTTTTTCTTGCTTCGGCAATGAGAGGTTAATTATAATGGAAAAACCAGTGACTACAGCAGAACAACTAGAGCTAGAAGAACGTATAGCAAAACTTGAAGCAGATCGAGTAAATCTAGAAAACTCAGACAAAAAAGCAGACCAGCGAAGAACTATGGCCTGGTTAGCTATGGGATCAATAGTTGCGCTTACTATACTTCTGTTAACTCCTCTAATCGGAGCCGAAAGAGTTGCAGCGCTATCTGACCTTCTAACCATGTTTTATATAGCACAGGCAGGAATTGTCTCAGTATTTTTTGGTTCAGATGTTTATATGAGTGTTAACAAAGAATCATAAATTTATTACTTGCTAGCATGCTTAAAACGTGCTATTATATTGCTATAACGCTTTCTAAATTACATTAACCTACGGAACAACTGCGGAATAGTTATCGAACAACGTATTTGCTTTATCGTATAAACGGAGTTTATTAATGTATGTGGGCGTATTGTACCTATAAATAAGAGGCAATATGAAAAAAAGAGAAGACTACGGAGACTGTACAGGTAAGTGTGCTATATGCACAGTTAACTTATGGTCATCCTCAGCAGATAAACCGGTTATATGGCCTTGTAATATAGAAGGTTGTCCTTATGAACACCCTTCGCAGCAAAATAGAAGAGCTAGCATATTTGAAACATCGCAAACAGGGTCAGGACTAGCTCAGATAGATTTTTAAGGAGACTACGATGCACTCAGGTTATCTTTCCAGACAACACCATGAAGAGATTTTAGCAATTAAAGAAGGAGAGCTTGATTTTTTAAGAAAAACTATTGTAGACCTTAAAAAACAAGTCGCTACGTCAAACATGTTAGAAATAGCAAGCTAACAAGCTTTAAAAGTAACATTATTCTTGCTATATTGGTAAGAATAATGTTATAGTTAATGATATTCAGTAATTTAGAGTAACGAGTGAAGGTAAGAACTGTTCTATATTTAATATAAGGGTTGTTGTATAACAGCGCTGAGACAGTTTTCTAGGCGGCGAGGGATGGGGCTATGCTTAGATCTATTACTAAAGGTAATATATGATTGAACAAACAAAGATAAAACCAACACCAAATTATTCTCCTGAGCTATGTGCTAGACTTCAACTACTATATGAAGAGCTAGGCAATGAGGGAATAGAGGAAATAGCTAAAGAACTAGATAAGACTGTAAAATCTGTAAGATCAAAACTTGTAAATGCAGGGATATATAACAGAAACAGCTTACCTGCTACGATTAAAACAGAAATGTCTAAAAAAGAGATATTGCGAGAGTTAGAAAAGCTAAAATTTAATACGCAAGGTTTTGAGGGAGCAACACGTTCTGCTCTATATAGGCTTTTAGGAGTAGTTAGAAATTAATAAAGACGGGATTCAGTTTTCGTCTTTTTTTCACGTTTAAGTAGAGAAAGTAAGATGGAACAGAAAATCCGCATCATAAGAGGTAGGTATGGAGGAAAAAATACTATATCTAACTCTATATTCACATTAAGAAAAAGTCTTGTAATTGATAATGGCAAAGTAACCGCAACAGTTAATGCAAGTGACCTATTAGGCCCAAAATACTCTACTCTAGTAGTAGAGGTAGAAGACTACAAACTTATAGATTAAGTCTTCTCGGAAAAGAGACATATTTGTCCTTTAAACTAACTAAAACTCAGCTTGATAAGCTAATTAATAATAAAGATAATGCTTTATGGCACGCAGAACTCTCTAAAATTCTTCCAAAATATAATATTGATACTGTTGAGAGGGTAGCAGGCTTTATTGCTCAGACAGGCCACGAGTCTGGTGATTTTAGGATTATGTCTGAAAATCTAAACTACTCTGCTGGCGGACTAAATCGAGTGTTTTCTAAATACTTTAGACGAGCAGGTAGAGACGCTGCTGCTTATGCTAGACAACCAGAAAGAATTGCTAACATTGTTTATGCTAATAGAATGTCTAATGGTGGAGCAGACTCTAATGATGGTTGGACGTTTAGAGGTGCGGGTATCCTACAATTAACAGGTAGAGATAACCATACTCGTTTTGGTAGTAGCATTAATATTACTGCTGAAGAAGCGGCTGACTACTCTAGAACAGTTGCTGGAGCTATCGAGTCAGCTTGCTGGTTCTGGAATAAGAATAACCTAAACCGTCTATGTGATAGACGTGATATTGTTGGTATGTCTAAGCGTATTAACGGAGGTACTAATGGCCTAACAGATAGAGTTAACCGCTGGAATAAAGCTTTAAGCGTTCTAAATAACGAAAAAAACTTTGAATTAATTCGTTTAGGTTCTACAGGAGATTCTGTAAAAGTAGTACAAAAGAAGCTGGGGCTAGAAATTACTGGTATTTTTGATAAGGCTATGCTACTAACAGTAATTAAGTGGCAAAATGCTAACAAACTTGTAGACGATGGTATTGTAGGCCCTAATACTTACAGAGTGATGTTCGGCTAATGACTGCAAAGTTAATTATGTTGTTTTCTGCATTGCTTTTATTCGTAAGTGGTATTTTTTATTGGTATTATAAAGACAGTCAAGATACCATAAAGATTCTACAAGAGAATAATGCTACACTTAACATTGCCTCCCAACTTGTTGACGATACGAATAGAGAGTTAATAAGTGTTCAAATTAGGCAAAATTCTATAAATTCAAATTTAAATGCTTCGCTCGCAAACTCTCGACAAGAAAATAAAATTCTTGAACAGAAATTAGCGGAGCATGAACTAGCATTTTTAGCTATAAGTAGGCCTGGTTTGGTACAGGGTGTTGTTAATAGAGCCTCCAATAAAGCGACAAGGTGTTTTGAGATTATATCAGGAGCACCATTAACAAATGCTGAAAGGAATGCAACTAATGCACAAAGTTTTAATAGCGAGTGTCCTAGTCTGTACTCTAGTACTCGTTAGCGCATGTAGTAATCCTGCTGAAAAGCTAGAGATTACTACAATAACACAACCAAGACCTCCATTAGTGTTAGCAGACCCAGATGTGCTAACACTAAGAAGTGTTGGTTGGTTAGTATTAACTAAAGATAACTTTGAAGAAGAAATGTTAAAGATGGAAGAAAAAGGCGTAACACCTGTTGTTTTTGCGCTTACAACAGGTGATTACGAAAACCTAGCCCTCAATCTATCAGATCTTAGAACATACCTACAGCAGCAAAAAGCTATTATTGTATCTTATGCGGAGTATATAAATGAGTAAATTTAGAGTATTAGTAAGCGGTGGTCGAAGTTTTGGAGTACCTCAAAGAGATACTGAGGAAGAAAAAGATCAAGCAGATAAAGAACAAAGATTTATGTTTGATAAACTTAATGCGCTTTTGATCGAGCACCCAGATTTTATTCTTATACACGGCGCTGCTCGTGGAGCTGATAGTTTATCCGCAAGCTGGGCTGAGTGGAAGAAGCTAGAGGTAATTCCTGTACCTGCTAATTGGAAAAAGTTTCAATCAGCAGCTGGGCCTCTACGCAATGAGCAAATGCTTGCTGAACAACATCCTGATCTTGTTCTCGCTTTTATGGGTAACTCAGGTACAAAGCATATGGTTTCTATTAGTCGTAGAGACGGTATTAGAACAATTCACTACCTAGATATAGAGTAATTTAATCAGACATAAGCTACCAAAAAATGAAAGAAGTTACTTAACAGTAGCTTCTTTTTTTGTTATTATAAATAGAAATATGGAGAAATAAACAAATGCTACTTCCAATGTACCCTTTATGGTTAGAAATATACTTATTTCTTGGACTGATTATCTCTTTGGTAGCTATCTGGGCTATGCAAGTTCAACAAGGTTCTATGAATATACGTAAACAGATAATGGTTATCTGTATAGTTACTACTTGGTGGCCTCTTCTCTTTCTATTTGCAACTATGAGTGATGATGATGATTGAACGGATCAGTATTAGCGCTAAGTGCAGTGACCTATGTTTTGTACAGCTGTATGATGAAGAAGGTAATAGTGTAGCAGTAGGAGAGGGTTATGCACCTTCTTTTATAGGAGGCGGTGACTATGTGGAACTTAGTATAGACATTAAAACTGGAAAAATTATAGGATGGGTTCCTCCTACAGACGAACAACTATTTGAAGAAATACGAAAGATGTAAAAATGACAGGTAATATATGGGTAGTGTCCGACACTCACTTTTCACATTCTAATATCCTTAAGTTTAAACGTAGAGACGGCGTAACTCCTATTCGTCCCGGCTTTGATAGTTATAAGCATATGGACGAGCACATGATCCAACAATGGAATAAGGTAGTTCGACCCGGTGATAAAGTATACCATTTAGGCGATGTATTTTTTGGTGATAAAGAACGTTTTAAGAGTATATGGCCTAGACTTATGGGCAGTAAAAGACTTATTGTAGGTAACCATGATGATATTCCTTTCTTGTCTAGTGGTGGGTTCTTTCAAAAAGTACAAATGTGGCGAGTATGGAAAGATCATAAAATCATAATGAGTCACGTACCTATTCATGATTCTGGTCTAGTTCGTGGAGCTACAACAACTCCTATGATGCTTAACGTACATGGGCATATTCATCAGAATAAATCTCCAAAAGGTCCGTATTATAATGTATCTGTAGAGAACTTAGATGATTATACTCCGATTCACCTGGACACGTTAGCAGCTCATGCAAGAAAGGTACTATAATGGAAGATTATAGTTTAGCAAATCTTCGACCTTCTGATGTTAGCTGGCTAAATAAACGTATAGTAATTGAGAATGTTATGGAAACACTCAATATGCGTATCAGTAACTATTTATCTCACGATACTAAGAGTGTTGCTAGTCTTGATACTTTCTACAGTTCGGGCGTAGAACTATCTAGTATTATACTAAATAACTTCTCAAAACAAGATATAGCTATCCTAAGAGCAATCCCAACTAACCCAGCAAAAGTATTTTTTGATGGTATAGACGGAAAGCCTTTTGACGTATGACTAATTTAGGCCGTATAGCTTCTGTTGCCTTGGAGGGTAGAAAAACAACTTTTGGGTTGTTTATTAGCCTAACAGGTAGAGATTGGGGAACTGTTGATACTAGCATATGCTGTATCAACAGTTTTTCCAACCCTCTTCGCCCCGGTATATCAGTTAATAGCCAAGAAGATGTAGATAAATCGTTTATGACTGTATCAAAAGCTATCGCAGAACTACTACACAAAGCAAAGAAAACTAACATTAACGACTTAATCGGTGTACCTGTTGAGGTAACAATAGAAAATAGAACCCTCGTATCTTGGAGGGTACTAGAGGAGGTATTGTAGTGTATAAACATTTAAAAGATAGACACTTAAACTTTGAACTACACCCGGTTTGGTACACTGATGAAGTAGCTACCTTTCCTATGTACAATTTATCAGGCCAACTTACAGGTTATCATATATATAGGCCTGCTGGTTCTAAAAAGTTTAATAATAATCCTTATGAGGGTAAGTACTTTACTAGAACATTTAATACCTTTGCTTGTTGGGGCTTAGAATCCTACTCACTATCAAATACGCTATTCGTTACAGAAGGTATCTTTGATGCGGCACGAGTCACTTCTTTAGGGTATAGTGCTGTATGTTTGTTTAGCTCAGCTCTTAGTAAACCTCTTGTTAATTGGTTGTACATAATTCGTGCTAATCGACCTGTAGTAGCGCTGTGTGATGGTGATAAAGGTGGTAATTTGCTAGGTAAGTATTTATCTAAAAGCTACTATATGCCAGAAGGGCATGATCCTGCTAGTGTAGATGAAACATACTTAAAGAAAGTATTACAAAATGCATAATATTGGAGAAAGTAATGATTTTAGTAATTACGCACACCTCGCCAAAAACTATCTACGATCATAGAGGTAGACTAGAAGAAGAAAAAGGTGATATATATGTATCTCATGGTGTAGATATACACACAGGAAAAAATGTAGTATTGCCTTGTGATCTCTGGAAATATTTTAGTGTTAACTGCTTTCACCAGGATGGTGAATGGTATCTTAAAGGATGAGTAATGAGACAACTATTTTTAGACTGTGATGGGGTACTAGCAGACTTTGATAAAGGTTTTGAAGACCTTTTCGGGTGGAAACAGGACAGGACTAACCCTCGTGTTAGCCAAAAAGATATGTGGTATAAGATTAGAACTACTAACAAGTTCTTTGAGAACCTGGATCTGTTACCTGATGCACGCGAACTATATGAAGAAGTAAAGCACCTTCGTCCTATTATTCTTACAGGCTGTCCTTTTGGTGATTGGGCACCTGTGCATAAGATGAAATGGCGAGATAAGCACTTTCCAGGAGTCCCTATGATTACTTGTATGGCTAAAGATAAGGTAGACTACGCGCAAGTAAATGATGTTCTTATTGATGACTATAGTAAGCATAGAGAAACTTGGCAGAACGGCGGTGGCATCTTTATCCACCATAAGAATACCAAAGATAGCCTTCAACAACTAAGTAATATCTGGTGAAGAGCTGGGCCCAACCACCAGTAGATAAGGTACTAAAACCTTCTCTACTAGGACAGGCTAATATACCAAAAGCACTACACGGTATTAATCCTAGGACTATTATGGGAGCTACTGAGTGGACTAAAATCCGTGTTAATGCTATTGCTAAATCTCCTTATTGTAAAGCGTGCGGAGACCCTACAAGATCACTAGAGCTACACGAAGACTATGTAGCTAATTACCAACATATGGTAATGCAGTTGAGAGAGTATGTACCTCTATGCTCTTCCTGTCACAGCTTTATTCACTCAGGATTACTAAGAAGCTTACTTCTTAAGAGAGAGGTAAGCAAATACCATACTAAGCGTGTATTAGAGCATGGCTTAGCAGTTTGTAGAGAAAACGGAATAAACGTATTTCATGGAGGATATATACTTGCTAAGGAACTAAACATCGACATGTCTGGTATTAAAAGCTGGGCACCTAAAGTTTCTTCCGAAGGGTGGGGACAATGGAGACTACTTTATAATAATGAGTATTATAAGGGACTTACACAAAAACAATGGATGAACAAATATAATGCGTAAACAAGCTAGCCCCGTAAAACTCGGGTTTCAAATTGTTGGAGGGATTATTGCAACAATGCTTACTCTTACCCTCCTATTCGGAACATGGTTTAAAACCGATACAGGATATAACTATGTAGTTCAAAATACGTGGTCAGGTAGCGTTTCAGTAATTAGTAGCGCCGGAACACACTTTAAGATGCCTTTCTTTACTACTGTCTATCCATATAAGCAAGCATCTACTATCAACCTATCAGGTGTTCGTAGAGGTGCGAACGTAGTTGCTAATTCTGATATTGGTAACTTTACGAGACAACTACACGCCTCTGAGGTTGCCTTTGCTGATACTTATACCGGCGATATTGCAGCTACTTTTCGTTTCAGGCTTCCTACTGATGAAGATCAGATGCTAGCGCTGCACGGTGAATTTCGTAGTTTCGACAATATGGTAGACTCTCTACTAGTACAGAATGCTATTGACGTTCTAACAGTAACAGCCACTCAATATACCGGAGAAGAGTTCTTTCAAGGAGGGGTTAACCGTTATAAAGTTCAGCTAGCTGATCAGCTTAGAAACGGTCTATACGAAACTCGTAGGCAACAAGTAATCATTGAAGAGACTGAGGTTGCGCCTGTATCTACTACTAACTCAGATGCAAACACTCTACAAGAAGTACGTCGCAGAGTGTGGAAGAATATCGTTCTACTAGATAACGATGGACAACCACTACGACAAGAAAACCCTCTTGCTAGATTCGGTGTTGATGTAACTCAGGTAACTCTGGGTAAAGCATGGGCTAGTGAAGAACTTGATAATCTACTCGATGATAAACGAGCACGAATCGGTCGTAGAATTGCCGCAATTGAACAACTTGCAACAGCAGAAGCAGAGGCTCAAGCTGTTCAGCAAGAAGAAGAGATTGAGACAGTTAGACAAACTCAGATCGCACAACGTACTAAAGATCTAGCGGTTATCGAACAACAGCTACAAGTAGAAGTTGCAAGAGAGATTGCTACTCGTCAGATTGTTGAGCAAGAGAAGACACGTAATCTTGCTGTTATTGATAAAGATCGAGAACTAGCTATTGCAGAAGCTAATAGAGATATTCAGTCTGCCTCAGCAGAAGCAGCAGTTTTTGAAGCTCAAGCAATTCTAAGTATTGGTTTGGCAGAAGCACAAGTTGCAGAAGCACAACTAAGAGCAAAGCAAGAAGCAAGTGATATTTATATTGCAGAAATTCAGCTTGACATTGCTCGTGTTATGTATCCTGCTCTAAAAGATGTTACTATCGATATGCCTGACTTCTTTGCAGGCGGTACTGGTGGGGATATTCCTAATAGTCTTGACGTATTTACTACTCTAGGAGCTCTTGAGCAGCTACAAGCAAGAGCAGAACCAGTAGAATAATAACAATATAAATTCTAGAGAAAGGGGCTTTACGGCCCCTTTTTTATTTGCCTATTCGCTAAATCATATGTTATATTAAATCAAATGTGAAATAAAGATTGGAAAACTGATGAAAGAAGCATGGTTATGTTATAGCTGGAGCTATCACGAAGATGAAGACGAGGACGACGATCCAGAGCCTAGTATTAAATTTAGCGATCCTGGTAACTATGGCTATAACAAAATTGTGCATATTGTTTATGCAGTGATTGAGGAAAAAGATTAATGAAATATTCACTATACTTAGACGACTATAGAATGCCAGAAAGTACTATGTATAAACTGCCTGATGTATTGCTTATTGCCCGTTCTATGGACGATGCTATTTGGACAATAGAAAAATACGGTATTCCTGAGCATATGTATTTTGACCATGACCTAGCCGAAGAGCATTACATTATTGGTGATGGAGATAAAACAGGTTTTGACGTTGCTATGTGGCTAGTTGATAAGTTTATTGATAATAATCTTGGCTGGCCTGAGGGCTTTACTTATAGCGTTCATAGCATGAACCCTGTTGGTAAAGAGAAAATTATCGGATACCTTGAAAATTATAGAAAGAGTGTAAATTAATATGGAATTTATTATTGTTGGACTTATTGTTCTTGTTGTGGTCGCTTTTAATGTAGCTAATCTAACAGCAGGTAATAAAGAAGTAAACATCTCTATCATTGAATCAAATAACAATGCAGAAAAAGTGAGACAAGGGTATGTATGGGATCCTGATCATGAAGATTATATTAGTCCAGAACAGTATGCTCGTTGGTACCCTAACGGGTTCCCTAAAGATGATGAGGACGAGTAATGGAATTTATAATCCTAATTGCCCTAATTGCTTTTGTGATAATGATCAAAATAGGTACCTCTAACAAAGCAACAGATAGGGATATAGCAGAATTACTAGTTTTAGCTAAGAACGAGGAAAAAACAAGGCGTGGTTATATTTGGTCTGATAAAGATAATGAGTATCTTAGTCCTAAAGATTACAAAGAGTATTACCCTCCTGAACTATTCCCAGAGTTATACACTGTCGAGGGAAACATTATACCTGATGCGAAGATTGACCCAAATAATTTTAATGCGGAGTACTACTAATGAAACCTTTTATTCACGCACGTAACTCTGTTAAAAGGTACGGAGGAGTTGTAGAAGATTATATTGATATACATAACTGGTTTGATTCAACTAAAGCAGCTTATGCAGATTTTGGGCATAGAGCAATTCTTCACAATACTTTTGGTATCTTTCTCTGTGAGCAGCTTTTTGGAGTGACTATTACTAACTCACAAGGTAAAATTATCTCAGTTAGAGATGTTGCTGAAGACCATGTTAAAGAAGATTGTGCAGGTAGAATACCTACTATAAAAGACTGGATAGGTAACCTAGAACCCGAACCTTGGATGCGTGGTAGAGGCCAAGCAAAGTATGTAAAGTCAATAGGAATGGATGCTGATTAATGGATAAGCTAACTTTAGAAGACCTTAATAAAAGCTTTAAGGTAAAAGTAGACGAGCATACTGTATATATGCAGAATTTCAGAGTAGAAATGCAAGTACTTGCAGAGAAATTGCTCAATGATATGACACAAGAGCTGTTTCAGAAGTACCCTGAAGTGTTATGCCTATCGTGGACTCAAGGCACTCCAGGCTTTAATGATGGAGAACCTTGTAATTTTAGTGTGAACGAGCTTACTTATGTACTAAAATGTGAGTTTTCAGATATGGGACCAGAAGATCTTGATGATGCGTTATATGATCTACTTCAAGAAGGAGGCTCTTACATAGCTACAGAAAAAGATATTGCTATTGCTAAAGTTTATAGAGACAATTGTGTAGTACAGACTAAAGAAGAACTAGAAAGTGCTATCAGCACAATTATGAGCCTACAACCTAGTACTCCGTACTACTTAGAACATAGGCAAAGAGAACGTATTGAGTATACTTTTAAAGCTACGAGTTTGCAGGAATTTGAACTGAATTATAACAAATTAGTTCGTAACTATACCTGTTTTGTTAGCACAGTAGAATTTATTTCTGACTTTAACAGCTTTAAGAATGCTTTTTCTGCTATACCTGAAGAGATTTTTGATAATCTTTATGAAGGTAACTCCAGAGTTACTATTTATTCTGATAAAGTATGTGTTGACGAGTATGATTGCGATTATTAATCTTGCTGAGCGCTTATTGAAGTGTTATTATAATATATGAAGGAGAGAAAATATATGTCACCCTATGAAACTAAGTTTCGAGAGCCAGCAGAAGGTCTAATTCGCCAAGAGATGGTCACTTATGAGACTATTAACGGACAGCTTGTTAAGACTACTGTAGTTCGTAAATTTAGTACTGGAGATTACGTAGACTCTAAGACTAGCACCCCTCTAACGTAGTAAGGAGTAAGCAATGAGCAAGAATAGTTCTATCTTAGACAAAGCATTACAGACTAGCAGTGAAGACGAAGCTATTGCTTGCCTACTTAGACTACGTAGACAAAAGGTTACTATCGCCACTCTAACCAGTGGCGATAGTAAGATGAGAGACGAGCGTGATTACTACTATAGTGAGCGCAACTCTTTTAGAAGTATGTATCTAACTAACAGAGACCGTTGCAATGATTTAAGGTCTACAAACAGAACTTTGTACCATACTATAGATCGATTACAAAAAGAAAAGTTAGAGCTAGATAACTCTCTCTGGTTTACAAGATTTGCTATGGGCGTCGTTGCATCTATCTTTATAGGGATTATTGCAGCGATATTAGTTGTATAAAGGTAAAGATAGATGAACAGCAGAGTTAAAATCCTAAAAGACTTATACTCTATACTCAGAAATGAATTTAAAGAACAAGAGCAAGTTCATATCACGTATATTAAGAATGAGTACATTATTGTAACTGTAAATAATACTTACTTTATATACGAGTTTTGTAAGTTTCATAACTCAGAAGTGGCATATAGTTCTACAGTGTGTTTTACTCACTGG
>Ga0075110_1000977_pt1 | contig 12823 bp, 14 predicted proteins | sample AntAceMetag02UK8_FD_69799 | JGI IMG/M metagenome (GOLD analysis project Ga0075110, IMG submission 69799) | Saline lake microbial communities from Ace Lake, Antarctica - Antarctic Ace Lake Metagenome 02UK8 | ecosystem: Environmental > Aquatic > Non-marine Saline and Alkaline > Saline | place... | reverse complement strand
GGTCCGACGTCATTTCGGTTACAGATATCTCCTCTATCCAGGAATCTGTCCTGTATTTCTGTACAATAGTATAGACGGCAGTTATAAGTTCGTAGTCCTCTGTCTCAAGTAACTCTTCAGGCAATCGGATCTTTGCGATACCATTTACAGTTATTTGACTAGAGAAATCTGTTATAGTTTTCTTGATATTTATTGCCATATAATTTTAAGAACATCTTTGTCAGCTAGTGCTGTAAAGCCGGAGCTAATCTCTTTCCCTCCCTGAGTTAGGTGTTGGATGAGTATAGCATCCACGACTCCTTTACTAGCTTTTCTAACTTGCGTGTCTATAGATACAATGCCTGGGCTTCTCAATGAATCGAGAGTAGAGGCCAAGTAGGAAGGGTTCTCATCTAGTGAGGGAAACCAACCAGTTGACTCCTGAATATAATGCTCAGGGTTTGTACTTAATAGGTTAGTACCTGCCATATCTAACAAGGTTATTGTATAGATAAGTAGGTACTCCGTGATAGACGCAACGTCTAAAGACTCTTTATGGCTTAGACTAGTTCCCCTATGTACGTCCCAGAAGACCTCCCTAAAGAGGAAAACATCTTGGTCGGCCATACGGTCAAAGATAATGTCAACGACAGTATCAATAATTTCTCCCTTCTTAGGACCTGTTGCTAACTCTAGCCCTGCCTTCTTAAAGAAGAACTTGTTTCTAAATTTAAACAGGGTGTTCTTAAAGTCACAAGGACTTTGATCAAAAGTTAGCTTTACCATTACAGAGTCTTAAGCAGGCTAGTCAGGGTCTTTCCAATCTCAGCAGAATTATGAAGATGCTTCAATAAATCTTGCATCAGTGCATCCTCTTCTGGAGACATGTCTATACTAGGTAGAGTTAACACCCTTTCCTTAGTTTGTTTCTTTACTGCTGAAATTAATACGGCAGTAGTTGCTGTTGCAGGCTGTATGTTCTTAATCAAATTCACATGTAATTCATGTGGTATTCTAATGAACAGCTGCTTAAATGGTATGGCTTCTAGGCTTTCTACCTTGCCTGTCCTTCCAACGTATGACATCACGTCACCTACGTTATCTGAGATACTTTCTCGTACGAACTTAGCGTACATGAAAAGACTTAGTATCTTACTAGCATACACCTTATAGTCTGCGTCTGCATTACTATCCATCTCTATGGGTAATGCATCTAGACTTAACAGGTATTTCTCTACTATATTGTGTGCATAGTAGACGTTAAAGAAATCAACTAAAGCGTCTTCCTTAGGGGCTGTCCAAGTAGTGCCTGCTGCATGATTAACAAACTGAGTTCGTCTATCACAGTCTCCAATCGTTCTGCGTCTATCTCTATCTCCATCTGAGCTCCAGTTCTCTACCCCACCGCAGTACTTATCAAAGTTAGCCGTGATCTGGGGCAAGCAGGCAGTATAGAGTTTATCTATTCTACCCTGTATGTTAATCGTCTTATCTTGAGACCCTAACTTAGTGAAGCCTCGGAACTTATACTTAGTCGTCTTATTTAAAATCCGATTAAAGACGGAGCTAGATTGACAACTACTCTGTAGTACTGGATAACAGAGAGCAACACGAGCTGTCTTTGGTAGCAAATTACTGGCTACAAACTTGACCTTTCTCTTGCGCTCCCTCTTACCTGTAGTGTTCTTAATGAAATCAGATACAATAGCTCTGTTAAGAGACTTAAACTTCAGGTCTGCATGTATGTAACGTTGACACGTTAAAACAGTATCCTCTGTTATATAGTCTGAAAGATCTAGATCAAGGAACTCATCTGATTCTGTCATGATCCTCGCGCCATTAGTATCAATACATATAACCATGTCATCATTAAACAACGTGTACGTGTACTGTGTGCACTTAGAAGACTGTGTTGGATCTGTGATGACTAAGTCACCAGTCAATTCCTTCTTTATCTGCTTATTGATAGCCTCGTATGCTCCTGGAGCGCACTTTTTAGTGTAGAAATACGTATCTACAGGCCCTACGACAGACCCTACGGTCGTCGTAAAGCTATTAGGATTCAATGGATCCACCCTATCAACGGGCAGATACAGTGAGTCTAGTATCGTAGTGATATTCCTAGCTGTAAAATCATTAAAGGTGAAGTCCTCATAGCCTCCCGTAGGTTGGGAGACTATGAAGTCGTGTCCCTTAATAGATCTTTTCTGCGATATCTTTTTTGGAATCCGTATCGTTAATGCCATTCGTCTTTGTAGTTGTAGATTGCTGTTGTTTATGGTATTCTATAGCAGCTTTAATACTGTCGCATAGGCTCTGAGTAGATAGTACGGCACGGACTGCATCGTCATCTGTTTCGATGTTGTTGCAGTGGTAACCGAAGGCACACTTAAGCGCGAAGTATAGTACGTCGTCGCCCTTGTGCTCGTTAGCCAAACTTTTAATCAGGCCAACATACTTAGGTGGAATGTCCACCCCTTGCTCTTGAGATACTTCCTCAATCTGAGCTGCCGTAACTTCTGGCTTGATGTGAGCAGGCAGAAAGCCTGGCATCTCCTTGTTCAACTTGAACAGAAGAGCTTGGACAGAGCGGAAGTTGTGCTCATCCACATCACCATTGGCGTTCTTGTAACCGTCCTTGTCGATAAGCTTACTGAAGAGAGCCTTACGAGTCTCGTCATTCATATCGATAGAAGTAACCACGTCCAGCAGACGGATCGGGTTAGTCGTGGACAACGCTTCAGCGATCTTGTCACTGTCTACAGTGCTCTTGCCACGCTTAATGGTGGGCCAGAGTGATCTGACGTTGCTGTCTACGATCTGGTTTGCCTTGTCAACCGTGTCCTGCTTGAGTGCACCACCGATACCGATGGGCATGCACAGGCGACACGTGTTGATCATGCTGTCTACGAATGGAGTCAACTCCTTCCCTTCGACTAGCATAGCAACTTCTACTGCTCTTGAAGCCAAGATTGCACGGTAGAGAGAGGCAGAACGACGACCACTTAGAGTACACTCCTTACGAGTCGACTCATCTTCCTTCTTGAAGGCATCCTTGAACGCTGCAATCAGCTTGTCAATGATCTGGACAACAGGAATCTCCAACGACTTCTTCAGTTCGTTGTAGTGATCTGTCGCCTTGACCAAGGTCTCTCTGATCTCAGCTCCAATGTCAGCTAACTTCTCATTGATGGTATCATCTGACGTGTGGAACTTAGATACGTTAGTACCCCAGTAACCAAAGCCAACACCATCCACGTCCCCGACACGCTTGATAACCTTACGGCGCTCAGCACTCGTCATGTCCTCAAACTTATCAAGTCTAAGGTAGTACGTGTGACGATCAACCAGAGCATCACTCATCTCTAGCGTACCTGAATCCCCGTAGGGGTTCATCGTGCTGAAGATAAACATGTTGTTGGTCTCGATACCATGTAGCTTACGACTACGAATGATCTCGAACAGGTTGCTCTGGCGATCCTCTGCACATCTGTTCAGCTCATCAAAGCAGAGCAGTTCCTTGTTCCAGATGGAAGAGGGTGTAGGGATGTACTTGACGCACGGTGGATCCGCCTGCAGATCCTTGAGGCTTGGGTACCCTACCAGGTCTTCGAAGTTCAGCTTAGAGGCGTCGTAGATTTGATAGTCAAACCACTTCTCAGGCTTGTCCTTGTGAATTCTCTTCGAGTCCTCACGTAGGGCAGCACCAATAGACTTGACCAACTCAGTCTTGGCCACACCTGGTGGTCCAACCAACAAGACAGGCTCTCCTGACAGCATGCCAGCGAAGATTGCTCTTTCTTGAGCAGCAGTGAACCCGTGAATACCTAACTTCGAAAAAATCAAACTATTACCTCTTCAATCATGTGTGTGTTTCCGTAAACCCTAGAAAAGTAATTGTCTTTTCTAGCATATCCAAATAATACTGTGACAACGCTCTTGATACCTGGGATCAATTCTTTGTCATTATTTCCTCTATCAAACTTGCACCAAGCATCACCATCACTGATTACAACGATGTGTTCATACTTGTTCGCAGTGGCGTGTTCAATAATACAATCGAAGTCAGTGCCACCTGTTCCCTTAATGGTTCCTTCAGAAAGTTCCTTAGTGGTGTGCTTTTCGATAGTATTACTAAACCCCCAAACGAACTCAAGTTCACTAGAGACATTAGTAATAAGCTTTACAATTCTAGGTAGGAAGCTGTAAGTACTTCCGGATACGTCTAAATAGATAGGTAGTAGGTTGTTGTCAAACTTATAACTGTGCTTTTGGGTCTTCCACATTATTGGAGGATACCCGCCGGCTGCCATGATTAAGTCTGTAGTAGATATTCTCTTAGGTATGATGGGTGAGGAACCATACGATCCTACCTTTACCTTTGCTTGAGTCCTAACATTATGGAAGACGTTGTCAATCATCATCTTCTTAAACTTGCTTAGGTCAAACTTTTCTGTAACATCACCAGCTAGTTCGATTAGGTGTCTAGCTGACTTCGATCCTTTGCCTGCCCCAAAGCTAGACTGTTGGCCTAGTTGATCTCGGATAGCATCCTTGATCTTACTTGGTAAGTCTCCTGGTTCCTGTCCTGCTGAGGTGTCAACCTCATCGTCACAGTCTTCTCTAAACTTACCTGCGTCGCCTGTCTTAAGCTCTTCAAGCTCACTGGTATCGATTTCGATATGATCTATGCCTTCCAGGTCCTCATCTGTTAGCTCTTGACCTCCTGCTCCGTGTCCACCTAAGAGTGTGATCTTAAGTGTCTCGCCCTTTGGTCTCTTATTTAGGATCTCTAGGACTAGAGTGTACAGTTCATGGTGCGAGCAGAACTCCTCTGTATCATAGAACTTCCTATGAAACTTCATCAGAGCTTCTTCATCGCCGCCGTCATACTCAAACTTACCTGAAGGAGTCAGGAGTTTGGTAAGTATCTCTGCCTTGTTCACCTCTTCACTGTAGAAACTAGCAAGGAAATCTTCTGGATAGATATCCGGCCGAGAGTTACACGCGTAAGCGTTGATGCGTGAGTCCATAGCGATGTTATTCGCCATGTTTCTCAACTGCCAATCATCACTGTCATCCTTCGTTACAAGGTGGAACATGTCACCACCAATACAGTGCATCATCTCGTGCATGAGTACTGTTTGGAGGTGGGTCTCTTCTTTCATATGCTCATCCCAAAAGGACTGAGCAATGTAAAGAGTACCATCGGCTGTTACACCCATGGTATCAAAAGAAGGATCTGCTTTCTTGATCACTACAATCCTATTAAGGGAGTGTAGGATTAATGGAGCATGGTCTGGGAATACTGACTGAATAGCCTTGTAGACTACAGTGTAGGATATGGGAAGGGGATTAGGCTCGATTTCTTTTACTGCTACCGAGTCTACGTCACTATCAGTTGGTTTGCCCATATAAAGGTCTTACTTTCGCCAGTCAATGTTGTTCCACATAGAGTACCTTCAACAAACACATACTTACCAGTAATGTCCAATGGGCTCTCTACTTCGCGTCTTAAAATTGGTACGTCTCTAGCCTTCCAGTCGTTAATCTTGACATTTCTGTACTTGTCAGCGACTATGAACTTCTCTTCTTTGGTCTGTGGGTTGTAGAGGTACTTAGTTACAGCACCTTTAGCTATACCGCTGTTAATAATTGGGTATCTAGTTTCAGATAGAGATATGTTTCTGATCCTACCCTTAACACCTGTAATGTCCTCGTTAGACCAGGTGCCATCAGCGTCCTTCTTGGACGTCTGAATAGGCGCAACCATCGCTTCCGAGATGAATATCTGACTGAGCGATGTCAACTTGTTCTTTACGTACTCACCTATCTTACCCGAAGGGCTTTGTGCGTTAGCATCTAGGTCAAAGTTGATAAAGATCTTGTTGTCACTGATACCGGAGCCTCTAGGGGATGAAGTACCTATGTGTATCCAAAGCTTAGGGTACTTACTACCCTTTATACCATGTCTTAGTACTTCACCACTTAGGTTCCAGGTATTCACTTAGCGTTACGGCCTACCTTAGGGCAGCCGTCCTTTGATATTGCAACATCAAGTAGGTCTCTCAGGAACTCTTCAGTACCCTCGTGCTTGATCCGAATCAAACTAAACAAAGCGCTCTTCATACGTAGGTAAGTCTCAACAATCTCACCTTCGTCTTCAATGTCTGCCAGGTTAGTACGAACAACAGTGTCCACGTCTTTGAGGTCAATCTCTATCGAAGTGTGGTAGTTGTTCGTTGAGAACTTTACCTCAGTGGGCCTGGTAGCTGTAGCTCCCACTACCATCTTGGTAGGAAACGTTGCCATGTCCATCTGGATGACGTTTCTAACTTCTTCCTTGGTTAGTTCTTCTTCTGTCTTGTTGTAAACCTTAGCTGCAAGGACTTTAATCCTTGCACGGTTGACTGTGCCGATGTTATCTGGAAATATTGGGTCTGTCATATCTGAATTCGTTTCTTGTGTGTCTAAATGAGTTTTCTATAAATTATACTAAAATTTGACCTTATAGATCAATTTTTTAACTCATCTAATCTCTTCTTTACGCTCTTAAAGTGGTCTAAGTAGTCACGCTTGATTCCAGCTGTTTTGTCTACTTCGGCAAAACTCAATTCCCGAGCTACAAAGCTAGGGTGAGGTGCGAAGTAAATAGTTTTATTTCCGTCTTTCCAGCCAGAAGAACTTAAAACGCTAGTTGGGTCTTCTCCGTAAAAAGCCTTATAAGCTACTTTACCCAAAAGAATGATTATCCTCGGTTTTACTAACGCAATCTCATTCTTTAAACGCTTATTACATGCTTTGATGTGTTCTACCGTTGGTTTACCATTCTGAGACTTGTTTTCTAGGGACTCAGGCCTACACAAGACTGCACTTGTATAAAAACATTTATCTTCATCAAAACCGGCGGCGGTTATGACTTTCTTTAGAACGCTTCCGGCAGGAGCGCCTCCATAGAACACTTTGTTCCTTTCTTCTTCTTGAAGACCTGGAGACTCACCTACAAGCATGATGTCAGCTTCGGCTTCTTCTGGGATATCTCCCCACGTCTTCTCACCTAGACGTCCTGTAGTGATCTGTAAGCTCTCTCCTCTCTCTACCCTCTTTGTACCCAGTTCGCACTTAGTACAGCCCTGGAACTCGGCTAGGAGTGCCTGGAAGGTGGTGTGGACATCACTGAGATCTACAACTTCTAAAACAACCTTAGCTACCTCTGTACCAGAATAAGCAGTGGCCTCTTTAGCATCTATACTACAGTGCTTGGTCCCATCCTTAACTAGATCACTACCAGGAGGTATTTTGTTGTTTAACATGTTTTCTAGTTCTTTATGGGTGAACTTACAGTCTTTATATGTCTCAAAAAGCTTTCCTAGCTTATGGACGCCTATTTTCTTAGTAGGGAGGAATTTGTCAGACTTGGGAGAGACTATTATCTCATCTTCCTTGATGAGAGTAAGGTTCCTAGCCGTAGGATACACGTGCGTTATATTAACAAATATCGTGTCATATATCATCGTCGGAAGAAAAGCTAGTTTTAACTCAATCTTCTGTTTCTTCAAATCTGATATAGCTGAAACAATCGTTGCATAGGCCTCGACAAAAAACCCTGTCTTCTCATCATATGCTCGGACAGGGATAATGTGTCTTGTCCACCCCAACCTATTCTTCCATAGGTGGTGGTAGTACAGGGCGTCTAGAACGTCTTCATCAGGTTTACTATCATCTGTGCTGACTGATGCCATGAGTATTTACGTGTTTCTTTAGCTGACTCGTTTACGAGATCAGTTACCAAGTTAGGGTATTTCTTAACGTGCATCGCACTTCTAAGCCCCGCTTCTATCGTTTCCTTTGTAATATTGTGCCATTGAGCACTTCCATCGAAGAAACTACCATCAAAAGCCTTAGTCATAGGCTCAGAGGAGTCCGATTCGATGTTTATTACGTTCTTTGGAGTACAGTAGTCAGTATGGGCTGTATTCAGTGTAGTAATACATGGCATACCATACGACATCATCTCAAACAGTGGTAAGTTCCAACCTTCCCCTTTAGAGGGGCTCACGAAGAAATCTGCTTTGGATATCGCAGCGTGAAGCTCTTGCCTTTCTCTCGTTGGTGGCATAAGAACTAGATAGAACTTACCTCTATTGAAGACTTTTATACCTGATTTAGTATAAGCCGGGTACATGAAGCGACTGTTAATGAATCCATAAGGAAAGTTATCCTCTATGAATGGATTATGCAGAAAGCTTACAAGTACTACTGGTTTTTCCTTTCCTATCTCAATACAGGCATCAATTAGTTCTGGGTGGCCCTTACGGGACTCATACTTCCCAGCTGTTGATAGCAGCAGTGAGTCAGGATCTATTTTAATTGGATCTATAGCTTGTTGCCATGCGGCTACAAAGTCTAGGTCCTTGTTGTACCTCAATACAGTCTCATCTTCCGTCTGCTTGAATGCATGTGGGATGACGTGTATACCTTTTTCAAAGTACTTGGACAGCACTGTCTTACCCCATTCTGATGCTGTACAGACAGCGTCAAGATTGCGTAAAACAGCTACTTCATTGGGCTTTAGACTATCCAGTTCAAAGGTAGTCATCCCAACTTTAGGTCCTGTACATTCCTTTGTCTGGTTCGGTATATCGAATAGATGCCAGAAACAAAAGGTAGGTGCGGATGGGTCAAAGTTTTTAGTCGCTTTCTCCAGCAAAGCTGGATCCATAGGGCCATTTATTTGGCCAATGGGTTTAAAACCTATATCTTCCTCTAAGCTTAGTAGGGATTTTAGATAGCCCGTACTTGCTACTCCGTAACCCGTTGTATTTATAGGTCCAACGTAATTAAACTTGGTCATTATTTGTCGTATTTTTAAGATCTTGTAGTAATTTCTTTAAAAGCTCAACCTCTTCGGTTAAGCTAGCTATTACTATCTCTATCTTCTCCGAGTTCTGGAGAATTGGCACTATCTCTGGTAGATTCGTCCGTGTTATGTATGACATGATCTGGGAATAGCTCTTCCATCATAGCTTCATCAGCAGGCAGCACTATATTAGCACTTGCGCTCGCCGTTTGAATGAACATTGCATCTGTCTTATCTGCAAAATCTACAGAGTAGAGAGAGTAGACACAGGTGGCTTGTTCAGCGTTATCAGGATGAGTTTCTATGTAGTCTTCTACATGGGTGACTTTCTTTGGAGAAGAGCCTTTTATGTTTTCTATATAATCGAATATTAGAGTAGTGTCCATCTATATAATCCCTACATGTTTCAGAGCGATCGTTGTCCAAGTTTCAAAGGCGTCTTCACCTGTTGATTTGTACATGCTCTGTATCTCAGCTGGAGAATACATTCTCCCGTCTATCTTATCAACTTCGTTAACCGTAACTGTTCTATTGGTGCAGTCACAGGTCATCAAAATGCCAAGATGGACTCTGCCTACTTCATTACTATCATCATAGATGATTTGATTAGTAGGCTTAATGTCTAGAAACTCGCCACTCAGCTCAATCTTCAGCTCCTCGAACAACTCCTTGTTGGCGTTGTACATGATAGCTTCTTTACCGCTAAGACGGTCATCCACATGATCTACATGACCACCTACACCTACCGACAGCTTGTTATGAAGCCTAGTCTCATTTCCTTTCTTAAGTCGGGAATAGAGGAACAAGCTCTTGTTATCAGAAACAAGAATGTAAGGGATGATCTGCAGATAATCTGCGTCTTTCTCGGCTTCATCCCTTTCTTTGTAGAAACCTACTCTATTGACAAAGTCAAATAGGGTTTTGGGTGAATATAGCTTTTTAGCTCTTTCTAGATAATCTTTCTTAGGTACGACCAGAATTTTCATATTTATAATCTATAATTGCTCTCTGATTAACCTCAAATATGTTATCAGAGAATGTCTCAAGACACGTTGTAATGTCTTGTGCTAGGGTTCGGTCGACCGTAAAGTGGTCTAAAGTATCCCCGTTTTGATAAGTAAACAGTTCAAAGCTTACCATAGTGTCTAGTACTCTACCTATGTCTTGATAGGTGACTAGCTTTATCTTAGCCATATACAGATCGGCTAAGTGGCCTGCCAAACTAACTATCACTTTAGGTGCATTAGCTACAAGAGTGGTTGTTGTACACTCTATGTCTATAGTCTTACAGTAAGCAGAGAATATGTGCAGAAAATAAAAGACGAAGTCAACAGCTTCCGCTGAGACCTCGCCTTTTAATACTTTCTTTACCTTATCAAGTCCGATTTCTTGAGCCAGCATAGTTGTCTACAAGCTGATTATTCATCCTTGTAGCTTCCTTGACCGCCATATCTAAGTATGTCGGATCGATAATACCATAAAGGTTAGTGTAAGTGTAAGGGTCCTTAAATAACAAGTCCTTATACGGAAGAGGCACCATAGTGACTCCTCTGTCGTTCTCGTTAATAGACCCACCATTACGAATAGCTTTACCTATTCTGTTTTCAATGATGAATTTCCACCAATTGCCCTGATCGCCCTTCTTATTGACGGCTACGGCGATGTATATTTCATCGTTGTGTGAAAGGAACAGCCCTACGTATCTCTGGCTATAGTTTTCCAACTTGGTGTTGGACTGACTGTAGGCCATAGTGTTGGTTACCTTGTTCTTCTTCGGCTTAATGAAGTCGTACCAACTGTAGAGCGTACCTATTTTTGTGTTTACCTTTCTCATACTAGCTTATATATAATTATATAAATTCTAACGCTCTAGCTCTTTACCTTAAGGTTACGAGAGATATAGCGGATGACTTCGCTGAAGTCATTAGTCGAATCATTGATAATGTTGATTCTTTCCTGCGTGCTCGGGCTCAAACCCATGAATGTCTGAACAGCCCCATTCTTGTTTAGGCGCGGGTAGGTCTGGCTCATGTTACGGTTCTTCGAGTTGCCAGTGGCATCGCAAAGGACGCCCATTGCGTCGTAACAGTTCTTGTTGCGCATCGAGCCAGTGCCCTTCGTGTACTTATTAGAGCGTAGGGCATTGAGCCACCGAGTCTTAGTTGCTTTCGTGATCATAATGATATTTGTAAATTGTCTAAATCTGAAGAGATAGCTTCTTTTATAGCTTCCGCATAGCAGCGTATCTCAAATTGGGCATCCGGCTTTAATCTTTGATTCAAAAAGTGAATCACAGCCTGTAAACTTACAGTCCAGTATGCTTGTGAGTAAATGTTATCTGGTAACACGTTTCTCGCTTGTTCGCGAGCGACGCCATTGGCAACAAGAAGCTTATACAGCTTAAAAGCTGCTTCAGTATGTGTTCTCATTGCTCCGATAGGGTTCTCCATATACAGGATGTTATGTTTCCCTAGCGGATTCTCATATTCTCCCGAGGTTTGCTTATTTCCATGTGGTGGGTTGGATCTAAGCTCCTTGGGGAGGTAATACTCGTCTTTGGGTGAGGCGTAGCGGCGGGATATCTCATTCCAGCTGCATCCTTTATCAGTATCAAACAGGAGGTCAAACACGTCTACAGAGACTGTGTTATTTACCCCTTCTGATACTTCATACTCTCTCCAAACACTACCTACTTGATACTTTGTCCACTGGCGGAATACCGAGAGTGGAGCTTTAATATGGAATGTGTAAAAACTGTGTCTAAATGGGCTATTTCCACTAATAAGTTGTTTACCATTCCTACGCACGAGTAATAATCCAGTACTTACCGAAGCACAGTAAACATAACCAGCATAGGGTATCCATTCATTGTGCTTCCCATTATTATTAAGTCTAGGTGAGGTAGATCTCCCCAAGACCATTAACTTAAATAGGCCTGCCTGTTGTTTATTCTCTCTAACATTATGCCCTAATAATGTACCTAATCTAATAAATCCATCCTTTAATTTGGAGGATATAGTGCTATATGTCCAGGTAGTTCTTTTCTTGGATCCATCTGAATTTTTCAACCCTTCCCATATACCTGATAATGTAGCTAATAATTTTTCATGATTATCTTCATTAAATATATCTTCTGATATTTGTTTATCAGCAGATATCCCAATAAAGTAGTTTTTTAGATGAGATAGTTTAATATTAATATTAAACTTAGTAGTACCTATTGTAGTCTTTTCAGTACTAAAGGGTATATTTAATTGTCTAAGTATATCTTCCAAGTAGACAATTTTTCTTTCTTTCTTTAGGTGAAATGTTATTCTATTAGTTGATATTCTGGAGCCGTCACCTAAGAAGAAACCAATGAGACTCCCTTCTAAAAAATATGGGAGGTCTTTGTTTATTTCATTGCTTGATATTACTGAAGTAGTCTTAACCCTATATTGTTTATTAAAGGAGTCTTCTGCTGTTAAGTGCTCGTATTTCTGGAAACTATTAGCTTTTCTCTTGGCGACCCATAGCCTATGCTCTGGAGTAACTAACATAGAAACATGAGCTTGTTCTACAGATAACATGTTCCCATTATAGAACCTCTTAGTGAGCGCCTTAGGCTTTTCAAAGCTAAAAGTACCTGCTTTGGGGTCTACAGCAGCAAGACTATGTTCTTTGGTTATTTGTGGCCAGAATACCCAGCCTTTATTAGTAAAGACTTGGGTTTCTGAGTCATAACAAGTATGCTCATGGTTCCAAAGGAACTTAGCTAACTTCCCATCCTTTTCTGTAAACTCCTCACTAGCATTATCATAAGATATTCTAGCACTATTTACTACTTTTAATGCGATGTCTTGGTTATTTTGATCTACTAGATCTATAAAGCCTATCTTTTCGTGAGGGTATGTGTATATTTTCATACTACTTACTTCTTATAGCACTTTCTCACCGTGAACTTAACGTTCTTTTCACCCGCTGCGATGCCTTCTTGAAAGAATG
>Ga0075110_1000975_pt1 | contig 12826 bp, 15 predicted proteins | sample AntAceMetag02UK8_FD_69799 | JGI IMG/M metagenome (GOLD analysis project Ga0075110, IMG submission 69799) | Saline lake microbial communities from Ace Lake, Antarctica - Antarctic Ace Lake Metagenome 02UK8 | ecosystem: Environmental > Aquatic > Non-marine Saline and Alkaline > Saline | place... | reverse complement strand
TAAAAAGAAAGTCTATTAAGCTAATAGCTTAATGGAAGAAATTTTTAAAAAATATCCACTACTTAAAGAACAAAATGTTCCACGTGAAACATTAATTGAGTTTGAGCTATTTATACCTATGCTACAGCAAGGCAATGATGAAATTAATATAATAAGCAAAGAAACAGCTAAAAATGAAGTAATTAGAGATCGCCATATAGTAGATTCAGCACAAATCATTGAATTTGTTGATTTAAATAGTAATATAATAACAGATATAGGTTCAGGTGGAGGTATGCCAGGCATAATTATATCAATTATGATCAAAAATAAGAAAAATTCAGCTAAACTTCACTTATATGAAAAAAGCCACCATAAATGTTCTTTTTTAAGAAAAGTATCTAGAGATTTAAAATTAAATACCGAAGTCATACAAGAAAATATTTACGAGGCACAAAACTTAGACTCGGGTACAATAATGGCAAGAGCTTTTAAACCATTACCGATAATTTTAGATTTGGTTTATAAAAATTTTAGTAGTTACAAAAATTTAATTGTGTTCATGGGAAAAAATGGAGAAAAAATTTTAGAAGAAACTTTGATAAATTGGGACTTCGATTTCGAAAAGAAAAAAAGTATTACAAGTAAAGATTCATTTTTATTAAATATAAAAAACATTAAAAAAAAACATTAAAAAACTAAATGCAAATTATTTCTGTGATAAATCAAAAAGGTGGGGTTGGAAAAACAACAACAGTAATTAATCTTGCTGCTGGTTTGGCTCACCAAGAAAAAAAGGTTTTAGTAATTGATCTTGATCCACAAGGAAACGCAACTACAGGACTTGGTCTATCAAATTTAGAGAGTTCGACAGACACTATCTATGGAGTGCTGAATGGAACAAAGGCAGTTTCTGATGTAATTAAAAAAACAGAGTTCAAAAATTTAGACATCATTACTTCGAATGTAGATTTATCAGGGCTTGAGGTCGAGACAGCTGATGATAGCATGAGAGCCTTCATTTTAAAACGCGAATTAACCGCCTATTTAAATAATTCTAGAGCAACCTATGATTATGTACTTATAGACTGTCCACCATCACTAAGTTTGCTTACGGTCATGGCTTTAGTGTCTTCACACTCATTATTAGTGCCACTACAGACTGAGTTTTTTGCTTTAGAGGGTTTAACTCAGTTAATGAAAACCATAGAACGAATAAAAGTTAATCTAAATCCTGAATTAAAAATTAGAGGCATACTTCTAACAATGTTTGATAAAAGAAATAAACTTTCTACGCAGGTTGAAAAGGAAGCAAGAGACTATTTTAATGAAAAAGTTTATCTAACGGTGATCCCAAGAAACGTCAGGCTGTCTGAGGCCCCATCACATGGTATGCCAGTTTTAATGTATGATAAATCTTGTTCTGGAAGTAAGTCGTATTTTAGTTTTACAGATGAATTTATCAATCAAGAACAAAAAATAGGAAGTGCAGCATAATGGATACAAACAAAATAAAAAAAGGGTTAGGTAGAGGTTTGTCATCTTTAATAGGTGAAACGAAAGCTGAAATAAATATTAACAAAGTTTCAATATCTGAACTCTTAAGTAATAAATTTCAACCGAGAAAAATATTTGATGAGGACAGTTTAAAAGATTTAGCAAACTCAATTAAAGAAAGAGGGATCATCCAACCAATCATTGTTAGAAAATCAAGTGATGATAGTTCAAAATATGAAATAATTGCTGGAGAGAGAAGGTGGTTAGCAGCCCAAAAAGCAGGTCTACATGAAGTTCCAGTAGTCATTACAGATGTAGATGATTTAAAATCTTTAGAATTTGCTATTGTCGAAAATGTCCAAAGAAATGACTTAAATGCAGTAGAAGAAGCACGTGGTTATCAGCGTCTTATTGAAGAGTTTTCTTATGACCAGGAAAAAGTGGCACAATTTATTGGAAAAAGCAGAAGCCATATTGCTAACTTTTTAAGGTTATTAAATTTACCTGAGACAGTTTTAAAATTAGTTGAAACTCAAAAATTAACACCGGGGCATGCAAAAATTTTAGTTGGCCTGAATAATGCTGAATTTGCAGCAAATAAAATTATTGAAAAAAATCTTTCAGTTAGGCAATCAGAAAAGTTTATAAAAATTTTTAAAATAAATAAAAAATCTTTTAAAAACTTAAAAGACCCAAATTTACAATCTCTCGAATCTTCTATTGTTGAAAAAATTGGATTAAATGTTTTAATTAAAAACAAAAAAAATAATTCGGGATCGATTACTTTTGAATATAAAGAAATTAATCAGTTAAATAAAATTATAGAGATTATTAAATCTAACTATTAATAGTTGAAGACTTTTCAATAATAAAGTCAGACAAAACATTAATTGAATTATTAGAATATTTTTTAATTAAAAGCTCTATGTTATTAATTTCATACATTAAATTCTCAACTTCTTTATAAGACCAACTTCTAATTTGTTGTTTTACAACATCTTTTTCTTTCCAAAATATGGGAGGTTTAAACCCTGAGATTGTTATGTCTAAATTTTTTGTTTTACTAAAATCCTTGCTTAGTTTAATTAGCCTTTTTGTTTTGATTAAAAATGTTCTAATAATTAGAATACAGTCTTCTAAAGAATAATTATTTTCATTTAATATATTGATAGTTCTCTTCTTATTTTTAGATAAACAGCAATCGATTAGCTCTGAAACATTGTAATTTTCTGCTAAATTCGTGAGTTTTAGAAGATCTTGTATTTCTATCTTATTTTTATTTTTTATAAAACCTGCAACTTTTTCGAGCTCATTTTTTACGTTTTGCCTATCACCTCTTGCTCTTTGTACTATTAAATTAATAGTCAGTTGCGAAATTGGAATTTTTTTCTCTCTAAAAAAGTTACTTACAATAGCTGATAAAGTTTGATTATTATCTTCATAAAATGGAACGCAAACAGCATCTTTACTTTTCTCAAACAACGATCTGATTTTTGATTTTTTCTCTAACGTGTTTGCGTTTAAAACTATTACTAAATCTTGAATTTTTTTTTCTATTATCTCTTCTAAAATTTTTTTTATTTTATCTGTAGCTCTGTTTATAACAATCAATTTTTCATTTTCAAAAAAAGATTTTGATAAAATATTATTAAAAAAATTATTTTCATTATTAAGAATTTCATTCTCATCATAATAATAAGTATTTTCTTTATATTTCTTCTTAAATTTTTCCTCTATTATCTGATTTTTATGTCCTTGATTTTCACCATAAAATAAAAAGAAATTTTTATCTTCTATTTTAATTTTTTCTATTTCAAATGACTTAAGTATCATTGAATGGTATATAGACTTACAATAATCTCCTCAGAAATTCTATCCAATATTCCTTTTCTAATTTCGTCTTCGTACATCGAAAGCTCAAACTTTTTTGAAGTATTATTATAATTAAATGTTTCTTGAAAAACTTTTTCAATTTTTATTTTATTATTTTCCAAAACAGATACCGAAACATCAATTATTAATTTGAAACTTGCGGGATCTCCTTTTTTATCTTTCAAAGTAATTAATTTACTTTCTTTAGATGCAATTATAATGCTATAGTTAAATTTTTTATTGTCTTTATTAAGGTAGCCCTTTAAATTATTGTTAATTACTTTTCCAAGATTGTTATCATATTCAATTTTATTAATTGAAAAATTTGTATCAGAAGACAAAAAAATTGGCTTAAAGCCACAACCTGTAATAATTAAAAAAAGTATAATTGAAATTATTTTTTTCATAGATTTAATTAATAATTAAATTTAACAGCCTATCTTTTATATATATACTTTTTTCTATCTTTTTATTTTTAAAGTTTTTTTTAAAGTATGAAGTTTTTTGAGCCATCAAGGTTATCTCAGATTCAGTAATATTTTTGCTTGTATTAATTGTGGCTCTTTTTTTACCATTTATTTGAATTACAATTTCTATATTATCATTTTTAAGATATTTTGGGTCTGCTTTTGGCCACTCAGCCTGATTTTTAAGCCCCAAATCCTCTATACATTCAGATGAAAAATGAGGCAAAATGGGTGACAGCAGGTATAAAATTTTTGAATAATTTTCTCTTAATTGATTAGTATTGTGGAATGTATCTATTGATTTGTTCATAAAATTGTACATTTCATGAAGGTTTGCAACTATTACGTTGTAATTAAATTTTTCAAGATTTTGTGTAATTTTTTCAATTAATTGATTTATAAATTCTGAGTTTTTTTCTGAATCTTCATCTAAGTTTTTTGAAGTTGTAATTTTTTCTTTAATTCTTTGATGCAATATCCAAAGTTTTTGAACAAATTTATAAGATGCAATCATACCCTGTTCTGACCATTGCACATCTTTTTCTGGAGGGCTATCAGATAGAATAAATAGCCTTACAGCATCTGCTCCAAATTGATCGATCATTTTAGTGGGCTCAATAGTATTTCTTTTAGATTTGGACATAGACTCAATCGGCCCAACTATAACTTTTTCTTCTAGGTTATTCTTTTTGAAAAATTTTTTACCATCTTCTGAAATAACCTCATCTGGACTTAACCAATTATTTTTTAAATCTTTGTAGGTTTCATGACACACCATACCTTGTGTGAATAAACCATCAAAAGGTTCTGTGTGATTAAAATTTTCATTTTCTGAAGCAATTGCCTGCATAAAAAACCTTGAATATAAAAGGTGTAAAATAGCGTGTTCAATGCCACCAATATATTGATCTACAGGCATCCAGTAGTTTACTTCATCAATATCAAAAGCATAATCAGATTTATTGCTAGAGCAGAACCTTAAAAAATACCAAGAAGAGTCGACAAATGTATCAAGAGTATCTGTTTCCCTCTTACATTTTTTTCCACCTATAGTAATGTTAAGCCATTCATCTTGATGCTCTAAAGGGTTACCGTTGGTATTTAAGTTTATATTTTCAGGAAGCTTAACAGGAAGTTCATTGGTTGGTATTTTAACTATAGAATTATTTTTATCATAAGCAATTGGTATTGGGCAGCCCCAATAACGTTGTCTTGATATTCCCCAATCTTTCAATCTAAAATTAATTTTTTTTTTACCTTTTTTTTTATTTTCTAAAATTTCAATAGTTTTAATAATTGATTCGTCTGGTGCTTTTAAACCATCAAGTTCATTTGAGTTAAAAATTTCACCTGGCCCCGTATAAGCCTCATTATTTACTTTGAAATTACTGTCTTCATTTTGAGGTTTAACAACTGTTTTTACTTCAAGATTATATTTTAAAGCAAAATCTAAATCTCTTTGATCATGTGCTGGACACCCAAATACAGCTCCAAATCCATAATCCATTAATACAAAATTTGCAAAATAAACAGGCACTCTATTCTTTTCGTTAAGTGGATTAACAGCAAACAATTCTGTTTTAAAACCAATTTTCTCAGCTTGAGCAATTGCCTCTTCAGTGGTTCCAGTTTTAGAGCTTTCCTTTTTGAACTTTTGAAAGTCATCATTTTTTTCATAAAATTTTGATAAAGGGTGATCGATGGATACAGCTAAAAAAGAAAATCCGTACAAAGTATCTGGTCTTGTTGTAAAACACTTTATTTCATCTACCTCACTATTTCCTATTATTTTAAAGGGTATTTCACAACCAAATGATTTGCCTATCCAGTTTTTTTGCATAGTTTTTACTTTATTGGGCCATGACGGAAGTTTATCAAGTCCATCTAGAAGTTTTTGTGAAAACTTAGAGATATTAAAAAACCATTGATTTAATTTTTTTCTTTCAACTAATGCTCCTGATCTCCATCCTTTACCATCGATTACCTGCTCATTGGCAAGAACAGTTTCATCAACTGGGTCCCAATTGACATAGTTTTCTTTTCGATAAACAAGACCCTTATCATATAATTCAAGAAAAAATTTTTGTTGATGTTTGTAATATTCTTCAGAACAAGTAGAAATCTCTCTATCCCAATCTATAGATAGGCCCAATCTTTTTAACTGCTCTTTCATGGTTGAAATATTTTTTTCTGTCCATGATTTTGGATCTAAATTATTTAATCTTGCGGCATTTTCTGCTGGCATTCCAAACGAATCCCACCCCATTGGATGCAAAACATTAAATCCTTGCATTGCCTTAAATCTCGCAAGCACATCACCAATGGTGTAATTTCTTACATGTCCCATATGAATATTTCCAGATGGATAAGGAAACATTTCAAGACAATAAAATTTTTTTTTATCTTTTATTACTTTTGATTGAAAAAAATTATTATCATCCCAATATTTCTGCCATTTTTTTTCAATTACTTTAAAATTATATCTTTCCACTGTGGGGGTTTTATATTTTATTTGTCTTTATTTTTTTTGAGAATTTCCAGAATTTAGGAACTAATTTTTTCATTTCTCTGCTGATTTATTTTTTTTATAAATTACAGCCTTTTTTAGTATAGCTAATTTAAGCTCACTATTTAATTCAGACTCAACATTAGAAGTTTTACAGTTATCTATAGAAGAGCAAACTTTTTTAAATATTTTAATATCGATAGCATCTGACCTAATTTCATTAGATAAAAATTTTATAGTTAATTTAATAGACTCTTTATTTTCACCCTCTTCACTATACCAGTCTGTAATTATTACTCCCCCACCATAATCCACAGAAAGCAGTGGCATGAAATCGATTACGTCAAGAGAAGCTCTCCATAAAGGGTTTGAATTTGCAAATTCGAACTCACCACCACGGGCATTTTTATTAAATAGCTGGATACCTCTTCCTTCCTTCATATTTTTTTCAATTCTTTTTTCAGGTTCGGGGGGGAAATCTTTAGCATCAACTTTCTTATATTTAAAGGCAGCACAAGAATTAAGTAACATTAAAGCAAAAGAACAAATTATAAGAGTATTTTTAATTTTTTTCATAAAATATATTTGTATATTTAATTAATTTAAGTAAGCCTCAATAGCATAAAATAAGGCCATTATTGTAATATTTTTAGTAAATAGTTGATAAAAGTGTGATAAAAAAGCAACAAATAGTAAAAATAGAACAAATTTAAAAGATTTATTAAAATGAAGAATAAAAAACTGATAATTGTTCATCCATAATAATTAATTATTAAATAAATAAGGAGTCAATTATGACAAATATAAAAAAAATAGGTCTTACTGCTTTAGCAGGGACTTTAGCTGCAACTTCTGCATATGCTGGTGCGTTAGACGTATCAGGATCTGCATCAGTTAAGTTCTCGTCGCTTGATACGACTGAACATACTGGAAATAACTACTCTATGGGACAAGCAATTACTTTTGCTGGTTCTGGTGATTTAGATAACGGTATGGCAATTTCATACAGTTACACTATGACTAATGCTGCGTTCTCTAACTCTAGCTTAAAACTAGATATGGGTGACATGGGTTCTTTAAGTTTCGCAGAAGGAACTAGCCTTGCTGGTATTGGTGCATACAGAGATAAAATGCCTACAGCTGGTGAGCAAGTTTGGGATGACCTAGACGGTGAAGCAAATGGTCATGCTAACTTCGCATCTAATGGAACTATTGGTTACAATGGATCTTTTGGAATGATGGGTGTTAGTGCATCTTACAACAAGAATGCATCATATACTACAGAAAATGCTCTTGGTGCAATTACTGCAACTGCATTAGATGGTTCTGCTTTCTCAGTAGTATTACATGCTGCGCCAACTGATGAATCAATGGTGTTTTATGGTATTGGTGAAAAATCTGGTGCTGATAAAAACTCAGGAACTGACTTATACGTTGTTGGTGGAACATATGTAATGGGTGGTGCTACAGTTGGTATACAACAAACTGGTGTTGATGTTTCAGCTACTAATGGAGACATGGATAGATTACATGCATCTGCTTCTTTTGCAGTAAATGAAAATCTTTCATTATCTTACGGTTTGTCTAATGTTTCATTTGAAAACGGTACGCTAGTTGATCAAGAAGATTCTGGTGTTGCAGTATCTTATACAATGGGATCAATGACTTTAGGTGGATCTTGGAACCAATCTGACAATGTTGATGGAGCGTCTGGTACAGACGATACACACACTGAAATTAATTTGTCATTTGCATTTTAATTAAGTTAAAAGTTTAAAAATTTAAACGGCCCTTTTTAATTAAAGGGCCGTTTTTTTTTGGAAGCAAGAAATACCTGCAAATCCCTCAATCTTTAAAAGACTAAGTTTTTTAATATTAGATTTATTAATCCCACCAAGCGCTATTATTTTTTTTGAAGTAGCTTGAGTTAAAAGATTAAATTTTATTACTTCAAGAAACTGGTTAGATTTTTTTAAATTAAATAAAGGTGAAATAAAAAGGACATCCACTCCTTGTTTTTCTTTTATTTTAATTTCCTTAATACTATGAGCAGATCCAATTACTTTAAGGTTCTTGGTATTTTTATTCAGCAAGAAGTTAATCTTTCTATTAAAAGAAGGGATATAAATTCCATCAAATTTTAGGTTTAAGGCAATCTTAAGATTGTTAGATAGAAATATTTGATAATTATTTAATTTACAAAAGTTCCTAAATTTTTTTAATTTTTTTAGATTTATGGGTTTATCGTAACTTCTAACAATTATATTTATTTTTTTGTCAATATCTTTGATATAATCTTTGTCATAATCCGGGACAAAATAAAACCTAGATAAAATTTTTTTATGCATAAGATAATAAATAATTTAGTTTTAATTGAGAAAAACCTAAAAGAAAAACTAAATAATAACAATATTCCAATTATTATTGCAGTAAGCAAAACTTTTCCAATGAGTGAAATTTTACCTCTAATAAATCATGGACACGCGCATTTTGGTGAAAATAAAGTTCAAGAAGCTCTTGAAAAATGGACCACCATTAAAGACGATTTTAATCATATTAAATTACATATGATTGGAGGCCTTCAAACCAATAAAGTTAAATATGTGATTAAATTGTTTGATTATATACACTCTTTAGACAGTTTAAGATTGGCAGAAAAAATTTCAATTGAACAAAAAAAAATAAAGAAAAGCTTAAAAATTTTTATTCAAATTAATATTGGTGAAGAAGATCAGAAGTCAGGAATAGAAATTAAAAACTTAGAAAACTTTTATGAAATATGTGTAAAAAAACTTGATTTAGATATTATTGGATTGATGTGTCTACCTCCTAAAAATAAGGATAACACAGAATACTTTTCTAAAATGAAAGAACTTGCATCAAAAATTGGAGTTAAACAATTGAGTATGGGAATGTCTGCAGATTATATTCAGGCATCAAATCTTGGCTCTACATTTATTAGAGTTGGCTCTAATATTTTTGGTGAAAGGTTTAAAAAATTTTAATTTTAGTTTTTTTATCTATTATTTTAGATATGATTAAAAAATCTTTTTTTTTAACTGCTATACATCCTGCAGTAGCTTTGTAATTTTTTGTGAGATGTAAAAAAATTGCACTACCTTTATAAGGCTTTATTTTTTGGGTATTGTAGTTGATTACAATAAAATAATCATAAGAATTATCCTTTTTAAAAAGTTTTTCATGGTTATTTTTTGTGGGAATTTTTATTTCTTTATTATAATTTTTACTTTCTGGGTCATCACACCAACCCATATTTTTACTTATAATTCTTGTTTTAATTTTACACGAAGGTTTTTTTACCCTATCTTTTCTATAATATAGTTTTCCAATAGAGAATATTCCTCTAGGTGTAGATTTATCACCCTCTTTTTTTTTAGATTTAATATTATTTTTCCCTATTGCACACTTAAAAATAAAATCATCAACTATTAAGTGGTCTTTATTTTTTATTTTTATTAGCATAAACTGTTATTTAATGACTAAACAATTAGTAAATATAATTAGAATTCCAATATTATATAATATTCTTGATGAAATTAAGCATTTATTTAGCTTTAATATTTGCTGTTATGAAAACCCTAAAGATTTTTTAGCTAATGTTAAAGGAATCGATATTAAAAATTCAATCTTAATTTTGAGTAATAATCACGATTCATTGCTTATTAAAGATACATTTAAAAATAATATATTAATTTTAGATGTACTCCCACTTAAGCTTGAAAAAATATTAGATAAAATAAATACCACTCTTATAAAAAAAACATATTTCTCACAGTCCAATTTAAATATTAAAGGTTATGTATTAGACTTTAATTCAAAACAAATTTCCTATTTGAATAAAAAATTAAAACTAACTGAAAAAGAAATTGAAATTATATTATTCTTAAACAAGGAAAAAGATTCACAAAATATTTCTATTCTTGAAAAAGAAATTTGGGGCCATGCTTCGAAGCTTGAAACACATACAGTTGAAACACATATATATAGACTGAGAAAAAAGTTTAAAGAAAATTTTAGTGATGATAATTTTATTATAAATTTTAATAATGGATATAAAATATAAATACTAGCTCAGTCTAGCACCTATCCTCTGAATTATTTGTACTGACATTTCTGTACCTTTTTCAAGGCATTCATTAATATTAACGTTATTTATATAACTATGCAGGAACCCAGCAGCAAAAAGGTCTCCAGCGCCTGTTAAATCAATGATTTTTAGATTTTTTTGACTATCACACTCAAAAATTTCATTTCCCTTTATAGCAACACTTCCTTTTGATCCACGTGTTATTACTAGAAGTTTTTCTAATTCTTTACCAAATGTAATTACTTCATCAAAATTCTTCGCATTAATTAAAGATTTAATCTCTTGTTCATTAGCAAATGTAATATCAAGTTCATTTTTAACTATATTTAAAAAACTTTCTTTATGTCTATCGACACAAAATTGATCTGATAAAGACATTGCTTTCTTCTTAGACAGTGACATTGCTTTATCAAATGCAGATTTTGGTTCACCTTCGTCCCACAAATATCCTTCAAGAAATATCATTTCACTTTTTTTTATAGCTTTTTCATTAATATCTTTTTCACTAATTTTTCCAGCTATCCCCAGAAAGGTTACCATTGTTCTTTCTGCGTCAGGCGTTATCAAGATCAAGCATGTTCCAGTGGGTGAAATCTCCTCTTTTTTATTGTAAAAATATTGTACTTTCTCTTTAATTAGACCTTCTTCATATTTTTGGCCTAGTTCGTCATTGTTGATTTTTCCAATAAATCCTACATCATTTCCCAATTGAGATAGCCCAACAATAGAATTTGCAACAGATCCACCGGATATAGTTTCTTCAATTTTAAGTGTAGATAAAAGATTTTTAAATTCATTTTCATCAACCAACTTCATGGTACTTTTTATTAATCCATTATCTGTTAGGTATTGATCTTCTACTTTGCATATAACATCTACAATTGCATTCCCGATTCCTAGTATTTTCATATTAAGCCTTTTTTGTTTTAATTGGATTTTTACGATTAGGGTAACAAGTCATACAAATTTTACAAGTCAAACCATAACACTCTCTTGCTTTACAAAATTCTCTACCATAATAAATTATCTGTAAATGTAATTTACTCCATGTTTTTTCTTTGAATATTTTTTTTAAATCTTTTTCAGTTTGAATAACATTTTTACCATTTGTCAAACCCCACCTTTGGGCCAATCTATGAATGTGAGTGTCGACTGCAAACGCTGGAACACCAAAACCTTGAGACATCACTACACTTGCTGTTTTATGGCCCACACCTGGTAGTTTTTCGAGCTCTTCAAAACTTTTAGGTACTTTACCGCCATGCTTTTCTAGAAGCTGTTTGGACATAAAATAGACGCTTTTTGCTTTAACCCGAAATAGACCAATGCTTTTAATCAATTTTTCGATTTTTTTTCTACCTAATTTTACAAAATGTTCAGGTTTATTATATTTTGGATATATACTTTTAGTTACATTGTTAACATTTAGATCAGTGCATTGAGCTGATAAAAGAACTGACATTAAGAGTGTGAAGTTATTAGTATGATCTAGTGGGATAGGTGTTGTTGGATAAATCTTATTTAAAATCTTTAGTATTTTTTTAGCCTTTTCTTTTTCATCCATTATTTAAAGTTCAATAAATCTCTCATTGAATAAAGTCCTGGTTTTTTATTAATAAGCCATTTCGCTGCAGTTAAAGCACCATCTGAATATAGAGCTCTATCAAAAGCTTCATGATTTAACTTTATTATTTCTTTACCACTTGAAAATGTAACTTCATGTTCTCCAATGACTTCTTTTTTTCTAATAGAATTAAAATTAATTTTTTTTCCATAAGGAAAAGATTTTTTATTTAAAAATTTTTTACCCATTAAATCATAAAGATTTTTATTTTTCCCATCTGCTATTCCTTTTCCTAGCATTAAAGCAGTTCCTGATGGATAATCCTTTTTGTGTTTGTGATGAACTTCAAAAACTTTGCTTAAATATTCCTTGTTTAGTGATTTTGAGGCAATTTCTGTTAAATACATTAATAAATTAACACCAAGGCTCATATTGCCTGCTTTTAAAATGGGGATTTTTTTAGAAAACTTTTTAATTAAAATCTCTTCTTTCTGAGTAAATCCAGTGGTTCCAATTACTACTCTTTTTTTTAATTTAGATGCAATTTTTAAAATATCTAAAGTACAGTTTGGGACTGTAAAATCTATTATTACATCAGTTTTTTTAAAAGCTTCTTCAGTATTTATATCAAGCTTGATGCTAGCAATTTTTTTGCTGGCAGCTTTATTTTCTGTAAGAGCAACTAATCTAAAGTTTTTATTATTTTTTGAGGATTTAATAAGTTGTTGACCCATTCTCCCTAGACAACCAGAAATAGCTAAATTAATTTTTTTCATCTAAGAAAATATTAACCTTTTTTAGTTAATTAGTCTTTAGTTTTTCCAAAAACTTTT
>Ga0075110_1000958_pt1 | contig 12962 bp, 14 predicted proteins | sample AntAceMetag02UK8_FD_69799 | JGI IMG/M metagenome (GOLD analysis project Ga0075110, IMG submission 69799) | Saline lake microbial communities from Ace Lake, Antarctica - Antarctic Ace Lake Metagenome 02UK8 | ecosystem: Environmental > Aquatic > Non-marine Saline and Alkaline > Saline | place... | reverse complement strand
GATTTTTTGAATTGTAAAAAAACGCCTTGACCAAAATCAATGAATCTAGCTTAGACTTTTTTAGGCACTCTTCGCATCTTGATTTGCCATTTTTAACTAAAATCAATTTAAAACTCCCTTTTATAATCTGAATACTTTTCAAATCTATGAGCTATCAAAGCGCACTTCTCTGTAAGTATTTCTTTAAGTTTAGATATATAATCTTCATCGCGTTCAACTTCTATTCTGAAGCATTTCATACTTGGATGGTAACTTACAAAAACCCATTTCTCAAAGCCAGTAACAAGCATTGCACCCTGGACTTGGTGAAAATATTTGTCTGGCATTTTCTCACCGACTATGTAAGAAATGTGTGTATGAGCCATTGGGATTTTAATTTCTAAACCTATCTTTTTGTGACTGTCCATTCCATCAGGTGAACAGCCATAGCCTAACTCTGAGTCTAAGAAACCACTCTCTTTGAAATCGTGTCCATAAGTAAAATTGATAAAGTCACGCGCTTCAGGCTCTAAATCTGTGCCTCTCTGCATTGCATCCGAAACATAAGTTTCTTCCGGCTTACCTATAATTAATTCAGCTACGGCTTTATTTACCGCTTCCTCTGCCTGAGTAGACGCCTTCCTAGTTTTTGTGGTGATCAGCTTATCAAAACTGCTGGCTGTCAATTTTCCTAGACGAGCCTGAAACCACTCATCAGAGCCTTGCTTTACCTTTAATTCTTTAAACATTCTTCACCTTCTTTTTTTGGTTTAATGCGTGAAGTGCTTTCTTAGCTTGGCTGCCATTCATACTATCTAAGCTTTCAATTTTTAAATAACTTAGCAACTTAGGTACATCTGTATTTGTTTGCTCAACTAATAAATTAATTTGATCTAACTGACTTGGAAGCATAACGGCTGCCGTATCACTCACGCAGTCATTATCTTCACCAGCATTCACAATTCCTAGAGCATTTTCTAGGCCCACACGCTTCGCAAAAGTACTTGATGATTTGGTCCTTTGATTAATACTCATTTTCGTGTTGTCTGAAACCGGATTAAAAAAGTAACGAAACTTTTCAGAATGACCACCTGAATGATTAATAATTGTAACCAGCTTGTTTTGCTCTTTATCATCTGTCTTTTCGATATCAAATGAATAGGACAAGCCCCACTTCTGTAATATCGGTTTAATTAAAAACACTATGTTTTCTAAAGGTGAATAGTCATATTTAGTATTACCAAACTCAACACTCTTGTTTCTGGGAATGATCGGGCATTCGCTCTGGAAGCCTGATAATGCTTTCTTAAAATCTGATTTAGCCTGCCTGTTTTCCATTTGTATTTGAAGGTCTAAAAACTCCTTCAGCCTTGCTGGATCGATATCGGGATTTTGCACCACTGCTAAAAGTGCTGATTGCATACTTACTTCTTTACTCTCGTCTTTTACTATGGCCTTTTTGCTCATAACGCATCTCCTTTATAGGGCTTCCCTATATTTTTCATATTCATCATCTTCTGTGTTATCGCTTTGCTCAGCTTCATGTAGCTGAATCATCTCTTTTCTAATTTCATCTAGTGAGTTTTCAAAAAGGATGTTTAGCATTTCTGGAGTTCCAGAAACCTTCTCACCCTCTGGCCCTAATATTTCCCAGCCAGTTAAGACATAAGAATACTCATCCCAAAGCCATGACTTATGGCCTTTCAAAATAATGGGCGTATCCCAGTCCATAAAATGACTTAGGCTTGTATGCTCAGCCGTAGTCTCTACTGTAAAAATTGATGATTTCATGTAGCCAGTCCTTGTAAAAATTTCATTCAAACGTAAAAGTGCATCTGCGCTATTGACGCGCGTAGTTAATTCATAATATTAAGTATTTATTGGTCTTCCTAGCCAGTTGCTTTGTTTAAAGTGGGCAAGATGCCAGCCTTTTCAAGCTCCTGTTCGATGACTTCCCTCATCGCCCCAGTAGGCTCTTGCGGATAAGCATCCCTAGTTAGCTTATCCACGGCTGATATAGATATTCTCCTGCCCGTTAAGCAGGAAACAGCTACGTGTTTACCGTCTCTCTTTACCCATTCTGTAATCATTTCTCTTATGCTTTTTGTTTCCATAAAAAACAATATACAATCAATTATGTGCACTTGTCAAATAAAAAATGAGCATTAGTTTATATTTAATATTAAGCCAGTATTAAGAAAAAAGGACCGCTTTCCCGTCCATGGGAGTACAGCCCCCGGCCAGTACTATTGTACTATAATTTAAGTGAAATCACTTATTTTATATCAAAGTTTCTTAATTTTCCGCCAATTGCATTGATGTCTTTCTTGACCTGCTCGACATCTTTGAATTTTTCAGTTAGGACAGCAACGTCTTTTTGTATGAGCGAAGCCATTAGGAAGATTTCTTGCTGTTTTTTAGATATATCTATAAACTTAAGCTCGTCTGACTCTAGCTTTTTATCTGCTGACTTCACCATCCGATTTGCAAACCATATTAAAAGCCCCAGCAATGTAGAGGGCACGGCACCAGCTATTAAAATAAATTCTTTTTCCATTTAAGCCCTTACCTCTAGCATTCTAAAAATACCTTTTAGATATTCTATATCGAAACCAGGGCACTCTTTGTCTGAAAATGAGCTGTGTGGATACCAAAGTTCTGAATTGATGCCATGCTTTTCAAGGCACTCTAAGTACAGGTAGCAAAGCTTGTGTATCTGAGCCACGGTCGGGAAGTTCATTCCCTCTAAGCATATTCCTATTGACCTTTTATTTTGACCAATTGTGTGAGCTCCTGTTTCGTGATCTTCGCGGCCCCTGTGCGCTATTCCATCGCGGTCGATATACCAATGGTATCCTATGCGATCAAAGCCCCTAGCTTTGTGCCAGGCGTCTATTTTATTAACTGAAAATAGAGATTTAACAGAGTCTTTGGTAAGAGCATGATGCAATATGATCTTCTCTGGCTTATTCATCTTTTTGGTTCGCCTCTAATTCTGAAATGTAGTTAAGGATTTCAATCATTACTTCCTGCTTAAAGCACAGTCTATTCATCCCCAGAACCTTCACTAGAATTGGCTTGTTCACTTCCTTCTGGAATAGATCCGGCCTTTTCTTCGGGCTTCCTGCGCATCCAATTATCATCAAAAACACTAGAGGGCTTATTAAGATGCTCATCTTTAAATGCTTCATTCATTGCCCCCTTGTTTAGTTCTTTGTCTTTTGAAATGCGCTTTTCTTTTTGAGCCTTATACCATTCCTTAATTGCTAAATTAATTAGCTCCATGAAACGATAAAGGGCCGCAAAGAAACTCATTATTTAAGTGTTATTTGTTTAGAACTTACGAACCTTAAAATAATGTTAACAACCACAAAAATGCTGCTGATAACTTCTGGCGTAAGAACTTCTTTAACTTGAGGTATAGCCACTGCTACAACACCCATAATTAAATTCGTCCAAAATGTTTTACTTAGGTAAAATGCTTTGCTTTCCATGTTTTAACTCCTTTTAAGTTTGTTTAAATTAAAAAATAAAATCCGATATTCTAACTCTGAACCATAGAGACATCTTATTTCCGGCTGAAAGTAAATCATTACCGTTCGCAACTGTTATTGGTGTTCCTGATGATCCGTTATTTCTGCGCCCAAAATAAACATTAGATACAGATGTTGCGGTTGATGCCATTACTGAATAATCATTAGTTGTAGCAGATACAACATCCCTACCAGCGTCACCAATCATGTAAGTAGTAGATATATTAGTGGTGTCTATATTCAATCCTGAAGGTAGAGAAATAGATGCTGCTGTTGAGGTAGATGTCCCCGCGTTAAAGATACCATGAACTTCTATAAACTCGTCGCATCTTGACCAAACGAAAGTGACAGAACTAGGAGTGCCAAAGCCTGTTATCGTTGGTGTGTAGGCCCTAGAAATTCCTGGAATGATTCTAGAAGTTACTACCCAGTTTGAACCATCACTAATAATAGTTAATGTTTCACCCTCAGTTCTTAAAGCTTTTGTTAAATCACCGTCAATTGTTTCAGATCCATCACCATCAATTGTAAGCGCATTTGCAAAACCAGAATCGGTATACTTTATTGTATAAACTCTCCCAGAAGCGGCGCTTGCTGCTGTAGGTAAAGTTAAAGTAAAGGTCCCCCCGCTAGTATCACCTAAAATTAAATCATCTGAACCTGTGATAGTATAATTTGCTGTTTTAGTCGTTACCCCAAGCAATGCGCTTCCACTACTTCCCGTTGACGCGGCAGTTAGTCTACCTTGTGCATCCACTGTGATGTTTGCATTTGTATAAGAGCCAGCTGAAACCGTCGTATTGGTCAAGTTAAGAGTCCGATCAGTTGTTAAATCGCCGCCCCCGCTTAGTCCTGTGCCTGCAATAACTTCGACAGAAGATTCTGCCTTAGCATCTAATGAAGTTGGGCTTCCAATACTTAAAACGCCACCGTTATCCCAAACCTCTGTAGCCGTCCCCTCCGAAGTAGGCAATTTATGTAAATCAATATTCCCGTCAGAAACTTCCATTTGTAAGTCAGAATCTGTCTGACCTCCGGCATATATATTTACCGAAGCCCCAACCGAGTTACCTATTAAGCTAATCCCGTTCTGATTATTTCTAAGAGCCAGTCTTTGAGCTAAAGAAGCAAAGGAAGCTGATATATAGCCAGCATAGGCCATTATAATTGAGTTACTTACATTCCCGCCGCTTCCAACATTAAAAGCAATATTACAATTTGTTCCAGCTCCAGAAGTCGATAGATTATCTATTGATATGCCTGTAGAGGTGGCGTGATCCCTTTTAATATATAAAGGAACGGTATCGCCGGCTGAAGCTGCACCGCCAAACCCAGCATTACCATAACCACCCGTTGACTTCTTAAACTCTAATGCTTCAGTGCCACCCGTAACAGCGGCCCAGTTATTCGTTCCTTTGTAATAAAGTCCATTATCTAAATCATTTTGAAATGCGATTGAAGGGGTAGCGAGTAAGCCATTTACGAAACTAACTGTGCCGCTAGAATCGATCTTAATTGCATCGCCATTACCTATATGAACATTGTTAGCAGTGCTTGGCCTAGTAGTTGTTGGGCTAGATGAGCTTTCTTTATATAAATCAGCCGTACCAAGCCCAATAGACATAGTTGTCCAGTCATCAGGTGAGCCGTCAACATCTGCAAGAAAAACAAAGCCTTCAGCAATTGTTTCTAGGACTTTTGATGTCTCGCCGTCAATTGTATCAGTTGAGGCTCTGTTTATAGTTACTGTATTTGAACTACTATCGGACTTTTTAACAGCCACAGCATAGCCATTTTCTAAATTTAAACCGGAGATTTCAGGTAAGTTTAAAACAACATTACCAGCGCTAGCATCAACAGAGTATAAAAAACCACTACTCCCGGAGTCTATTGTTATAGGACTATCAGTGTTATCAACGTAAGTAACATCGTTTATTGATGTAAGATTTGAAACCTCATTGTCTAGCACTTCTATATTATCTACCGTCCATTGAGCGACATCGTCCGAGTCATGTAGAGCGAATTTATAGTTACCTGGTATAAGCCAAATATCGCACTCCCCTTCACTGTCTAAAACAATCGGGTTAGTATTTGCAGCACTAGCCGCTTGAGTCGTATAAGTTACCTTTGGAGTAGTAGTCCCTGCCGAATATGTATAAAGCAGGCCCCCACTTAAAGGATTTCCGTTTGAATCGAAAAACCTTTGTTTGAGTACAGGTGATAAATAAGCGGACATTAGTTCACCTCTTTTTTGATTTTATCTAGAATTTTATTTAAGGATTTATCTGACTTCATACTTGAGGCAGAAATTAAAAGTTTTCTAGCTTTTGGATTTTTAAAAATACTCTTTAGAGCCTCTTCGCTTTTAAACATTCCTGACTTATCTTTATTTAATAGATTCAAATATCCATCAAAGGCCCATTTTTCCCGGCCCTTTAAATTGCTAACATCCGCAAGCGTAGGGTTTTTTTGGTCTTTCTTGGTGATTTTTTGCGCGCCCCTGTCTCTGCCATGCACTAAGGACACTCTCGCCGCCATTGCTATTTGTTCAAAGATCTCTTTACCTCTGCTTGAGGTCATATTTTTATGAAGTTTATTAATGTTCTTAGTGCCACCGCTACCGCCACCGAACATTTTAATAATATTCTTAGGTATTTGTTTGGCGTTAATTGCGACTTTAAGCGCCTTTGGTGAGGCTAGGATTATTCCATATCCCCCAGTTAGTGCTGTAGATACAGCAATTCTAGTTAATGACTTTCCTGTAAAATCTTTAGGTAATAAATCAGGATTAGCAAACTCATCAAAGGCCGCCAACTCTTCTGCTTTATTTGTAAAATTCTTACCAGTAATATTGTCAATTTCCTTTAAAGCCTTGGCGTTTCTGTAATTCTCTCCACTTCCCGCCGTCTTAAGTGCTGAGTGACTCCCACCTTCTTTAATGATATTTTTATTCATCGTTTTATTTAGTTTATGAAGTCGCTCATAGGTTTTATTTGCCGCCGCTACCTCTTTAGAAATAGTATTTAATTGGCTTCTGCTGTCTCGCCCTAATCCCTTGGCAAATCTAGCGTATTGGTCACTTTTACTAGAGTTAATTATCTGGCCATTCTTTTGATATGAACCTTTTGCATCATCTTGGAATTTTTTTTTGTATTTATTTAACTGCTGTACGCTTATCCTCCCCTCTTTACTGGAGCGAGTGATCAAATCGTCAAGGTCTAATAATTCATCAATAAAGCCAGCTTCAATATTGGGGTCAGCTTCTTTTATTGCTTCTTTTATCCTTGCATTCATCCAACTTGCGTCTAAGACTTTATCTTTAGGCATAGCCTCTAATGCATCATCAATCTGATTATTAAGGCCATTTTTAGTTGAGGCAATGGCTTGATTAATCTCACCTTTAATATCATCGGATAAATCAGCAACCTGCCCATCATACTGTTTAATTAGTTTATTTATTTCATCTGTTTTACGAGCATAAACATCAATAGACTTCTTTGATATTCCAGTTAGCCCTTCGGCCATTTTAGAAGATCCATTTCCTATTTTATTAGCCAGCTTTTTGCCGCCTTTAGCAATAACATTTCCGGTCGCTTTGACACCTGCTTTTGCCGCTTTACCGCCAAATTTTGTAAGTAGCCCAACCCCCGTATATGTAAGAGGGTCAGTTCCAACATCTAGAGCAAAGCCTCCGATGTCTCGCATAGAAGAGTCACCTTTTCCTAGTGTAATGTCAGTGCCAGGGATATTAATTTCCGGCATAAGATCAACTCTTGCACCTTCAGGAACCCCATAACGGTCCAATATCTCCGCTGAACCTGGCGCTTCACCTTTAAAAGTATTTTCCCAGTCATCACCAGTAATATTGTTTCCATCCACAAAAGCGTCAGCAACTTCCCCAACGCCAGTCCTTACAATGCCTCCAGCATAATCTAAACCCTTTAAAACCGTTGAGCCAGCATCAGCTAAGAAACTTGATTCTTCTGGCTCTTGCTTTGCGCGAATAAAAGCAATTTTCTCTTCTCTTGTTTTAAGCTTTGAAGATACTACGGGGCTATTAGCCTTTTGCTCCATTCGGTTTTGTTGAATAAAGGCAATTTTTTCTTCTCTAGTGGCCATTACTTACCGCCCATTTCCTTGAATATTTTATCTATTTCTTCATCAGAAGCGCTGTTTAAGTCCTTATTTTTTATATCAACAACCTTATTCGCATTAAAATCTACAATTATGTCTTTAGGGTCAATGCCCGCTTTTTTAGCTAGTGCTATAAAGCTAGCGTCAACATTATTTTGCAAATCAATTTGTGCTTGGTATTGGCCTCTTGATTGCCCAACAAAATCATTTCTTTGGGTTTCACTTAGTCTTTCACCTCTAATAATATTGTTATATTTAGCAATAACTCTATCATTCACACCACCAGAGTTTTGAGCGGTAGCAAATTCGCCTTCTCTTACTGTGGAGCCTGGATCTAGCATTTTCATATAATTGAAAATTAATGCCAAATCGCCAGCAGCACTTGGATCTACCGAAGCTTTTTGGATTCTATTATATGCGGCCGATATTTTTTGAGTATCTTTAGTTGTGGGAATTGATGACCTCTCTTTTCTTAGATCAGATGCTGCCTTAGAGTTTCCTTTATTTTTCTTAGCCTTACTATCACTCTTCTTTAGTAGATAATCCCTATCAGAGTTTAATTTATTCTGATTAAAAGTGCGGTCTGTGTTTGATTGCGATTGAGTTTGTTTTTCTCTTAGAAACCTATCTTCAGCGGTCAACATTCCGTTTTGTTTAGTTTTAACAAAGAGTGGGTCATAACTTGGAGGCCAATCATCAACTGGGAAGCCATTTTTAACGCCCATTTGCTTAGCATTTTGATAGCTTGATTCATCGTTTACAGAAAACAAGATACTCTTCCCAACTTTAAGCTTTCCTAGCGTCTCATCAATATTCATTTTACCAATATCAGCCTTTTGTTTTGCAAACTGGCCTTCCATTTCAAAAGCTCTTTTAGGGTTAGCACCTCTCATTGCTGAAAGTGTTTTTGCTTGATCAAAAGAATTTGAGCCGTCTTCATTTTGAACAACTCCTTGCTGGTAAGCTTCTTTCTCAAGCTGTGCTTGTTTTGCTTTTTGTTCCCTAGCTATTCTTTCTTGCTCCATTTGAGCCCTTTTCATTTTACTTGTGTCGGCCATGTCGCGAAGTCTCATTCCTTGAGCCATAGATCCCAAAACATCGGGGGCTTGCTGCCTAAAATATAAGTTACTATTTATTTCCGCCATTATTTACCCGCCCCTTGTGAGTAGCCATAAGCTTGAGCTGCTGAGTTAGCTACATTACTTATATTGTTACCTTGTTGAATTGCTCGCGCCGCTTGAGCGTTGCCCATTCCGATAGCTGTGTTAGATATATTGTTCGCGTAGTACTGTCCTGCTTGCCCTACTTGAGTGTTTGCAGTTTGACCAACGCCAGCAAGGGTAGAAAGCCTATTAAAGCGGTCTGTTTGATCTTTGCTGTATCTATTATAGGCATTATTAAACTCGCTAGATGCATAGTCTTGACCGAATCTAGTTAGTTCCTTCATTGTGCGGCCTGAATTTAATCTGCCGCTTGCGGACGCGCTCGCATCTAAAGCTTTAATTCCTTCGTTCATTCTAAATTGATATCCTGGCGTGCTTGCTACCGTGCTTGGATCGAAAGCTTTAGTTAAAGAGCCATATTCACCCGTCGGCCTTTGGCTATAATCAGGTGGCGATTGACCTGGTGTAAGTTTTTCCTGAACTATGCCGCCGTTTTTCTGGTTAGAGCCAGCAAAGACGCCGCCATTATAGCCCCCGTTTTGAGGGGCACCCCCAACTCCTAATGAGTGAGATAATTGCGATAGGGCACCTGTCCCAGCTTGGAGCCAAGGCTGCTGGTCGGCTCTTGTCTGGTAGTATTGGTCTTGCTGGGCCTGGGCAGCCGTTTGCGCCCCTTGCCTTTGAGAACTCTCAGCCCTTTTCGATGACTGGTCGGCTACTACAGCCCCAATTACTGCTGCGCCTACGACCGCCGTTGCTACTCCTGACATAAAACCTCCATGTTTCCAATTTCTAAATTTAATTTTAAAGCTTCCCTGTAATCTATGGTGATTTCTTCACCGTCTAAGCCGCCCTTGCAGCCCTTGATTTCTTTCAAAGCCACAAGCTCAATTTCATGGTCAACACCTTGAAACATTTTTGCGTTTGGCGTTTTTGAATGATTCGTAAATCTTCCAGCTATTGTTCTAAGCCCCTTAATTCGTGCTGGGCAAATAGTGTCGCCAGCCTCAATTAATGAAGTTGCAAAAAGCCCCTTGCCGTGAATCTTTGAGTTTCCGAGTTTAATTTTGTAATGACCATAAGGAAGCTCGGTCATATCTTCCTCGTTTTCGACCTGTGCTTTAATTTCTTCTTTTGAAAAGCCTGATTCCTCTACGACCTTTTCATAGTCAGACTTATCTATTGAGCCCTCGATTAATGTGGAATTGTTAAGCCTATCAATGCTTTCTTTCCAGCCTTCGCTTTTCTCAAGAAATTGAGCCTCTAATTTTTCAATATCGGTCTCATTTGTTGAATAAACATTAACCCATGTCATGTCTTCATGTATGTAGCCAATTTTGCGCCCAGGCTTGCCTACAAAAGTCATAGGAGCCTTAAGGTCTGTGGTAGTACCGTCGCCATTTAAAATGGTTACGTGGCCTTTTAAGAAGATATTCATGTGTTCAAATTTTTGATGATGTCCTATAGAAATAGTGCCCGCCGGAATATGAACTTCTCTCATATAAACGCCCGGTCCAAAATGATGTAATACAGGACAATCAACTTGCTCTTGCTTAAGCATTTCCTTTTCGATCTCGTCAACGCTATTGCTGAAACCAGGAAGGCTGTTTTCTTTATTAACTAAACTCATACTACCCCCATAGAAGAATAAAGAGAGTTTTTGCCAGCCATTTTCCTAACCTTATAATGCAATGTTGAAATAACGGTAGTTCCTGCAATGTCTGCACTTGTGTACTTAATTTGCCCCGCTGAAGTAATTGTAAAATCTATCCCTGAGTTTTCAGGGCTATTTATATCTGGAAAGTGAATGTTCCAATCTTCACTGTCAGGATTATATGAAGCTCTAAACTCACCATATTCTATTAGCTCAACCGAAGATGTAACCCGCTGACATAGAAACTCGACTGTAGCTGCACTTGTAAATCTTTTATCAAACCTCAAGCCTGGGATATCTGTCGCCACTAAATTATTGTTAGGTATTGGGAAAGAGCTCTCTATCCCTATAGGAGCCAATCTATTATAAACACTCCTGAAGAAACTCATCCATAAATTCGATACAAGATTATCGCCCTCTATTATTGGCTCGTTGGTAGGTATTGAAATTGAATCACGCTTAGGAATAACAGACATATCAAGACCTCCCTATTAAGAAATCTAGATCTGCATTTATAAATATAGTTTTAACCGGATCAGTAACTTTAAATCTAAATATTCGATCTCTTGAAGATCCAAGTCTACGCCATATCATGCGCTTTTTATAATCCCCAATGGCCCCCATATTCACGTCTATAGATGCGGTTAATTCATCACTCCAAGTGTGACCGCCGTCATCACTATAAGACATCATAACTAAAGGCTCTGAGCCAAGAACATCGCCGTTAAGACCTACGCCCGTTTCCATATCTAAAAATAGCTTTGAATAAAATATTCTCTTGTTTTCTTTGCTGATATGCGGACAAGTCCTAAGCCTTGTGATCTCTTGGCCGTCATCTTGATAAGTAGTATCACTAAGCTGATAGACTTTACCATTCTCATAGTCGCCCATGAAATGAATCCCATTTTTAAAATCATATAAGTGAACATCTGCGCGGTGCCTTTCTAAAGTGCCGGCGTCGTTAGTATAAGCTCTTTCATGCCATAAACCTGTAATAACATCATAAACCCAAGTAGCCTCTGCGAAGTTTATTACATAAAAAATATGTCCTTCTGAGTGGTAAGAATAAGCCGTTGCGGTTGAATCATCTGCGTAACCACTAATTGCCTGCTCAATTGCATGTGTGCTAATTCTTTTAAGGCTCGTCCCATTAATTTGAAAAATTACGCCCTGACCTGACTCACTTCTGCCAAGCCACATTATTGAGCCCTCAACTTTACAAATGCTGTACTTAGCCAGGCAACCCATTTGAACAAAGCCACCTTGGATTCTCTCAAAAGGAAAGTCAGCATTTCCAGAGTTATAGTAAACCTCTGTCGTTAATTCGTTAAATACATATAAAAACCTATTACTAGACTCTAAACCTAAAACAATATCAGGGCTTCCCTCTGAAGATGAAAAACTTAAAGTATCAATTTTAAAATCTTGTAATCCTGAAACAAAAAATTTATTTGTACCTACCTTATTAATTGTAAAGTAGCCGTCTATCCAAGTTACGTGTGTAGAGGCTGGTCCGATAGGAAAAATTACAGCTCCATTATCATAGGAATCTTTAAAAACAGTATTAGGAAGTACACCATCCAAGTAAATGATATAACTTTTAAGGCCATCGGTGAACATCGTTGTGCTGTCTGTACCATCGCCCAAAGTAGACATTGAAACGGCCTTTACTATTCCTGTACTTGTGTCAAATGTTGCGGGCACCCTTATATAGTCTCCATCAGAATTCGTAGACGGACTCTCTGACACATTTATTTGAACTATAGCATGGCTGCTCGTTGTTTCTGTTAGGCTTATACCTGTTCCTGACGCCGCATTTGTAAGACTAGATGCTAATTTATAATTGTCATCGTCAATTCTTATAACGAAATAATCTATGTCATTAGCCAAGGGCGAAGGCAGCGGACACCCTAATGTTGAAACCCAAACCCTTAATCCTGTGTATAATCCATGGTCTGCACTAGTTATTACACCAGTATTGTAATTAACTGATGTGTTTAGGTTTAGCTTTTCTGAATCACTAAAAAGAGGTGCCCCCGCAGCGCTCGGAACTTCATTAAGTGTTCCAGTACCTGTTGAGGTAATATCTATTTGAGTGCCCGCCAATGCATTGGCTAGGCTGCTTGCATATTGGCGCTCATCGTCCGCAACTTTGATTACATAATAATCTGTAAGAAGTGATAAACCACCAGGTAGAGCCCCATCAGTAGTAAAAGTAACTTTGTCACCTGTCTCTCTTTCGTGGGCGTTGTCTTCTATCGTGTCGGTTGTCGTATTAATGTTAGTACCTGGGTTAGAAATAGCATTGGTTATCGAATTGGCTATTTTGGAAACCACCATTTCGCGCTCACCCCGATTAGTTAGGCGCATAATCTTATTGCCACTAACAACCCATTTTCTGCCTATAGAATCAATATGAAGACACCGAATAGGCCCCACGCCAGCTGTTATTGAAGGCATTAAGCCAGGAGTATTTTTATAGTAAGCAACTTGGGATTC
>Ga0075110_1000955_pt1 | contig 12970 bp, 25 predicted proteins | sample AntAceMetag02UK8_FD_69799 | JGI IMG/M metagenome (GOLD analysis project Ga0075110, IMG submission 69799) | Saline lake microbial communities from Ace Lake, Antarctica - Antarctic Ace Lake Metagenome 02UK8 | ecosystem: Environmental > Aquatic > Non-marine Saline and Alkaline > Saline | place... | reverse complement strand
GATGATATGCACCCAGAAGACCAAGAATATATGAACTCAATCACATAAAGGAGCTGCAACCATGAGCACATTCACAAAAGTAACGGCTCGGCCCGTAATGCACATTGATTTTATACGGTTTAGCGTATAAACAGCAAATATACGCTGTAGCGTATAAAACCCATTAATTTAAAGCACAATAACCTAGTAAACGCACAACAGGATAACCTAGTTATGATCCATCCTGAACCACAAGAGATCAAGCTAGCCCGTAAAAGGGCTGGCTTATCTCAATCACAAGCAGCGGCACTGCTGTATCTGGATAAAACAACGCTCCAAAAGTGGGAGTATGGTGTTAATCCTATGCCGTTGGATCGCTGGGAGCATCTGAAGTTAAAGATCCTCGGGCTTGACCTCGTTGTCTGATAGGAATGTGTCACCGCCTTCAGGAGATACTGAGCCTTTCGTGTTCTCAGCGCGTGATCTTACGAATTCTTGTGGATGCCTGGGTTCATAGTCTTCAGGACGTACCCAGTTTCCGTATCCGTCGCGGACTAACGTGCCCGCGGGTACTTTGAACCCACTGCGACTGCATATGGAGTAGTTTACAGGAACGTTCGTGGTTGCATTGGTGTTGATTATCTCAGTTCCAGTGTTCTGCTGGTTTAAGCCTAGCCAGAAATCCTGCTTCCAGAAGCTGCCAGCCCAGAAGTTATCAGTCCAAAATTTCATTAGGTCTTCCTGATCGGTGTGCCTTCGCCGTCACCCGTCAAACCGCCATTGTCATTGACTTCCATTATGTTGGAATCTATGTAGCCAGCGGAGCTGAATGTAAGCTGATCTGTTTTAACCTTGATTGGGTTTGTATCTGCCAGAATAGAATCGACAACACCATCAACAACAGTAATATCGTCTTGTGTGGCCTCTAATGAATCTGTTTCGTTATCGTAAGTACCTGCGCCGCTGCTTTCGTCCGCGTTAATGGCGGTCATTTCTGCTGAATTATCAGTGGCTATTGCGGCATCTTTGCGAACAATCAATTGTACATAATTAAGCATTTTAGCGAGTATAGATGCGGTGTCAGTTGACAATTCCGACCTTTTTGGCGGATCAAAGTCTTCCAGTTCATACCGAGGATGTCTAACATCCCTAACCCGTATAATATCACCAGCAACCACGGTGTATGGCGGTGTTTCGCCCAATACAATTGTGTTGCTACTTGCTACAATATCAGAAACCCACGTTACCCACGGCTCGCCAGTTGAAACGTCTTCGACTGTAGCGGTTTGACCTATCCAAACATCATCGGTTGCGAGAGCAACGTTCATAATGTGGTTGGTTTGGTTTGTGACCGTGGAAATAGTTCCTTGATACAATTGACCCACATCAAGTGAGGTTATCAACGTATCTAAATCAATCAAAGCGTCATTAGTTGCGGCAGCTCTAAATCCTATATCTGGGCCACGCCAAGGTAATACACCCGTCGCCACGCCGGTAAAGTGGCCCACACCTTCAGTATCGTTATTGGCTGAGGCTCCACCACTAGCGGGTATCTCAATGCCGTACATACCTGAAGTCGTGAAGTCAGTCCAATCATAAACCCCAGAGGTCGTGGGCGTTACAGCCGTTACAGTCGTTACGCCTGCCGTGGTGGTGAAGTTCCAGAACAAAGCAAGGCCAGATTGATTATAGACGACTGCGGCCTCGATAGTCTTGAAGTCAGTATCGTCAACCAAAGGCATTATATTGACCGGCACCGATGCCAGCGCTATGTCTACGTCCATCCACTTCATTTCTGGTTCCTATTGATTCGCATAATAATACCAAGAGCTGCCCGAGGCCGCTGGTTCGACTGAAATAGTGCCACAGCCCCACAACGTAGACGATCCTATTGTAAATGTTCCTGGGTCTTGCGTGACTCCAGTTAGCTCGTCTGAGCAAACTCCTACCGCCACGCCCGACGACCCTGAAGAGTCTTGATTTAAATTGTTGTCTGCGTAAGGGTACGCGCTCACCCCTGATGAATTCCCCTCATCCATACCGCAGACCGCCAGCCAAAGCCTGTCAGCGCTCCCGCCACTACTAGCGGAATGGCTGGGCGGATTCGGGGCCGAGTCTGTGCTTGTGGCGAAAGTTCCTTCGACATCGCCTATATCGCCACTCCAATCACGAATTGCTAGCGATACATGGCTGGACTGTTGCGCGTTACCAGTTGTAGGCTGAATGGTGGTTGAGTCTTCATCACCAACCGCTATTTTTGCAAATACAGCAAAACCAACGGCCCCATGATCCGCGTTTTCTAACTCAGTCCAACCAGCCGGGAAAGTTTCCCACAATCTGCCATCTTGAGCCGTTATTAATATTAATAAATCATCTGCAACAATTGTTGCGGGTAATACAATACTGTGCGTCGTAACGTCTGATGCGTCTATGCTTGTGTTGGAGCTTCTTACTGTTGGGAACGCCATCAGGAAACATCATCCACGCCAAGCCCGCTACTGGTCCCTATCTGATCGCCGCCCGATGTTGGAACTAGTGTCCGAAAACCAGAAGGCGTCGAGGAAGTTGGCACAATTCCAGATATGGTGAAATTCTCTACGCCAGTCATCTTTTTACGCTTGAACGTGAAATCTCCCATATTTAAAGCGGCCTTGCTTGGGGCCTCATAATTTGAGCCGTAACCCTTAGATGCTACAACATATGTTCCCGCATGGGCGTTATAACCACGCTTGAAATCAGTTCCCCACCTAGCCTGGTCGCCTATCGCGCCAGTGTCTTGATAGAAGTTCCCTATAGAGTCATGTTCGTCTATGTTTGTTGAGTTACTGCGGTAATATTTCAAAACAGAATCAGCACCAAGCGAGTCCGTCACAGTATTTAAGTATTCTTCAGTCGTCAAAGGCGACAAGTACAACGGCGGTCGGTTTGATCCTATGTCGCGAATGTCTGATAGTATGTTTCTTACAATAGAGTGGTCGCCACCTGTTAAATTACCGCCAGCCATTTTGATGCCGCTGTCATCGCTGTCAAAAATAACGTTCCACCGAACGTCAACGCCGTTCTTTGCCACAGAATTGTTGCTGAACTGTATGGGCGCGCCGGACCCGCCGCCGGGCGTATGGGCGGTCTCATCTACTAGGCGCATTCCCCATATTCTGTTGCCGTAAACCTTAAACCTACTTGTGCCATCAGGGTTTATGTTCTTAAAGTCAAGTCCGCCTTCACCTTTACCATAGATACCGTTAACGTCTATGTTTCCGTTTCCGTCATAAAAGGTCTTACGGTAAATATCGCAATCTTCAACCACGCCGCCATTTGTGACGCCGTTTGCGACCTGAAAAAAGTCTCCGAGAATATCCCACCCCTCGCAAGATATAATTTTGTGATTAGTTCCTGAATTAACAATGAATGCGTGTATGTCATCGTCTGGTAAGCCATTTCCGTCATGGTCATGGCTAACACACTGATAAACAATATTATTGTTTGTATTCGAGCTGTTCATGTTCCATGAATGGTTTAGAGCATTTTCCATGTTGCAGCGATACCAAATGTTATTGCTGGCCGTTCCGGTTGCGATGGTGCAACGCATAACCTGACCGCCTATCTCGCCCCAACTAAGACCGACAAACCGAGTGTGTGATGAGCTGTCAAGGGCTATGCGAGGAACGTTTGCCCTAGTGCCTTGCAACTGATTCCACGGTTTTATATCTTGTACGTTAGCCGGTGTATCCTCGTCCCAATACACAAACCATCGCTCTGTTCCAGATTCACCAGATAACGTCAAATCAAGCTGGTCGTTATCCGATCCGTTTGTAAAATCATTGCCTCCAGCAAGGAAGACATAACGATACGTGGCGTCATTAATAGCGGTAACAAGTCCGGCCCTATCAAAAGCGCAGTACTCATTATCTGCGTTAGGATTAACCGCGTTACTTGTTGGTAGCGCAGATCCGGTTGTCGGTGTGGGGATAACGCCCATTGTTGGCGCGTTAGCTGGGAAGTAATCGTAAACAGTCGATGCCCACGCATCATTTACCGCCAAAGCCCCCGCTTCGCCAGCAAAGGCGTTACTGCCGTAGTCATCAAATAAGGTAGGTGAGGTTTCTGGTGATGCCTCACTAGCGACAATAAAGAACGACGCACTCGCTATTAGCCCGCTGTCAGCGTCCTTAACGTCGATTATAACACCCGACGTAATGCCCTCAACAACGGAAGTCGAGCCAACTAAGGTTGAACCCGATATAGACACCCCAGTTGGCAGCGCAGCCGATCCCGAGTTCAGCGTGAAAGTGAGTGTGTCGCCCTCTTGATCGAAAACGTCATCGGCCATCTCATATGAGCCGCCAACTCCCTCTTGCCATGTGGGGTTCGGGGTTCCCGTCCACTCTGGGGCGTTATTCGGTAGCTGTACTGAGTCTGTCCGCGCTATTAAAGCCATGCAGACCTCACTAAGCGTTAGCGGGTAACGTCACATAACAGCCTTCCACACGGAAGCCGTCTTCGTCACGCAGTTGCTCTGTTAATTCTTGATGTTGGGGATCGCTATACTGCAATCTTTCAATTGCGTGCATGTAATCCTCGTATTCGTCTTCGTCCATAAATCCTAGTCGAAAAAAAACCTTTCATAGCGAAGGTCGCTAAAAAAGGTTAAATTGGAGATGCGCAAATCGCAGGCATCCCTCCCTACAAGTATTGTTACATAGTCGCCCTATAAAAGCAACACTTAACTGTGTTTATTTACAGTGTTATTATTAATACAAAGTATCGTTCGATTTTCGGTCATTAATCGCATAGGTAAGCCAAAGAATCGTTAGGGTAATTGTTCATTACATCTTACTCCTTAACGCCTTCTTAGCGTCCCTAAGCTGATCCCTGAACGCTGATAGGCTCATTCGCAGCTTGTTTGATATCTGGCCCTCAGTATACGTCGTGCCGTCCTCCTTTACAAGCGAGCAATACCAAGCGTATAGGACAGCCTTGTGTATCCGTGAGTCTAGCTTATTAATCGCTCTGTCAACGTCCCTAACGTCCTTAGAGCGCTCTTCGCAGAGAACCTTACTGCTACTATGGCCTGAGTCTTGAACGCGTCCCTGGAGGACTCCTGCGGCGTATAGGATGTTCTCGCCAAACTCATTAGCGTGATCGCCGTGGATAATGTTGTGCGCTCCCCAAGCTTGGAGGAGGTGTTCAAGGCGGTTGCTCATTTATTGTCCATTCCAGCGCTCGCATTCTCTGCTAAGTAATGCTTGTTCATTAAAAGTATTCCACAAAGTCTATATATCCGCAATGCCCATCGCTGCGCTTCTGTTTGATCTCTTCTAACTGCTCTTTGAAGTGCTTTTGTGCTGGCTTTTCGTCGCACTTTGGTATCTTCATGGGCTTATTGGCCCTAAGAGTCAAGTCGTCATACAGTTTCTCACCCAACTCATTTAACACCCACGATCTGAACAATTCAGGGTTGCTTCCTAATTTCTGGTGGCAGCCAAAGCAATGAGCGAAGCAATTTACTCCATACCAGCGAGTAGATCGGCCCCTACGCCCCCAAAAGTGCGAACAATGCAGTCCAGCGCCTTTACGTTCTGGGTAATGCTTAGAACATACCTCACAAGTCCAGTCGGCTCGCTCCCTGACCAGATTAGAAAAAACGGCGTCGAGCGGGCTTCTTTTAATTCCCAAGACGAAGCCATTTCTGTAGCGTGTTGACTCGTACAGACTTACCCATTATTGGGCCTCTGGTTTTGGTTTAGCGCATGAGCCACAAACGTCTTTCTTTCCGATAATCCAGCCGTCGGCCCGCGCCTTTTTTCTCGCTTCTGCTCTGTTGCGGCCTGTGTACTGTTCGCTTTCACGCAAGCCAAAATCAGAACAAGGGTCAACGTCACAGTAAATGTCTAGCACATAGCATTCAGCCCTCATTTCATGTGGCCTCCGCTAGCATCTCAAGCGCCTGATCCAGAAGAACCGTTGCCGCCCAAAGCGCATTGCAAGCGTGTGGCTGAAGCTCTTCGCCATCCATAACAACCTCAAGAACCCCGCTGGCCTGAGCTATCCGCGATTCAATGTTGTCATATTCTGTGATGCTTATATTGCTCATTGCGCCTCCGTTTCCGTTAGTTTAACACCCAAGCTTGAAAAGTGCTGGTATATCGCGTCAAGGTAGGCTTTCTTTTGCTTCACCGTCATGTGTCGCGTTATCGGAAAGTCCATAGGGTGTGCCATCATTGCTAGCTTCTCTTCGTAACTGAGCTTGCGAACGCCGTTGTTATAGGCTTCTGCCCATTCTGGGTCTTCGCACATGATTTTAACGCCGAAGTAAGCCTTGCAGTAAGCGCGGTATTCTTCAGCAGTATATTCACCAAGCTGTTCAGCAGCCTCATTCACCCACATCCTTTGAAGTCTGTTCTGCGCTACCGATCGCCTTCTGCCGTCCTCTACCGATACCGTCATGGGTAGCTTCTTAGCGTTTAGCAGGGCTATCCACTGATCGCGCTCTTGGTCTGTTTCTAGAACTCGGCTAGTCATTTCTCGTCCGCTAGTGCTTCTAACTCTTGTTCGATCATGGCATGACAGCCCCGTAATCCACGTTGAATGTATGCTTCTGACGCATGCTCAGATATGCACCACAGACCTTCGTCCTCGGCCTGAAGATCAATGAACTTCTGTAGCCTAGATAATGACCCATTAAGCCTCTTATTCTCTGCCCGAAGCAACTGAATCTGTATCGCTTCATCGCGCTCAATATTGCGCCAATACATCCACTCTTCTTTTTCCATCACCACGGCTCCGCATCTAGGCTGTTCTGTATCTCGCCCCATAACTTCCATTCTCCCTCGCTGAGAAATGTTTGCGGGTATATTTTTTCGCCATATCCGGCCTCTTCTTTCGCTTTAAAGTAGACTTTGGTGGGAACTTTGGCTAATATTTTTCGTAGCCGATCTATCTCTGCCACAGACTTCTTCTCGCTATACTGAAGCCTTTCTGTTTGGGATTGATATTGCTCAATGAAGTCCTTATTTAAGTCTGCCTGACCCATAAGACGCCTATTTTCTACTTGTAAATCCTCATTTTCTAGTTCCAGCTGCTCAATTACGTTGGCCGCCTCTATCCTAATGGTTTCATAATGAACATACTCAAGGATTGGGGCCTTTAGTCTTTCTAAAATATTACTCACTTCCACTCCTCGTATCTCACGACAATACAATATGCCGCTATAAAACAAATGACAAGCCAAGTCATCGACCCGATGATTAAGATTACCGTGGAACCTAGCCAGATGATAATCTCACCGACAAAATGCAGGGTTGAATATAGGTATTCCAGGGATACAAATGATAATGATATTCCCCAGAATGCTAGCGCTAGGTATGCTGTCTTCATGCCACTCTCCCGGCTACAGCTTCCAATTCAGCAAGACGCTTCATATCTTCCATTGCCGTTTCGTTGTCCGATTGGAAGTCTGGTATCTTTTCCAGTTTCGGATCGCTGGACATATAGATCAGCGTTGCGGCGGCCGATGGCCCCATGCGCTTCTCTAGTGCAGCCCCAGCCTTGCCAGCTAGATGAGTAACCCAACCAGCACGGCAATGGGTCGTATCGCATGTATGCCAATCAGACATATCAAGTGCGCCGGGTTGTGATGCCGCATCAAAGACTGTTTGGTGGATGTTCTCGATTTTAGGAGAATCGCTCAGATTGGCACCGCTCAGATCGGCACCGCGCAGATTGGCAACGCTCAGATCGGCATAGCTCAGATCGGCATCGCTCAGATCGGCATAGCTCAGATTGGCACCGCGCAGATCGGCATCGCTCAGATCGGCATAGCTCAGATTGGCACCGCGCAGATTGGCATAGCTCAGATTGGCACCGCGCAGATTGGCATAGCTCAGATTGGCACCGCTCAGATCGGCAACGCTCAGATTGGCACCGCGCAGATTGGCAACGCTCAGATTGGCACCGCTCAGATTGGCATCGCTCAGATTGGCACCGCTCAGATTGGCATCGCTCAGATTGGCACCGCGCAGATTGGCACCGCGCAGATCGGCATAGCTCAGATTGGCATAGAGCAGGCTTACTCCCGCCGCTACCGCAGCCTCAACAAGCTGACGCATAGATTCCACGTCTTTCTCGAAAATAACCTTGTCGGTAAATCTTGATTTGATTTTCATTCCACTCTCCATAAATCCATCAGATGAGATACTTCACTTATCTTGGTTGGTTTATGCAATGGTATCACGATAGATCGCTTGACTGCAACCGGCTTGCGTATACCCCTATCATCCTTGTATCGCGCCACTGAGCTTGAAGAATATCCCGTAGCCCTAGCCACGCTATAAAAAAATCATCACAAGCTATCCACCCATCAGCAAGACTCACCGCCTCACGTATTAACTCTGCGTTCATCATAGCTTATCCTCCGCCTCTAATGCTTGCACCGCTTTGCGAATTGCCACAACAAATAGCGGGCCGGAATCACCCGATTCGCCCGTAAAGATAGCAGGCGGGTATATCCTAAGCCACGCCTCAGTTATCTTGAGGTAGTCATCCCAAGATGGTCGATCAAGGACGGCCCTCAACCGTTCATTCTCTGTGGTTAGGGATGTGGCCTCGTTCCTCAGTTCTCGTATACGATCCTGAAGGCGATACACCTCCTCGTCGGACTCCTTAATGTATTGGTCTTTGGCTTCTAGTTCAGCCCAGAGACCTTCATTCTCTGCGGTTAGGCGGTCTATTTCTCGAAGTGCGTATCGCTCAATTAGGCCGCTCATTTCAATACTCCCGATTTATTGTCAATCATAGCCATCCATCCATTAGTTGTGAGCGCCAGTTAATCTCTGTTGGCGTTGTCCTGAACTTACGCGGTTGCTGTGGACTAGGTACAAATTCGTCAACGTCCATTGGTGGTATCATCAGAAAGCATCGAACGCAAGTTACCGTATTCTTGTTACATCCTACCATACTTGCTAGCCTCGCGTCTTCTACCTTTCCAAGTAATCCAGAATCAATGAGCTGCTGCTTGTACGTTAGCTTGGGATCGGTCCTTTTGGAGCTTCGTTTGATCTGGCGTAAGATCCCGCAAACGCCCGAGTAGGTCAAATCGTACTTATCGCCTAGCTGTTGGCGCGTCATGTTCTCAATGTTCTTTTCCTTTGAGAGCAGATAGGCTTTCCAGGCTTTGGGCTTATTGCCCTTCATCCAACTGCGGATAGTAGAGTCGCTCACATCGTAGCGCTTTTGCAGCCAGACAACGGGGTGTCCGTCATTCAGCATATTCTCACGCGCCGCTTTCTTGTACTGCTCGCAGAGTCTCCAATTCTCTTTTCTTCTGCTGAGTGCTTCTGCACTCTTCGCAGTACCAGTAGTGCGTTGGTTTTCGTCTTGGGTAGTAGAGTGGACAGACATCACCGATCCTTTTTGTTAGTTTGCATTTGCAGCAGATTCCTTTCACGATCTGCATAGTATTTGATTTTTTCGAGTTCGTAGAGCGTGTCGTTTTTGCCACTGTATAGCCTCATTGCGGCCTTCAGGATGTTAGCTTGGTTAAATAACATGGTGTCCGTAAGGTCAGCAAGACACTTAACACCTTCGGGGAAGTCGTAAGCGGGATTGTTGCCTCCGGTTACATTCAGGTTAGAGCAGTTTTCGTCGGGTATCTTCACAATAAGGCCTCCACCCTATATCCTGCTGGCTTGAATACACATTCATCCCATGTGGTCTTTTCGTTAGCGTCGGGGATGGGGCCAAGGTTCTCTGGCAGAAACCCAGCTCTAATTTTTGGGTTCTCCGTGTGAACTAAGTCAACTATATGAGCCATTGCTCCACCCATCCAAGGTCCGCCAGAATCTGTTTTATCAGTCAATTCGGACATTATGGTCACAATCAATCCAATCCTTTCGGGATTTTTAGAGTGCAGAATCACCGCCCTATCTCCAATCTTCCAGTTCATATCTGATCTCCCACTAATCCCATTAATTCATCGTGTAAATCTTTAACGTCCTTCTTGGAAACTTTCTCGCCCCATTCTTTGTAGAGCGCGTTCTTCAAGAGGACCATGTTCTTCAGTGTAAACGATTCTACGCCGTTTGTCTGCATCATTACGTTCAACATGGTCTTATTTGCTATCTTTCTGTTCCTCGGTGAGTCTGGAGCTGGTAGGTATGTTGTTCGCTGGGGTTTAGGGCCAGATACAAGGGCCTCAAACTGTCCGAGGGAGGGCGGAAAGTTGGGGTGATTCTGGATAGCCATTCTTATGGCGTTGTCCAGGTCAGTCTTGTGATAGCCCCCAAGCATTCGCAACCAGACCTCCACAGCGTCAGACTTATGCGGCCATTGATTTCCGTAAGAGGCTCGCATCACCGAGAATAGGTGGCCTATGTCTTCTTTAGTCAGCATTTAGCGCCCCACTGTCTATGATTGCTTTTATGGTGTTCTCTGTTCTGCACTTAGCATCTGCGACACATACATTATGTCCTGAAATAAAGTTCACGTAAGAGCCTTCGTTATCCACGTTCACCCAATAATCATTAGTAGCATCCACTTGGCGTGTCAGTTGGGCTGCGACGCTATCAAGAACCATCTCTCTCATGGGTCCATTTAATTCAAAGGGGTGCTGCCCATTCCAGACCAGATTACCAGCGCCACGAGACCAGCCGTCAGCTAATTCAATGCCTTCGCGTATATAATCCTTATCCATTCTTCAGATCCTCTGCCATTTGTTGGGCGTATGTGAGTTCTACTTCCACGGTAGTCAATTCATCATTCCAGCGCTCGCCGTTAAGGTAAGTCGTCGGGTGCGGTATGAATTCACTTTTACGCCATTGTGAGTCATTCACAACTCTGTTCTCGACATCGGCTATCAGCATATCAGCTTTGGAGTCTAGTTTCTTCAGTTTCCATTTCTTCAGGGCGTCAGCTTTTTTTACCTTTCGTGGGTAAACTTTCCAGAAGTCTTCAAAGCGAGAGGTCACAGAGTGACCAAGTGTTTTAAGTTGTGTTGTGTTGTCTAGTCTTGTCTTGTCTTGCATGACTAATCCTGATTTAGTCATGACTTTATCAGGATTCATCATGACTTCTTCCTTAGCCGCGTTGATCATCCCACGGAAACTCTTGTTAGAAGTCATAGACTTATCCAGTCTTTTTAATATCTTTAGGCAGGTTATGGTTCCGTTGTTTCGTTCAAAAAGACCCAATTCGACCATGTAGGTCATCATCTCTTGAACCCTCTCATAATGGATTCCTGTCTGACTCGCGATGATCTCCGCGTCATGCTCAAGTTCAAACGTGAGTTTACTGTCATTTATGCCGTCTACAATTAATTCTATGCAGTACCAATATAGACCATAGCCCTCCATTCCGTACTTGAGCTGAACCTTCATTAGCTTTGCGTCACGGTGTGCGTTGCTGTCATGTTTATACCATTTGATGGCGCACCTCCCATAAGGGGCGAGCGCCCTTACTACGATTGCATGGCGCACAGGCCATCTTGGTATTAGATCGTTCGTGCTTGCCGCCAGCAGCAAGTGGGACCACGTGGTCTAACTCCATATCATCGAATGAAAAGCAGATTTCACAGATGTAACAAACGCCGCCCTGATCTTTGTATACATCCTTTGGGTTTACGTTTTCTACAAATGCCGCTTTGCGTTGAGCATACCGCTTCTGTGTATAGCGTCGATAAACCTCACGCCCTCCATCTGTCTGTAAATACTCTTTGCGCTTTGCGGCAATCCGATCCTTGTGCTTACGCATGCTCCGCCTAACTATATCCTTGCGCTGAGCGGGGTTATTGGCTCGATAGATCTTCTCGTATTCAGAGCGGGCTTTGCGATCTATGTAGAGTTTTTCGCAAGACTTACATCGAGGTTTACGCCCACTGGGACGCGATCTATCTCGATAAAAGTCGCTTTCTGGTTTGTCACTCTTGCAGTGACAGCATGTAAAACACTTCATCCTTTACCTCTCCTGCAATCCAGGTGTGCCTGTAATTGACCCAACGGCCTAGCACATGAGTTAAACACATGCCGATCCCTATGGATAACCTCTATCTCGTTCAGTGGTATTAAACTATAGTGACGGTCTTTCAGGTGATACCAGAAGTTCGCCGCTGTAGCAGCAATCAAAATAAAGCCTATGATGATTACGAAGATCTCTATTATGTTACGCATGATTATCTCTGGTTGATTGTAAGGGCCGGATAACAAAGTCATCTTGAGGCTAAACTTGGGTGGGATCCCCTAAGGTGTTAAAAGGTGAACCAAGCATTCGCCACCTCTGCTACCCGACTAGGACAGATTACACCTTTCGCTGGTGTGGGTCAAGACGCTTGACTCCACGTGCAATATGTGGATAATGGGTACTTATGAGTAAGACAGATGTCAAGAGAAACGAGAAAATTGTGGCACTATATCGGCAGGGAAAGACGCTGCAAGAGCTGGGCGATGTGCATGGAATATGTCGGGAGGCTGTGCGGCTGGTTCTGAAGGCGGCTGGCCTTAATCGAAAGGACGGTGGACAGGCGCAAAGGGCAAGGACTCGGCTCGCCAAAAAAAATGCCCTGCGTGACGAGAAATATATGAAGTGGCGCGGCATGGGGTTTGATGAATTTCAGAAAATTAACAAAGAAAACATCAGCGCCAACGGCAACAGTCCGAGTGATGCGTATAGCGTGCAGGAGCGGAATGCTCGCTATCGAGGAATCTCATGGGAAATGAATTTTGCGGTTTGGTGGAAGTGCTGGTATGATTCTGGCAGATGGAAGCAACGCGGCAGGGGCGGGGGGTACGTTATGGCGAGATACGATGACACCGGCCCATATCATCCAGACAATATAGAGATAATAACGGCAGGAGAGAATCAATCTGATTTCATCAATAGATATTGGCGTGAAGTCAGAAGCGGTATAAGACCGCTACCGAAGAACATTGTGTTAATTGATGAGTAAGGAGAGATAAGTATGAACCATATACCAGATCGTGACGAACCCGATATTGAGATG
>Ga0075110_1000952_pt1 | contig 12974 bp, 9 predicted proteins | sample AntAceMetag02UK8_FD_69799 | JGI IMG/M metagenome (GOLD analysis project Ga0075110, IMG submission 69799) | Saline lake microbial communities from Ace Lake, Antarctica - Antarctic Ace Lake Metagenome 02UK8 | ecosystem: Environmental > Aquatic > Non-marine Saline and Alkaline > Saline | place... | reverse complement strand
CCGCTGTGCTTCCAATTCAAACGTTTTGGTTATGAGCGGACTTCTATGGCCGAATGTGCCGGAGAGCAAAAACCCCTGTAATTCAGAGATTTGTCTGCTTTTTCTTGGTGCGCCCCCCGGACTTGAACCGGGAACCCACTGATTAAGAGTCAGTCTTTGAATCGGCTTAGAGCCCTACAAAAGCATGAATCATTAATCCCTCAGAACCAATTCATGCCCAATACGTGCCCAACACGTTTCTCCTTTCTTATGAAGACTAGAGAATGTAGTCTGAAGATATCATCTAACTAAACTCGTCCCTCAAAATTCTCTCCCCTTTTCATGGTTTCATTTTGCGAAAAACCCTTTCGCTTTGGCCTGATCGTCAACGCGGTTGAAGGACGCCTTCGAGCTTCACTTTAGGTAGCAGAGTCAACCGGGGCAAAATCCAACGGAAACTTCAAGGAATCCTAATCACACACAAAAGTAAATAGTGATGACCAACCAGCAGCAAGCTTGGAGCATTTGAATTTCTAAAGGATTCAGGGCGTACGTTTGTAAATAGCCTTCTGCCCTTGAGAGCACATCAAGGCAGTGCGTCCATTGCAACTTGCATCAATCATCATCAATTTCTTCGATGGCATCGTTAATGCTTGAGTTTTCAAATCTGGAAAGCCAAGAGGTTTTCCAGGATTTAAGTTCCGCGGTGTCGCCTTCCGAGAAGCCAAATGCTGACATCACCTCATCATTCAACGCTCGTTCCACTTCAATCGAGACCTCTTCTAGCCCTGAAGAAGCCGTCATCCAGATTTGGCTAGAGAGTTGAGAGACTTTTTCCAAATGATGGGCACTCATAGCATTTAGCTGCGGAAGAGGCAGCAATGTGAGTGGCATTTGGTACAACTCCATCATCTCCCCCTTACGCTTGCCTCGAAGATAAAACCAAGCCAAGTAGAGGTCTGAATTTAGAAGACCTAGCAGCGTAAATAGGTTGTAACTGCCAGATTTTTCGCTAATAAAATAGACGTCGCCAGACGCGTACCAATCTGATTCGTTATATCCGAATTTGTTTATTGTTGAACGTTGTGGAGCAACAATTTTGGGCGTGTTGAACTCGATTGAACGAGGCCAAGTTAAATACGGATATTTTGAACTCCTGCCTACTTGTAATAGATGTCCAAAAGCCTCTAGGTGAGAACGCAGTTTCGGTCTCGATTCGAGCGAACCATCTCGTTCATCAGCGTAAATTAGATACTTTTGCGTTTCCAGGCTGGTTGCGAATCGACGAATGTCACTGTTTTTAAACCATGGTTTGATAATTTGCTTTTCGTGTTCGTCGAGGTTCAAAGCTTGAAGTTCCTCCTCAGACAAGACGAAGATGCCCGCGCCCAAAAGCGTTTCCTGAGCACCAAATTTGGAAATATGTGACTTCGAAACTTTGTCCGCACCTGTCACGACACCCTGGTTAATGTGGGCCACGCGCCCGAGGGTCACATTGCTCTGTGCCATTTTGTCTAAAAGGCCATCCACTGGGGAATCGCCCTGTGAATTGATAGCAAGGATTCCGTTCTTAAAGAGTCGCGATTGCGGGATGCTGTGGGTTACCAATTCCGGGTGGTAGCCCGAGATTATCGCGCTTAAGTCTTCGACTTCGATTCGACCTCGCAATGTGTTTTTTACCTGAATAACACTTGCTGGTAATTCGAAATAGCCCCTGGCAAGTGTCGTGATCATGTTATGTTGCCCAGCTGCGGAATCAAATATTCGAACTTCACTAAAGTTCAAAATACTCAAAACAGTTGCGCGCTCACGAATATCTTCAACCAGCTTTTTCGCGTAACTCGCCGTGGGGAAATAGTTTGTCGTGATTAATGAGAGGACACCGCCATGCTTCAGAAGGTCTAAACCTAGATGAAAGAAGAAATAGAAATAGTCCATCTTTCCTGAGAAAAACCGTCTGCCCAGCTGGGTGTTTCTTACAGATTTAAATAACTCTGCGTGACCTTGCATTCCAATGTAGGGGGGGTTTCCTAAGATGATATTAAACCCGTCTCTGATTCCGAACATGTGCTCCGCGTCAAAGAAACCTGAAACATGGTCTGCATCGAATGGATTAAACGACTTCAATTGCGCCGCCCTGGAGTCGATCTCGTCGAGCAATCCAGGTTGAGTCAAGTAGAAATACTTTCCTTGGATTTCCTTTTTCTTTTCACGTGAATCAGCAATGAAGTACTTGCGGCGCAGTTCCGCAAGCTGTACCTGCAAATTCATGTCGGTGAACAGGTCAGGACCATCAAGCGAAATAAGACTGTTCGCGCAAACAAAGTTGAAGTCCAGATTGGGCAGAGGCTCTAGGTGTCGACCTCTTTGCTCTTCCACAATCAACGAAAGCCAGGCTCTGAGTCTGGAGATTTCGATGGCCATAGGCTCAATATCAACGCCAAATATGTTTTCCCGTAGTATAGAAAGTTTCAATATGTACTGGTCAAGTCTCGGGTCCAGCCGAACGTGGAGCTTAGTAAGCAGTTGAACCATCCCCAAGGGAAAGGCTCCCGAACCACAGGCTGGGTCCAGAGTCTTCACGGCACTTAGGGCCGTTGACAACTTGACACGAAGCTCTTGGCCAATATCTCTCAGGCTATTGCTCCCCGCTATTGTCCAATCTTGGTCGGAAGTGTCCAGGAGCTTGGAAACAGCTTTGCGGAGAATTTCATCGTGAGGAGATTCATTTAGTAGGTAGCTTCGAACTGACTCCTTGCACATGTGAGCAACTACTTCACGGGGGGTATAAAAGGCTCCCTTTGCTTTTCTTGCTTGCTCACCCGTGGCTGAAATTTGGCTCGCCAGGAGACTTTCGAATACTCGGCCAAGCATCTCGGGGTCAATTGCAACCTGTTCGTATTCAGGAGTGGATTCATCAGTCGTGAAATTGAAGTTTTCGAAATGCTCGAAGATTCGTTCAAAGAAGAATTCAGGGAAGGAAAGCGTTGGGTCTTGAAGCCAATCGCCGGGATGAGGGGCAAAAAGTCCTCCATTGAGATAAGGGGTCTCCAAGTCCAGCTGCTGGCTTTCCGTTGCAGCCCTGTCTCCGATTGGCGTGTTGAGGGTTCGAAAAAATAGCCTTTCAAGGTCTTGGCGATAGTAGCCTGTTGGGTTCTTTGCGGAGGCTTCAAAGTAACCTGCAGCCGAGGAAATCGCACCCATCTTTCGAAGGAACCACACAAAAATTAGCCGGCCGAGCATGCGGCTCGCGAATAGCTTCGCTTCTTCTTCGTCCTTACCCGCATTCCTGAGGTGAACCAGCAACTCCGTAAATGAATCTGCAACACCATCATAGAATTTGGCGTTGACGGCCTGAAGTTTGAAGCTTTCCCACAAAGACGTGTGAAATTTATTTCGCTCTTGGATGTTTCTGGTTTGGAACCAGCTCTCAAAAATTTCAAGTTGAGTATTTGAAACTTTGTTTGATAGCTCCATAACACGCAATTTTCCGCGATTTGAAAGAACTACCAAAACCGAATCTACGTCTTGGGTCAGGAAAAAATCAATTCCAACCTTGAACTCGTCGGTTCGAGTGAAGTCGTGGTCCTCCCAGTTTTTAGTGAAGTGAACACCGCCAGCAACGTAAGCGTTACCGCGTTTCTGCAGCCAGAAAAACTTAGCCTGCACGGGCATGGAGTCAGAGTCAACGAGTTCAAATGCAGCTCGTTCACCTCTCATCCAAGGATGTGGATGAAACCAGGGGTCTTGGCGTTCTGAGTTTGGAAGCTTCAGTAGTCCATTATCGATGACCTCGTCGGCCGAGCTCATTTCGTCGAGGCCAAGCACCTCTAGAACCCTAGTTGCAACCTTAATTCCCGATTCAAGTGACTTTGATGCAGCCAACTTACTCAGTGCTTTGTTGATTTCAGTTACCGTATTTCGAAAATTAGCGTCCAAAGTGCAACACCCCACGCACGCCATCATCACCTATTGATTTCACGGGAAGCACTTTCTTCAGCAAGAGAGCTGAAAGTGCTTCAAACTCGGCAATGGTACCTACCCCAATTACCCCATTGGCTTTCAAGTCACGATTGGCTCTATCTACCGCAGCCTTAGCCTTCTTTGACTCTTGTTTAGTTGTGACTTTGCGTAACGACTCGTGTAACTCTGTTTCAGGCGATTGCTGCTTCATGGCATCTAAGACTCGTGTAGCGGTTGGAGTGAGTCTGAAATACGTCGGCGTTGTACGTGCGTGTGCTTTGGAAACCTGGATAGCCTGTCGAGCGATGGATTGTCGGTCGTGATTCAACACATCCGGCGAACTGGCCCTTTCATCCTTGCCTGTTCGTAAAGCCGCTAAGGCGTTCATAGTCTCAACAGGCCCAACGGATTCAGTCGTGCTTACGAAGATGTGATTCACGAATTGCCTCTCAGATCCCCTCATCGTCCCTTTAATCTGCACGAGTGTTAGGGCGCGAGCATTATCCAACTTGCTTGCCGCTTCGTTAGTTAGCCGACCCCACTTACCTTCGGGAATACGATTTAACTCTGCAACTTCCTCAGGTGTTGCGGACTTTTCAAACTCCCTGAGGTCCATCACAAATTCGTCTTCCGACATGAGGTCTTTGTCGTCATCCAACTCTTTTAGTGCCCTTTCAGCATTCCCCGAATCATAAAGGTCGAGGGTTAGGTCCAGATCAGGAGAGGATACTTCTAGGTCATCGAGATACTCAATTGGGTTGGCATCCTCCCCAAGGACAGATTGGTCTGTTCCGACAGTAAATCTGATGCGGTCGATTTTTCGTTCAAGGCGGTTGACCAGGGCTAGATATTCTTCGAGGTCGACATCAGGGTGAATGTTATAGATGTAGACGCCGCTGTGAGTCGAACCTATGCGGTTGATACGGCCGTTTCGCTGAATCATGCGAACGGGGTTCCAGTGCAAATCGAAATTTACTAGAAGTCCGCAATCCTGTAGATTTTGGCCTTCACTTAGAACATCGGTGGCAAAAAGAATCTCGAGCTCGCCTTCTCCTTTAACTTCTTCAGCACCACCTTTGGATGTGGGTGAAAAACGTTTGGCAAGTTTTTCAATTTGACCCCTAGTTTTGCCACTTGTAAAAGCAGCTATTTTGCGCAAATCGTCACGCGTATAGTAATCCTTGAGGCTCTCTTCCAGGTACTGCACGGTATCGGCGTAGTAGCTGAATACCAATACTTTCTTTCCTGCGGGTTGTTCACGGCGTAGTCGGTCAAGCAGAGCACTGAAAGTGATTAGTTTGTCGTCCTGCTCCCCTAACACGTCGCACATTTGTATGAGCACTTCAATGAGTCGACGGTCGCGGCTTAGGTCTGTCTTGAGGGCGTCAATGTTGAATATCTTTGGGTCCGCAGGCATTAGTTCAATGTTCTCTGGTGAGGAGCCTAAATCCAGCCCTTCTAGGTCATCTCCGTATTGGCCTCGCAGATCTCGGATGTCTTTCAGGCTGGCTATTAGGTTTTGATTCAAAAGTACCGATTCGAACTCTTGCAGTCTCCCCAGGTAATTCTGCAGAGACTTTTTCAGGGCAAATTGAGACGATTCCAGACGCTTTAGCAAGGTCACACGCAGCATGTTATGAACACTCATCTGGCCGTTGACCCTGAACGACTCTTCAGGCTTAAGTCTGAAAGTGCGTATTTCGTCAGGTGACTTGGCATAAAACTTGTGTTTGTAAATCTCGGTTTTATAAGGTGCAAAACCAAGAAGAAGTAACGTCTGGAAAACTCGCTCAAAAGGTGTCTCGGATTGACCTTCTTGCTTGTAGGCATTAGAGGTGACCGTGTCGAGAGGGTGTTGTGCACGCTGGGTTTGCTCAAGCAGCCATTTCAGGTCCAAACGTTCAGGCTCCACTTGCTCGAATGTTTCCGTGTTAACTCGAGTTAGCTCGCTCAGCTTCTCAAGAAGGCCCGGCGAGAACTTGTAAGGAATAGGAACTACTTTGGATTCGGGGAACTTACGAACTGTTCCGTCAGCCTGTTTAATGCCACCAAATTCTCTTTCGATGCCACTTCGAGTAGTTCGCACCAAGAAGTGCCTTAAGCCTTGCCCCATTACGCGGTTCACTTTGTCGAAGTCTGGTTTCTTGCCTTCTTGTTCGGCTGTGTTGATGTCTTTGGTGAGGCGTTTGACCGCGTCAAAAAAATCGATCACTTCAGTCTTCTTGGTCGTTGGGTAAACAACTGGAAACGATTCAAGCCTTCCCTTTGCTGCCAACTGGATTTGGTTCACGAAGTCAGTTAGTGAGTTGTTAATTGGGGTTGCGGTTACCAACAAAACGTGGCTGTCTGGGTTTTCACTAAACCAGTCCAGAAACTCGTCATGTCTCGTACCACCGCCGCTTCGGAGGTTGTGTGCTTCATCTATTACGAATAGGTCTACTCCAGCGTATTTGTCGATGGCCCGCTCGGCCTTTACGCGGCCGAGGTCCTGCATCGAGATGACTTCAAATCCATGAAAAAGACCATGGACTTTTGCCAAATCCTCTCGCCATTGATAAGTCAGGCTCGCTGGGGCAATTATGTACACACGCCTTGCGCCAAGCTCTTCAAGGTAATGGCGAACTACTGCACCAGCTGTAATTGTCTTGCCGAGACCGACTGAGTCCGCGAGCATGGCGAGACCATTTTTCTGCAGTTTCTTCAGAAGAAGTTTGGCATTTCTGAGTTGAAACTCGTAGAGAACGTCTTCGATGTTCTTAGAGACCTCAGTGTCGGGTACAAGTTCATCCGAATACAGCTCGTAAAGCACTTTGATGTACATCAGGTATGGGGGAAAGAGCTTGTCTCCCACAGGTGACGATTCGAGGATTTCCTTGAATTTCCCGTCCCAGATTTCCGATTTTTCCGAGGTCCAAATCTCTTCGAACCAGCTGAGATGCCCGTGTTCGTCGGCCGCTACTTGTGGTTGGAATTTTACGATTCGAGTTTCATCTTCAAGTGCGTTGAGTTCTAGGTTTAAGGTCAGTCCTGCACGTGTAAAGTTTGAAGACCCGATTATGCCAACAGCTTCAGCGCTCTCACGACTTCCGAAAATGTAAGTCTTTGCGTGGAGAAAACTGCCGCGATAAATCTTCACCTCCAAACGACCAGAATCAATCAACTTTTTTGTCTGGATTACGAGACTACGCAAGTCATTTGAGTGTTCGAGCTGCTGGAGATTTAAAACCATCTGCGACTCAGGGAAGGTCTCATCAAGCAGCTGCAAATCCAATTTTGGAGCGTATTGCGGAGGCATCGGCTCTTGGCCTATCAGCAATCGGATTGATTGATATTCCTTAATGCTGGCGAAAACAAGTTGCAACCCAGGTAGGTCCCAATACCCCGTTGCAATAGATAACTCAGTGAATGAGGGTGCGATTTCATTGATTACATCCGCGAGACGTACGCGACTGTTATCAATGATTTGGGCACCCATGCTCACGAGTCTACTTTCACGACTTCGTAAGTGCTGGGATATACACCGATACTAATGCTCATGTTCTTCTTCATTGTCGAAGTAATCGGCGGCGCATCCACCCTCATAGCCCATGCACTCATGGCCTCCAGGGTCTGACTGCAAGATGCCTTCATTGCTCTTCAATTGAACAATCTGGCCGTTGTATGTGATTTCCACGGTCTCCGAGGTCTATCCGCTCAACCTCGGCTGGGAACCCCTCCTTGTCTTGCATGGCGTTGAGCTGAATGTAATGAGTTTTGTGACTTGGCTTAACTTTTATTAGGGCCGCATCCTCTACTGGAGCACCCTGGTCGTGAGATCCGGGTTGCTATGCAGCTAGCCAGTTACTTAGCGCTGCAGTTCTTGATGCATTTTTAGCTTAACTCTTTGTCGCTTTATTGAGCAGTTGCGCCTATTTAACGCTCTTCCTCGTTCCACTCGGCTTCTTCGTCAAACATTGAGCCATATTGAGTTTCAGGGTATGCAGTATTTGCGGAGTAGCCTTCTGCGCCAGAGTGCATATCACCCTCATCCATTTGCTCTGAGGTGCTAGCTGTCCGAAGCGGTGCTGGAGGTCCGGATGGCGATGAGAATATGGCAACGAAGAAGAGCACTGAGGCCAGCGCAGCAGCTAGAAAGCCAATAATTAACACGAACGCTAAAATCTCCATTTTTTGAAGCATAGCTGGGGGGTACGACGTTTTATGGGAACGTTTGGGAAGGGCCTGACTCAGGATCTGAGATAGCTGCTAGTTGCCCTGGATAGTTTCCCCGAAGTTGCCTAACCTCCTTCACAGTTCAGGTTAATTTGGTTCCATAGTGAGTGCACTATTTGCATTTATGCCGATCGGCTACTTGGGCCGATGGCTCTCCCACTAAGCTCACCCCGTTTTTTTCCCAGCTCCGCTGCCAATCCCACGCTTCTCCACGAGTTTTTACGCAATAGCTAAATTATCTGATCTCTAACCCGCGATCAGGTGAGAGCAAGGCCTGAGCCGCGAGCTCAGACAGGGATGGTCTGTAGTTGTAACAAATGAAGAAGGCTAAATATAAATTATGTTTATTATGGTGAATATCATGGTAACGAACCACCAAATGTTCTGTTTAGATTCAAAAGAGACGGATTGATTGAACAAGTTTGGCACTTAACTCTCAATTTGGGACGTAACTAACCTAAAATCGATACAAACGGGAGGGACTGGCAATGTCGGAAAAACCGCAAGTAATACAAGTCACACAACTGCCGAATATCTCGAAAATGACAGACAAGCAGATAGAGGCGCTCGCACAGCAGATTTGGAACAAGCTGGAAAAGCCAATGAAATAGTTCGCACTGACGATTTAATCAAACACCTTCCCGGTCAGCATGACCAAAAAACACATGCTGGTCCAAGGGCATCCTTTGAAACAGTGGGTGAAATAATCTTTCCTCGCGAGACTAAGATCAAAATCAATAACATTACTGGTCAAGGCGACGATATGGTGATTAGGGGTGAGATAGTTGAGTAGATGGGATGACCTTCTTGAAGAAGAATTTGAATTTGAATTTGTTGACGAAAACGAGTCAGAATCAAAGCCAAAGGTTGCGCGTGTCAAATTCGTTGTAGGTTGGCGAGACAAGTAAGTTAAATTTAGAATTAAGGTCAGAATATGAATTTCATTTACTATATTCAATCCCATACCGACAAAGACCCGAAGGTTTTATATCGCTTTGATACAAAAACAACAGGTGAAGATATTTGGAATCAACAGGATAAAATTTGGGCTGATTGCACCAATGTGATACTTGAAGCACAATGGGTAACAGGCGAATTAAGTCCGTACCCTGAAGAAAAAGCAAGGGACATTTTTCCTGAAGCTTTCATTGATGCCTAAAAAAGGGGACAGGGTAAATCTTTAGGATCTCCCGAATCGGCCTTACATTCGGATGTCACTAAATGCTTGACTGAAGGTATTCAGTTACCTGTTGCCAGTTCATGAAGTCACCCTGCCCGAAGTGAATATGTTCCGCACCTGGTCTGCGACCGAATAACTCTGCTCCGTTTTTCAGGCGGTCATCCACTAGAAAGTGGCCGTCGTTCAGGTTTTTGTGGTGGCTCAGGATTAATCTCTTGTAAATAGGGCCGTCTTCGCCTTTTCCAAAGTGCAAATGAATCCATCGAACCTTGTCAGACCAAGCCGATGGGTTGTTCCAGGGTGAGGATGAGAGTACGTAAAGGTCAAATACTCTGGAAAGCTCGATCACAGAGTCCACCGCGTCTTGCATTGGGTCCATGAGACCGAAGATGCCTGGAATGTCATCCAAGTCCTTCGGGCGTCCATTCTCATCAAGCCCGGCCCGAGCAACATGCTCCTCCATCACAGAGTTAGGGACGCGCTCAATCCCGGTTTTAAAGTCAACGATTACGTTGTCCATATCGACATACAAGATCTTCATGTTTTCCGTTTAGCCCTTTATAGTTGGCGAATCCGTTCGTTTCGGTTAGAGACAAATTCCATGCTCCTCGATGCGTAAAGCAAGTACTCCTTTATGTTTGCTGGCGACGGGGCGCTTGAGAACGGTTCGGATATCTCGGTGAAGAATTTGACTTTGGAGTTTTGCACTAGATCTTGCACTAAAAAGAAATTTACATATCCTTCGAAGGTCTCAAACAAATTGAAAAATTCCTTATAGCGCGAAAAAACTGAGGTTAGCGGACTGTGCTGGTTTCTATAAAACAGTCTTACGCATTCCAAAGTGAGATCAAACCTGTCCTTTATGCGGGGGTGAAACCCTCTCGCCACATTTATCGTCGGCTTTCCACCCACCCTGTTGGCAGGGAACAAGATTCTTGAGCCTATGGTCGAGCCAACTGACTTGAATTCCTCAACCAGGCCCTGCGGAAGGTCTGCAACAAAAGTCGTAAGAGAGTTGTGCCCTGCCATTGAGTTTGAGATTGAGTCACTCGAGAGACTTAGGTTCAAAGCACCGGCAGATCCGCTCAGATAAAAGCCAGCCTCCTCCTTCAAGGTGAGGTGCAGACCCGATGGTAGGGGTTTTGACCATAACCGCTGATGGTATTTTCTAAGTGTCGGGCTAGCTGAGTCTGAATCCAATCCGTTCGAGTCAGTTCTAAAATCGAAACCGACGTCAATTCCATCCATAATTTCCCCCATGTTGTTATAACAACTATTTATGCCAAAGCGCCTGGTCTAGTTCCGCCAAACTGCAGCCGCAGTCCCTGGCAAGTACCTTGCAAACCTGATATAGCCCCTCTTCAGAAAACAACCACACAGGCAAGCCCAATCTCTGGAGGCTTTCTTTAACTCTGACATCGAGCTTGATTGTGTCTGCACCGGAAAGAAGACGAAGGTACTCGTAAAGAACCGCCCCAATTCCTTTTATGGAGATGCCCTTGTCACGGGTCTTATCTGACCTGCTCTCGCGCACAAATGCGGCCACCGCCTCCTCGTCGCTTTTTCCGTCCGGTGGCATAAATGTCAATAAAAACATCGCTACCTCCGCCATAGTCACGGCCTCGCTTTTTCGGAGCGGGAGGAAATTTGGCGGATTGCTTGCCAGATGCCTCAGCGACAGGTCTTTCGTTTGATTCTCGTAAACTTGCAAGATGTTTGGCACAACATGTTGATCGTAAAGACGGGCGGCCGAAGCAACGACATCAACAACCATCAATCCACGTTTGTTTACATATTGCTTTTGTAGCTCAGTGGCCTTGCCTGCCGAATCTAGTCGTTTTCGCTGACTATTAACTCCATCTATCGCCCAATCCCAGCCTGGAAGCTGTCGAAGCATGTCCGTAAGAAACAACTCGCCGTGCACCCCGCCACGCGCAATCATTTGGAGTACCTCTAGGTCAGAAATCCAAGAACCAGATTCACCAGTTCCGGTGGCCATAAACGTTCGTGTTTGATTAGTGTCTATCTCCTGACCGTCGACTATCAATGTTTCTGGAAGGCTGCGAATATCGGAGGTGACCTCGTCCGTGTAGCTGGAGACCAGAGCTTGAATCCTTTGCCTATCCGAAGGGTTGGCCTTATTGGGCAACGACGGCTTTGGAACGATGACCTCTTCACCTGCAACTGTCAATTTGTTTGGAAGTGCCACGACCCCTCCTACTTAGCTTCTCAGTGAGCTACTTAAATTGGAACCTATACATTTGAACTTACTCTTCGAGGGTGAGCCAAGCAAGGGTCGCCCCCTTAACTTCCCAATGCCCTAGGTCTATTTTGGGGGACAGGGCATTTATTCACACTCTCCCGAATCAACACCCCTCAACCTAGCTTTGTGCGCACAGGGGCAGAATAAACAAAAGAAGGGCAAAGCCCAAAAGCGTTTCCAGAGAGAGGCACCCAGGGCCTTCCGGGTATCAAATCCATACCTTGTTCGCTTGTACTAATAGCTGGGTTCTTGAGCTGCTCCTGAATCCAGTTCAAACGCTCTTAGTGGTTCGTTCTTGTCACATAGTTCACAATTGATCTCAAGAGCGTATAGAAATTATGTGCTCGGTCAAACACGTTATCCCCAGGCTCGAATATGGCACTTGTCACTTTTATGTCATTGTCTAAGGCCGGTGCTAGTCTGCATTGATTCGTCGGCCATTGGTTGGTATAAATGAATAATAGTTATTAGTAAAACTTTGAATGCACCTAGGATTCCATCAGTGACTCAAGGGGAATGAGGTACCAGTGAAGTGCTCTTACTGTGGAACGAAGTTGAACCAAAGCGCGAAATTTTGCGCAAACTGCGGAAAAGCCTTTTTGCCTGCTGAGAATGAACCCGAGCCCCAAGCACTTTCGGATGATCCAACTCCGGTGGCTTTAAGATGGACCAAGCTAAGAATTCGGCGGAAATGGCTCGGGCTTGCAGCAGCAGTCCTAGTGTATGTAGGCGTGGCCTACACCTTTTCAAATTCGGATGACTCCGAGAGTCAGAGAACCGCAACTACTCAGAGCGCCTCCGCACGACCGTCAGTGACACGTGAGGTAGCCTGGTACCCAGCTGGCTTCCAAGAGCTGACTTCAGAGGTCGCCTACAAGCAATTCCCAAAGGGGACAGCCGACTGTGGCTACTCCTCTGCACATAGTTGCTATCAAATTTACGTGACAACCAGACGGGCTTGCAGCTTGTTTGTGAAGGTCAATTTCACTGTGAATGATTTGGTTATCGACGACAGCCTAGACTCGGCGGACGTTCCAGCGGGCGGGCAGGCCGTTTTGACCTTTGTCTCTTTTGAGACGCCAAAGTATGAGGGTTCAAAGTCGGTCAAGTTCACAGAGGTGACTTGCTACTAATCCGCACATATTGAGCCGTGCCTCAACTCGATCTTAAGCGGATCTTCAATCCTTGCGGATTGTGGGCTAGTTATAAATCAAGAGGTGCCCTAAAAGACGGGGTTACCTGGCGATCGCATCGGAATCCTGCTGTTTGATGAGCTTGAAGTTCTAGACGCGCAAAGCCCTGTTCCCGCCAGGAAGCCTCAAAAGCAGCACAATCGAGGTCATCGTTAGCGCAAGTAGGACTGTGGAAAGCGCCGCG
>Ga0075110_1000950_pt1 | contig 12984 bp, 18 predicted proteins | sample AntAceMetag02UK8_FD_69799 | JGI IMG/M metagenome (GOLD analysis project Ga0075110, IMG submission 69799) | Saline lake microbial communities from Ace Lake, Antarctica - Antarctic Ace Lake Metagenome 02UK8 | ecosystem: Environmental > Aquatic > Non-marine Saline and Alkaline > Saline | place... | reverse complement strand
GCGGGGGGGGAGGAGGAGGGGGAGGAGGAGGCAGCGAGGGTTCCGTTACTCAATAAGACGTGCAAGTTGTGTTACACATGTGATATACACTCCGTCTCAAGCATCAGGATCCATAAAATCAACGTCACGCAGTGTGCCCGCTTCGCCTCCACTTCCCAGCGGCGGGTCCCAGCCGCTCACCGCTTCCGCGTCTTCGTCTTCCTCCGGCCCGCTGCCGCCGCCGCTTCCGCTGTTGATCGAAGTTCCCGCTCCGGTGGCGGGGCTCGTTGCTTCTTGAACGGTTTGCAGCGGGGCGCGAGCGATGAAGGAATTCCGTCGAAGCCACGCGTTCTTCGGCCCGGCCCTGTCAGTTGGCGGCGTCGCGGGCGGCGGTTCCAAGGGCTGCCGCGCCAACACGATGGGCCCGGGCTTGCACGGAAGAATCGCATGGGGCGCCCGAGCATCTCGCAACACCGCATAGTAAATGGATCGGATGGTCATGTGGGAGCGCGCCGTTGCTTGCTCTCGGTGAAGAATGATGATGTTGGGATCGAAGCAGACCGCCGCCTCGCACTCTACATCGATCACCGTCCAACCAAAGTTCCACCACTCGCTGTGCGGCTGATACTGAGGATGCTTCGATGTTGAGATGGACGTACCTCCCTTGATCCGGATAATGAGCGCGGCAAACGTATCGTTCCAGGGCCAGTTCTCGGACGCGAACTGCAGCGACTTGCCCACGAAGCCGTCGAGCGCGTGACCCGGTCCGATGGGCTCGAGCCGAACTCCGCCCGAGGCTACGGCCTGGGCCACCACTTGCGTTGACAACCTGCCGTCCTCCATCCCGTCCGCGATGGGTTTTGTTGTCGCGATAAGCTCGTCTTGAGCCATCCGAGTCTCCGAGCCAGGTCCGAGCTCACCGCGACATTCCGGCCGCACCTCAGAGTCCCCGTCCCCGTCCCATCACAAAGCCGCCGCGGCCAGCTCGGGCCACGGTTCGTTATCATGATCCTGCGACGGAGCCCACAGCGCCGCGTCGGAACCCGCACGCACGTCCCTGGCCATCACTCGAACGCCGAAGGACGTGCGCTGTGGATGCACTGGATCGGGAGCTCGCGCGATGTGCTGCCGCGCCGCCTCGCAGCTCTGTGGATCTTCAACCAAGACGATCCACTCGTGCTGTGGCAGCAAGCGGGAGCGCACGGCTCGTACGGCACCGGATCGCCCCAGCGTGCGGACGGGCAGCTGCGACACAGGTATGCACAAGACACGTTCGTGGTCGGTCGTGGTGCTGGGAAGCCAAGGACCGGAGGTATCGGAAGCAGAATCGTTCTGAGCAGTCACGGCAGGAGACGCGGACGAGCCGGGCGACAACGCCGCAACGACGCCGGCAGCCACCACCAGGCTGACCGCTAACGCGACCAGGATCCAAGCCAACATGTTGGATCACCGCAAACGGGTTTCCTCTTCCCCGGGCGGCTACCTCACTTCCTCCTACCTTTGCGTCGCCCGGAACCTCTCTTGCGCTTCCCGTGCCGCCCCCCTCGCGCTGCCGCGACCACGGGTGGTGATGTCCCAACCGCGGCTTCCTCCTTCCGGTGCTCCAAGGGCAGGCTTGGTCCGAACACCTTGCGCAGAACGTCGTACGTCCGCCCTTTGCCACCCTCCCGCATCGCAGCCCGGTGCTCCCGCAGCATTTGTGCCAGGCTCGTCCGTGCGACCGTCGCGAGGGCTCGCTCGGTGAGAGCCCGCAGGAGAATGGCCATAAATGGCCCCTGCGTGGCCAGCGCGTACGCCAGCGAGGTTGGTATCTGGGCCGTGCCAACGCAGGACATTCGAGACATTTGCCCTCGCGGAACTACCAGCAAGGTGCACTTGCCGTTGCCCTGCTGCACCATCTGCTGCGTCGGGCTGCCTGCAAACGTGGAGCACTCGTCTGCTTCGAACCTGCCCGGTCCTTCTCGTTCCTCCGGGATCCCTCCCTCTCCAGCTGCCGCGCTGGCCGCCTTGTCCTGGCCGTCTCCCTTCTCCGTGGCGTCGCCCTCGGTCTCGCCCTCGGCTCGCTCCACCTCGGTCTTGGGTGACCGAGCCACGTCCCACCTCACATCTGGATCCTTGTTGCGCCGCTGATCGACCCTCGCAAGAAGCTCGCGATGATGGCTTCGGTGCACCAAAAGGACGGCAACTTCTTCGCCCTTGCGCACGAGACCCCCGAAGCCGTCCTCCGGCGCCACCATTGTCCCTGCGTACGCCGTGCAGGTGACCGTCGGCTGCCGGAGGTTGTCCGCAAAGTGGAAGGCGGCGAGGTCTCCCGTCGTGTCCTAAGCATCAAAGCTGACAAGATCGACGGGCGGAGCTCCCTCGCACCGCACCCCATCGAGAGCCATGGCGTTCTCCAGAGTCATCGAGACACAGACCGGCGCGCCGAGCATGGCCATCCTGGACCAGGCTGCCAGGGCGGTCGCTATGGTCTGCGTATCGTCCACCAGCGGATGCCAGATGTACGGATCGTCGGCAAACAGCGGTAGCCGTCTCCTGGACGCCAGCGCCAGCGTGGTCATTGCGGCCTGCACCCTCAGAAGCACCAGCTTCCCCTCAGATCCCCCCGGCATCAGCACGGTCTTCGTCTTCTTCTGGCCAGGACCGGCCCCGCCACCCCCCGCACCGCCAGACGAACGCTCCGATCCCATGACCACCATCTTGCTGTTGTTGAGGTCCGTTACGACCGAAGCAGCCCCGGCAAACGGACCGCATCCGTTTTGCGCCAGGAGCACCTTGCTGCAGAGGTCCGTCCACCAGATGTCGGCAAAGTCGCGGCGCCGGTGGTCCACGGTCTTATCCTATCCCGGAGACGGGTCATACAAGTGCTCCTCCTGCACGTTCGTTGACGCCACCACCTCCACGTCCCGCTCTCGTCGCCTTCGGCTCACCTGGTTCCGCGGAACGATGGTGTTGTACTCGGTCGTCGCCACCATCTGCAGCCGCGCCTGCTCGCATCGGATGCGGTTCCGCACGGTAGCCACCCGGTCCGCTCCACTCAGGCCTTCCCGAAGCTGCTCTGCCATCTGGCGCGCGGCCTTCTGGCAGAAGCATGCGGCCTGCCAGTCAAAGCGGGAGGCCCGCATGTCCGCCCAGTTGGTGACCAGGAAGCGCGCGTAATGGTGCTCATGCGTAAACTCCATCGCTATCCCCGATCCCCACCGCTCGTCCGCTTCGGGCACGACGTCGGGCTTAATCGACGCCACACACGACGCACCCACGGTTGTCAGGGTGTAGTGCTCCCGAATGCCCGCCACCGTGTTGCTCACCGCCTTGGCCCGAAGCTTGCGCGCCGCCGCCTTGCGCGGATCCGGAGACGACTCGCCGACGACCCGCGACGCGATTGCCTGGGACACGGCCCGCGCACCCATGCGGTACGCCTGCATGGGGGACCACTGCATCTGACAGCACGTCCGGCGTCGGTGCTACAGGGCCTCCGGGGACGCCACGGCTTCGAGCACCGCACACATAGCATGGAACGGCCGGAACGTCTGGTCCAGCTCGTGATCCTGCGGTTGCGTCAGCACAGACTCTGGGTCACGACAGCCGCGAAGCAGAATTTGTTCCATGATCAGGTGCTGTCCCATCCCGGACGCGTCCTCCGCCTGTGGATTCCCTTGTGGCGCCACGACCATCGCCCGGTACAGGCTCGCGCACCGAGCTTCCAGCTCGTTCCTCTCTGCGGCTTCCATCTCTTGCGTCGATACAAACGAGTGGGGATCGACCAGCCAGGACAGCCGCGGTCGCAGCCGGAAGACGAAGTCGGCCAAGTCGCACTCAAAGGGGTCTTGGCTGAGCACACACACCCGCACACGGTCGCGAGGCAGCCGCACCACGAGCAGCCCGGCGGGCCACGGCAGGGTCCGGTGCTCGTGCGCCAGGAACTTGCGCAGGTACGCCTGAATCATCTCTGCCGTTTGAACCACCAGCAGACCCGCCACTGCCTTGTGGTGATGCTCTGGATCGGTGTTGGCGAGAAAATCCAGGTAGCGCTCTGCGGATACTTGCAGCTTCAGCCTCTGCTCACGCGTGATACCATGGTCCAGCGGCACCGACTGGAACGCCCTCTCCAGGCAGGCGTGCCGGAACACCTCGCACTGCAGCAGCACATGCCTCTCCGACGGCACATCGGCTTCGCGCGGCACGGCGAGCACATCTACTCGACACAGACGGCGCTCGAACGATTCGATCACGCATGCCCCCACGGATCGCTGCGGGAACGCCATCGTCATCGGAATCATTAGTTCCTGCAGGAGACCCGGGAACATGGTAAAGACCGGAACCAGGAACGCCGAGTGCACCAGCTCATCCCGCACCGACTGTGCGTGTGGCCACACAGCGTCTTCGTGGGGTATTCCGAGCCAGGCCAAGTGCGCGTACCCTAGCATCTCTCTGCGTTCAATGTTCGTCCGCACCGCGTTCTTCAGCCAGGCAACCGCCACGTTCAACTGTAGCAGGCATGCAGGCAGGGCCGCCACCAGCGCCTGCAGGCACACGGGAGAGCTGGGTCGCAGCGCGGGGAACCGCCGCAGGATGATCTTGGCCATGGCTTCCACGGAAGCGCGCACCATGCCTTCGGGGGCCACAGCCCATCGGGGGGACGGGTGCGCGACCACGGGGACGTGCCGAAGCATCATGTCATGCGCGGCCGCAGTGTTGGGCATCTCGGAGCCGCAGTAGGCGGTCTCGTGCGCCTCGTCAGGAAGAAGCGTCCCGCGCATGGATGCCCCCTGGAGGAACGCCAAGAAGTACATCAGCGAAGACGCGTAGGTTCTCGAGTGACTCATGACGTGCGTGTCCGCGGCTCGTCCGGCTCGCTGTGCCACCTGGAGGATGAGGTCTCCAACGCTGCCCAAGTCCGCGCGGTACCGAGGAGCGTCCCCCTTGCGGATCAGGTACGCGCCCATGTCCGCTCGATGGTCTGTCTCAATCTGCTGCACCTGTTGCTGCCGCACCTCGCGCACCTGCTTCCGGCGAAGACACACCGCGCGGATGCGCCGAATCTCGCCCACAGACAGGTCTTCCGGGGGCGATGTAATCTTGGCCCGATGGATCGCCGGCGCCTGCGTCGAACACTCCTCTCCAATGCGCGCAACCTCGGTTCCGGGTGCTTCGGTGGTTGCAGCCATCGTAAAGCGCCAACGCACACAGATAAGTTGGTGTGCGACAAAATGGCGGCAGCGTCCACCGCACAAGTGCCGGCCCCCACTCACGTTCGGTTGCTGTGTGACGACGAACCCAACCGGTTTGTTGCTCCGAGTTCCGGAAGCGACCCGCTGGGAACACGCATCGCAAGAATTCGTCGAGTCGGAGACGACAAGCCGCGCTGCCCCATGGAGGCAGCGGAGATCGGGAAGGGAACGACGCTGCTGTGCAACGAAGAATCGATTCGTGTGGACGGCCCGGCGGCCGCCAGGAGAGTTCCCTGGCGCCCAACCGTGCGCGTGCTGGTGCTGGCAGGATCGCGGATCGCGCGTCAGCGAGCGCAGGCGCTGCTTCCCGAGCTCCGTGGATCTCTTCCCGCCGACACGATCATTGGAGTAGCGATCTCAGCGCGCGTTTGGGAGCTCAACGGATTCGATTTTACGATCAACGCGTCTTCTTTTTTGTCGTCCCGAGGTGCTCGCTTCGCCGCGGACTTCGAAGGCCATTCGGACAACTCACTAGATACGATGCTGGTGGATGCGGCTTCGGCGAGCGCGGCCAGGGTGCGCATCCTGTGGCTGAGCCGGGAGACGCCCGGGCGGTGCGGGCCCCGGTGGGATCTGGTCGGAGCTCAGGTGGCAGCTCTGATCGCTCCGACGAGCCTTTGGAGCGATCCGACGGTTCGAGCGGCGCGGCGTCTGCTGGCGGAAGGGTCCTAGGGCCGTCCCAAAGAATCCTTTGCGATGCCCGCGCTTCTGGTCAGCGCCCAGCGTTTGGACGTCTCGGTGCTGGACGCAAGGACGGAGGAGCGCGCCAAGGCCGGGGGTGGGGGTGGTGGTGACGCGGACGGTCTTGCGACGTATCGAGACGTAGAGGTCGATTCGGAGTCGGACGACGAAGAGGCGCAAGACCACCGTACCCTATCGGTTGTTTAGCAGCGAGCCAAGATGCTGCTGGAGCTTGCGTCCCGAGAGGCGCTTCAGTGGCGACGAGCCATGGGTGGCGTTCGGGCCGTGGCCGTGGGTGTCGGAAAGTAATCGCAACCCGCACCACACAACATGGCGGCTGCAGCAGTGGATCGTCCGGGCACCAAGAGAGCCCGGTTCCGGGACGAAGCCTCGGATATCGCGGCTGGTGGCCAGCACATCAAGCTCCAAGGCCGTGCCGTCAACCCAACCCTGACCATCCGCCGCGGCGTTCGAACTTCCGGACGGGGACCGTCGTCTGCGGCGCCTTCGTCCGTCCCCATTCTCTCCGAGTCCGAGTCTGAATCCGACGATGACTACGACAACGCGGATGGCATCAGCCGCGACGAATCGGGCGGGGAAGACGACGACGCCGATTTGCGGATGGACAAGACCCGTGCCGCGGCCGCTTCGGGGGCCGGCGAGGATGCGGACGAGGACACCTCTCCCCGGAAGAAGCGCCGCAAAGCAAGCGCTAAGAAGGACGAGGAGGAAGCCGCTCCCGAGGTGCAGGCATATTGCCCTGGCGACGCGATCCAGCGACCCGAGTCGATGCTCGTGTGCTGCGACAACGCCGAGCTTCGGCACGACGTTCTTCGGGACATGGCGCTGGCCGTGTACCAGAAGGGCCTGGTGCAAGACATTCTCGTGCATTCGGAGAGTCGCGAACCCACCTTCATGTCGAACGTGTTTGACGACTTCACCGTGCGGATACTACCGGTGCACGACCTGCTGGCTCGGCTGGGCAAGCACAAGCGCGAAGACTCGACGCGCCTGTGCGTGATCATCGACGACCTCGGTACCATCCCCAAGAAGACCGAGGCGGTCCTGCGGCAGCTGATGCTCAACATCCGACGTCACAACATGATTCTGCTGATGGGCACCACCACTCCATCCAAGTTCCCCGTGGCCCTGCGGCCGCACCTCAGCATGCTCGCCTACACGTTCGGGCGTTCGCCGGTCTTCACCAAGAGCGCGTACGAGATCTGCCCCTTTGCAGGGCCTTGGAAGGAGGTAAAGGATCTCTTTATGTCGCAGGACGTCCGCGAGTTCTGGTGGCTGCACCTCAACGCACGCACCCGTCCGGGCACGCATCCCAACGCGGTCTGGAGGAGCTACATACCGAAGCGGATGCAGCCGCGGGCTCTGACGTACGAGGATGCGTAGCACAGCGGCGTGTGGGAAGCTCGGATCTCTACCGAGCGCAACGAGGAAGACAAGGCGCTCGCTCGTTTGCCTCTGACAGTGGGAGAGGAGGTTGAGGCAGAGGAGAATTCGCATCTAAAGCAAGCAGAGCAGGGTGTGTTAGGCAAAACCAAGTCACAGATCATCGAGATGCCAACTCCCAATGACTGAACGACCCGCCTCAGCTTCAGGCATCCGTCGCGATCGCCTCTTCCATGGACGTCACGAATTGGAAGAAGACCCGAGAGAAGCCGCATCGGTACTGTGGATGTGGAACCACGCTCCAGATATGTTGAGCCGCAAGGTCGTGCTCGCCTTCAATGCAGCGCACGGGTGATTCGTTCGGGCTCATCGCTGGACGAAGCTGCTGCCATTTGACAGATGTGCGTGTGATAGATTGATAGATTGAACACGTTCTGATGTGTAAGACTCGAGTGTCTGAGTCTGTCACTGTCAATCACATCGGTAAGATACGGAACCGTTCCCCCGCTCGCAGCTGGTTGGCAAACCTCAGCACCTCCCCCGTCCGATCGCTGGTGAGCAAACAGGATGCACACTGCGGGATCATCTTCTTGGCCGCGATATACGCTTCCAACGGCGTTTGAACCGGAACGGCCGTGCCGTCATGGTATTCGTAGAAGTACAGCAACACCACCCGTGGTTCGTGCAGCGGGTCGTTCCGATCGGCAGCACCGGCATCGCGTCCGCTTGTTATCCCTCCTCGGCTTCTGCGTCTTCCACCGCCACCGCCGCCCGCTGCATATCTGTCCGAGTCCGAGTCCAAGTCCGAGTCCGAGTCCGAGTCCGAGTCCGAGCCTATCATGCCATCCGAGCTTGAGGTCGAGTGGATCGAGATGACTCTAGACCTGGAAGGCGGTTGGGGCTGCTGCTGCCCAGAGCCAGTTGGGTCCGATGCGGGAGGGCTGTCGTGGAGGAATCGGAGACGGAGGTCCCCCACATCAACTTGCATCACGATCCCGGAGGGACGTTCGCTCGATGCCGAATCGGATGGTTCGGCCGACATCGGAGTCTTTCCACCGCCCACGGTCGCACCAAGCACAGCCACGTCGCCACCACGACGGTAGCCAGCAGACTCAACGCCAGGAGCTCGGGAGCGGCGCGGCGAGCTCCTTGTGGCTTCCAGGAACCATGGAAGTGGTGGCGGGCCCATGCCCCCGCTAAGCGGAATCCGCTGGAGGGAACCAGGCTGTTGGCGAGCACGCTCCCCGTAGTCAGCCCGAACCGCCGGGCACCCAGCACCTAGAGGTCGTCTGGACTCTGTATCGCCGCGCGGGTCAGTGCCTTGGGACCCGTGAGCTCGTAGACGCGCTCCTCCGCGGAGAGTCCAAGGAGCACTTCCGGCCGCGCCCGCAGCAGATTGTCGCACACCACAGCCACCGCGCGGGCCATCAGCGGGTGCTGGCGCTCCGCGGCCATGCACCAGTTGCACAGCTGCTGCTCCTTGGTCAGCCGGATCTCTCTGCCGACGGCACAGCTACCAGTCACCTCCCACCGATCCACCGGCACGATGCACTCGCAGTCCGTGTCAAACCACACCCCACCGAAGCGGTGCAGGGCAAAGTATCGCAAGAAGTCTGATCGCATGACGCCAAAGCACCGGTCGTACGCTCTGCGCTCCTCATCCGTCCCCATCTCGTCCACCATCTCTCGGATCTCCTTGTCTCCCAGAAGCATCAGCTTCCAGTCCGGATGCATCTCAATCCACGACCGCACGCATCTCTTCTCGAGCGGAACCATCCCCTCCCACCCCAGCTTGCGACTGGTCCAAAGAATACGCGGAACCTTCATCGGGCTTGACGTCCCGTGCCGCCGTCGCCGCCGTTTGGTGTGCGGCGGACGCGCCCGCGCTCACCACCATATTAGCCAGGGCAAGCTCGATGCTGCTCGGCCGCCACATCCAACGCACCATCCGTCCGTCTCGCTGATCCTCTTTAAATCCGCGAGGAGCAGATGAAGATAGAACGAATCCCAGGCGCTCGTACAAAGACTGCAGCCGGTCCTGCTCCTGGTGGGACGCGGTCGGCTCAACCGCCAGCAACGTGCGGTGCGACGGCATGAGGTTGCACGCGAGGCCTACGCAGGACGACGCCAGTCCCAGACGTCTTGAATCAGGGCGCGTCCGCAGGTTCCACAAGATCATGCCCTCCTCGTGGCGCGTCAGCTCGCAAAAGCAACGATCTCCGATCACGACCACCGTGGACCCTGGAGCCATGGCCGGCTGCTGCGGGAAGCCCAAGCCTCGCAGCACGCGCCGAAGAGCTTGAACGCCACGCGAGCCTCCGGAACCGTATGCGGCAGGAGCGCCGCAGAACACCTCGCCTTCCATCAGCACCGATAAACGGGTTTGGTATGCCTTCCACTCGCCCTGCGTCGGGCACAGGCGGCTGCGAAACAAAGAGGGCAGCAGACGCAATGGAGGACCTTAACTTCTACGACGGACTGTACAAAGCTCCAACGGACAGGTATCAGTCGGCCACGAAGGGACGTCCCTTTGCATCGACTCGTCGGCCGCACTGGAGCGTGCACGTTCCGACTGGCCTCGTCTTCCTGGTGGCGCTCACCGGCCTGATTGTTGCGTGCTTGGCCATGCGCCGTGCGGTTTAGTCCCCCCACATGTACGAACTTCACTCGTCTACACTGAAGGCATACAACCCTGCCTCTGGACGGCGCGAGCATCCCGCCGGTGCGACGGTGGCCACGGAACGACTGCACATTGAAGGGTACATTATTCCGTAGTTTGGTATGCTTCGCGTGGCCGACAACAATACGGGATACCCCGACACGGCATTCAGCATCGCGGTCAGCAGCGTGCAGAACAACATCGTGGACCAGGGCTTCCCCAAGAACGTATACTACACTCGGGTTGCCTTCATGGGTCCCCCCGAGATTCGCGGAGGACTCATTCAGCAGGGAGGCCACGACTTGGCCGGGAACCAGTTCCTTCCTGTCTTGCAGATTCACTCTGCCATTCAGGACCAGCGGGCCAGCATGATGAACGGCTAGATCGCGCCCGAGACGATGCTGTATGGCAACCGGGGGGCGCGAGCCACGGGCTTTGGCGGGAATGAGCGGATTTACTACGCGACGGCCATCTTTTAGAATTGGGGACCGACGTCGTTTGCAACCAAGACGGACCAGCTGGGGACGAGCAACGTGCAGGCGTTCTTCCGGATCGACTTTATAAAGGTACCGGACGGGCGCATGGGCGCTGGGCCGATAGGGTAGGATTAGGATTTGAATTAAAATTGTGGTGTTTGCTTCAAAACTTGACATCGAAACTGAAGCACCCTGGTGCTCCTGGGATGTCGGCGAGGTATCGCACGTATTCATCCTCGTCTTCATCGTCCGAAATTCCTTCCGGAAGCTGCATGGACTCAAGTGCAGCATTCCGCGCTTTCAGGGCAGAGTCCTCGTCTTTGTCGCCTTCGCAGACAACCACACCCGATTGATTAATATACTATGGCGCTGCGCGACAATGTGCTTTGTAAACACTCATCGCCAAATTTGCCAGTTTTCCTTCTGCGTTCTCCGCTTCTGTTGTGCCCTGTACCTTCTTAGTTCTGGTATCCACAAACATGACCATTGCAGAGTCCTCGTGTAAACCCGCCGCTGTACCGAGTTTGCAATCTCGTTTGCATGAATCAAGTCAAACACACGCTTCTCCTTGATCAGTCCGGCCATTCCCGCCGTGGAAGGCTTCCAGATGCAACTGACCTGCGACGCAAAGGGTCGACTTTCCGGTCGCTTTACCACCCCGACCGGCGTCCAGCACGCTCCATAGCAGCCTTCCAAACGGGCCTCTTATGTTATCCCGAGCCAAGAAGGAGTCATCGAAGGTAATGCGACTGTTCGAGAGGTGCACGCACGTCGCCTTCTCCTCTACTTCGCTCCAAGGCGACAGGGTACAAGCTGCAAATCGCTGCCGCTTGGAGGCTGCTGTGGGCTTGATCCACATGTCGAGGTTGGCTTCGTCGTTCCACCACATGACGTTCCCGTGAAGGTGGATGGCCTTCAGCAAGCACGGTCGGTAATTCCTGGACTGCACGCACCCGTACACGACGGACTGCAACGTATCGTGCTTCAGGTGTAGGTGCAGTCTGTCAACGGTCTTTTGAACCTCGCGTGCCATCACGCTAGCTAGTGGGTGATTCGGTCGGTCAAACCCCATGACGGCGGCAATCATGCCCGGCGCCCGATGCGGAGACGGTGCCAGGGATCCCACGAACCCACGCAGGGCTGTCTTCAAGCTGGGAAGCTCTTTGCCCGGAAGCACCAAGCAGTCCATGTCAAGGTACCAGCCTCCGTACTTGCGCAAAGCCATGACCCTCAGATAATCTGAGGCCAGGCTGAGCTTGGGGAAGATGCTGAGAGCTTCCTCGTCAAGCAGCTCTCGCGCGTCGCGAGCTTCCACGCCGTCCGGTAGGTTGGAGAATGTGACGAACGACCAAACGATGCCGCGGTGATGCGACGACGCCGCGACCGACATGCACGACGCCAGCGGGATGGTAGGCAGTTGATCCGATCCGTCACTGTTGTGCCAGAACTGGTGCACGTCCACCGGATCTTCCGCGGCGCAAGCGACGGGCGCCTTGGCGGAGTCGGATACGCTGGCCATCGTGATTTCTTGGGATCGCTTACCGAAAGCTCAAGCCAACATGAAGCGGTTGCACGTGGTGCTGCTGGGTGTGCTGGGGATAGTGAGCGCAGCAGCGTTGGTTCTCGCGGTGCTGCTTCTGCGACGACCCTCGGGTGCGGACGTCTCGCCGGCTCCGGCCGCCGTAGCCACCATCCAGCCGCCAGCAGCCAAGGTCCTGGTTGACTCTTCCACTTTGCAGTCCCTGGTGCATCGGGCCGACATAGCCATAGCCACTGAACTGGAACGAACCCGGCTCTTGAAGCCGGCGATCAGCCTGTACGAGCGGCCTGATCCTCCAACACCAGTTCCGGTTCATCTGTCACCGCCAACTTTGCCTCGTCTGCCCGTGCCGACGCCAGATTTGCATATGCGGTCGGAGGAAGGGTACGTGGCGTATCCGATTGCAGGAATTCAGCCGATCTCGTTTGCGTTGCACAGCAGCGTCAAGCCCGTCTTCCAGCCGACTCGGTCTCGGGCGGTCGCCCCGTGCTTCCCTGGTCAGAGGCAGACGTACGTCTTCCGACGGGAAGAGGAGTACTATCGCCAGTACGGAGATGCGTGGTTTGGGCTGACTTGCAAGAAGTCCGGCTGGGATTGTCTTCGTCACTACGAGATTGCTGCGTGTGGATGCATCCCGGTATTCCTCGATTTGGAAGCCATGCCAAATACGTGTATGATGAACTGGGACCGCCAGCTGCTGACGCGCGCGCGTAATCTGTACGCTAGGCTGGCTTCAAGGATTCCGCGGGATTGGTCGGTCGAGGATGGCGCTGCGGTTCGTGATGGGTTTGGCGCGTTGGCAAACACGACGGTTGGGTCTTTAAAGGTCAGGGACAGGCATATTTACTTTGCGTCAGCCAATAATACATCCTTCAGAACCTCCACACAGTCCATGTGACCCTTGGCCTGCGCCACGTCCATCCAGTCCCGCAGAGCCGACCGATCCAAGAGCTTCACCGCCCGCAAATCACGCAGGGCCGCCTCTAGCTGCAGAGGCCTCCCTTCTTCACAGCA
>Ga0075110_1000948_pt1 | contig 13000 bp, 12 predicted proteins | sample AntAceMetag02UK8_FD_69799 | JGI IMG/M metagenome (GOLD analysis project Ga0075110, IMG submission 69799) | Saline lake microbial communities from Ace Lake, Antarctica - Antarctic Ace Lake Metagenome 02UK8 | ecosystem: Environmental > Aquatic > Non-marine Saline and Alkaline > Saline | place... | reverse complement strand
TGATCGAATAAATAAAAAGCCGAGAAAGATTCTCGGGTACAGGTCTGCGCTCCAGGTGGCTCGGGCTAATGGTGTATTATTAAAAGATAGAGTGTCCTAATTGAGGGGTGAATTTAGGATGAACCTCTGTTTGTATAATAACACGAATATTATTTCTGTCTATACATCTGCTTGAATCCCCACCCCAAACGCACAACCCCGTGCCAGAATAGTTCTGTTAGAAACCAATTCATAAACACGGGGATATGCATCATCATCTTAATCAAGTGGAACTGAATCTGGAAATACGACACACCCTCATCTAGATCAGTTAGTGTGATGGAGTTGATTGGTGTTTCATAGACTTTGGTTGGCACACTTAAGGGACTACCATTTAGCAACGTCCTTACTGTGGTTATATCTACTGGGAGCGTCCAGGTGAGTTCTGCCGTTGCGATGTTATACCAACCATCAGGATCAGGGTGGGTAACTGGTTCGATCCGGGGTATTGCTGAAGTGTTAGCCTCCGGCACATACTCAATAATCACTTCCGGTGTTGGCACAGTTGTCGCTGCCCTAACAGTATAAAAACCACCAAGTCTAACACTTAGCTTTAAGGCATCTCCACGAGACATCGTAGCCATACCGGGATCACTGTAGAGCGATGCGGCTTGTGCCGGTACAGTGCTGCTACGTATGTAACCCACATCTAATCTCATCAGTGGTTTTAAATTGATAAAAGTAAGCAAACCCGCTTCAATTAGTCAGTTTTGTTTTTTACAAACAAAAAAACCCACCTCGTGGTGGGAGATAGGTTTTTTTGCGTCAGAACTCAAAGCTTAGAGTCCAGTTTCGATTAGAAAACTGGTGTTGCTACGTATGTCAGCGTAGCGGTGTAGTCATCTGCAGCTTCCTGCAGATTGGTTACTTCAATTTTGAACAGAACGTCAGCGCTTCCAGTACCAGTAGTTGAACCATTTGCTGGTCCCCCGTGTCGAAACACCTCAACTGATGTGGTGGATGCTGAAACAAAGTTTACTCCACCGCTGTACAGATCAGACAGACCTGCAGTTAGTGTTGTATCGTTTGATGAAAGACCCCAGTGCCCATACTCATTTTCTAGACCGAGTGTCCCAGTTGGGGCGGTCCAACCTGATGGGGTTGAGGTATATGATCCGTTTGCGAACCCGTCAATATCTGAGAGATTAGACGATGTGAGTTGTTGGTCCACAGCAACTGTTACAACAAATCCATTAGATGCGTTAGTGGTTACCTGTAGTCTCTGCGCAGCAGTACTAGCGGTACCGCCTATCAACTCACCAAATGGGATTGTGGTTGCAGTTGTCGTTCCTCCGGTCGTGTCACCGATGATTCCGTTTACGTCAGTTCCGCCAGATGTACCAGTTACCGTAAAGGTAAACATGGTGTCAACTGTGGCAGTGACTTCTACAGAATCTACGATTGCTACTCGTGTTTCACCTGAATCAGCGGAACCTACTGTTACGTTGATTGAGTATGAACCAGCAGACGGATTTGTGATCTGAGAGTTTGGAACTCCTCCAGTTGCATTCTCTCCAATCAGGATTGTGACTGTATCTCCAGCGGCTACTACTCCTGTCCCTGAGGTCAGAGTGATAGTTGTGGCAGAAACAGCGACTCCCCAATCAGCTCCTGAGGCAGTTGCGGCTAGGGTTGTATAGACACCTTCGATATCCAAATCGAGGTCTCCAAACGCAAGTGAGTTTATTCCTAAGAATCCTGCGTCGAATGTTAGTACGATAGTTTCACCAGCTGCTACTCCAGTAGGAGTGTCAAATGTGATCATGTGGTCTGACACAACAGTGGGTGCTGAGTCGGACAGTGTGTTGCTAAAAGTGGTGACATTTGCTGCTTCTGCGAATTGCAGAACGGGAAAGCCAAGTGACCATGCAATGATTGCAAGACTTACCACAGCGGCGGTTGCTTGGAGTACTGTGAACGCGTAGTTATTACGTGACATAGTACTCTACGTTGTATTTAGCTCACAGCACCTGTTGACGTGGTGCGTCACAAGGTGAGCTGTATTACTACAGCTCACTATAGCTGAGTCTCCACACCCAGCTATAAAATAATTACTGTAAACGTACCCGCCTTGACACAGTCGGCTGAACTGCACGCGTACGCAAAAATTACGTACGCTCGGTAATCACTAAATGGTTTACCTCCAATGCGGATACATACGCAGTATACGCTGCCCGTATAACTAAGAGTTTGTTTATACACAAATAATCCCGCAGATTGCCTGGCAATCTGCGGGATAGGGTCTATTTCGTTATTTTCACTGATTCTTTTAGAGCAGAATTGACTTCACATCACTGATTTCCTTCTCAATCAAGATCTCGGAGACTTCGAGGGCTTGGGTGAGGCTTTCGACCGCTTCTTTTTCCTTAGCCGACATGCGTTTTCGCTTGGTTATATGGTTGATCTGATCATAGATCTCGTCCCGCAGAGCGGAGAATATCTTTTCCATTTGGTCTTGAATCTCTCTTGTTTCACGTCTGAGTTTTTCCTCTTTGGCGTGCAGGATTTTATGTTCGTACCAAACATAGATAACCAGAAGAGCAATCATCAATGAGAGAAAAAAGATCAGTATATTAGCTCCGGTAAAGAAGTCACAAATACTACCGGCATCTTCTACCTCTATTGGCTTCGTCCAACCTGAAGTGATCAGCACCGCTGCGCTCGATTGTCGAGTATTGCCAGCCATGTCATGAGCGACCACAGAGACTGTATACGTACCGTCTTCAAGCTCCCGCAACAAATAGCCGATTGCTGCCTCAGCAGGGGTTACCTTGATGGGTTCCTTGTCAGCGATTGTCATCTGGTAGAAATCTATTCCTGATGTCTCATCATTGGCGTTAAAGTTCAATAACGGGAAGAAATCAGCTGATGAACCAGGAGTTACATTTACTAAAAACGGTAGCGGCTCAGTTGTATCAATTCTTAAGGGTCGGTTCAAGACAGCGCCCCAGCCTACTTGGTTTTCAAAGTTGATACTGATGTACTGTATCCCGTCTTTTATGTTTTCAGCACTGACGACAAATGCTTCGTCTGGTGGTTTGACAATTGCATCTGGGTTGTCCTGAGGGACGTTCATTGGGTCGTCTGACACCTCAATCGCTAGGGCTGTTACATCAAATGGTAACGTCCAGCTAAATACTCCATTGAGTTTTCTGTACCATATCTCAGGATCTAAAAATAGCGGTGAGCCAATCTCTGGCTGTCGAGGTGGGGCTTCAAAGATAATCGAGTCATCACTCCCAGGAACCGTCGGGACTGTGGCTGTAAATGTCTGCTCAGCAGAAAAACCACCACTTGCAGGGGAAACAACCAAGTTTGCCGCCAGGACCAAAGAGGCTGAACTTATCAGCAATCCCGTTAGAATGAATAATTTTATAAAGGGCCGAAAGAACTGGGTTGGTAGTGTCATATTATTTGCGTTTCTTGACTGGATCTTTGTGACCTCCTTTTACTTGTGACGTGACTTTTTCTTTTTCATTTGGTTTATGTAGCGGCAATAAAAGTATCAATACACCGTTCTTAATTTTGGCGTCGGCCTCTTGAATGTTGACACTCTCTGGCAGGATAATTCTGCGGTAGAAATCTCCCCACACACACTCTTGCGCTACGTACGAACCGGTAAGTTTTGTGTGCGCAAAGGCGATGTACTCAGGGCGAATACGTTTCCCTTCAATCAAGACGATGTCATCGTCACCTTCGATAGAGACATGCATATCGTTCATGTCTGCACCAGCAGACTGAGCGTAGATAACGATCATGCGCTCAGTCTGATATACATCAACGTATAGTTGAGCGATTCCGTCTACTGCAGTTACTTCCGCCTCGGGTAACAGACTAGTGTCCTGGTTATGAACACCTCTAGTTTTCAATCTTTGTAGAAAGACCATACAATTTTATTATACGCGTAACAAAACCACAATATGCGTTTACCCACAGAGTGCACTTGATAGATTACTCAAACTCACACAACCAAACAGATTTTACAATAAACAAAATATAGCCTTTTGAATATTGTTGCATAGAGGACTTTGTGGCACAGGGTTGTCACCAGAGGAACAGAATCGAGAGGTCAATCAGGTTAACAGACCCATCGGTTAAGATCGGGTGATAGTGGGACATCAGCGTTTTTTCCAATTACGTAAAACTCATACATTGATGTATAACTCAACGTTATGATACAAGAAAGTGGACGTTGCCTCGGCAATTATAAAATCTGCCGGAAAGTTAACTTCCAGGTAGGAACCTGGAGTAATTGCTATGGTAGGTCTAAACTTAAACGTTTGATTTGCTTGCTGTGATGGTCCAGAATCACTCAGCACGTCGCTGAAATATCCAATATTTACAGCTGTTGCTGGCTGTGGATTCACAGCCAAGCAAAACTAAGCAGTACATACCATGGAAAACCAAGTACGCAAAGCGGTCATGGTAACTATTATTATGCTGTATGGAGACTGCTTAAAGGTGCGGAGTCCACTAATTTGGAACCGGTCCATCTATTGGATTCACCTGGTTTTCTCTTGAACGTACAAAATCCAATAGATAGCTTAAGATTAATAGAATAAGCTGAATTAATAGTATAGCCGCCAGTATATACGTAGTAGTTTCGGTGTTGTTTTGAGTTGATCCCCCAGTTAGCCCTAGTTCATTCTCGCGAGACGCGATTGTCTCTTCGCGAGCATTGAGAAGTTGCTGCTGTTTGGTTAATTCAGCTGTAAATGAATTGATCTCGGTTGGAGCAACCGACACGGATAGTCCGACCATCGCCTGCAGGTTCTCGGTCGCATCTAGAAACACAACCGTCGTTCGATCATCAACTAAACCACTTTGGAACAGAAGAACAATCGCTGTCACTACTACAGACACTCGTAGCAAACTTCTATACAAAAGTGATTGATCCATTTTTTTAGTATAGCAAGTAACTTACGCAAACAGTACTAACATAGCAAGTAAGAACAGTGCTAGTACGGTCAGTATAGCGACCACTAACGGTAATGTATTGGATGTCTTTCTTTGTTTTCGACGGATCAACCGTCGGCCTGTTGTCATTTGAGCCAACGCTCGATTGATATAGATTCGAACACCAACTACTGTTGCAATCAGAAGTACGCCCAGAACAGCTGCCGCTGGACCAATGATACTGAGCGGTAGCACCCAGAACGTCACTGTGCTACTCATCGTCTTACGGGTACCATCTTCACCATACACAGCACTCAACACTGCTTCGTAGCGACCAAACCCGACTGAATCTCCTATCCATGTGATGTTGTCGAACTCGCGAGTTTTTCCTGGAAATACACCAGCGCGACCCTCGTTAAATAGTACGTCGCCCACTTTCTTACCTAGTGAGTTGTAAATTTCAAGTGGTCCAATTGGGCGCACAAGTACATTACCAGCGTTCTCGATTCGAACATTGAAATCGACGTTTTGTGATCCGTACAAAAACTTACCTGTCGAAAATTGCCGAATGCTGGCAGTCTCTACCGCCTCACCTGACACCCGAATACTAACGATGTTTGCTACTTGATACCCGACAGCAGCTCCACTATTCTCAAACTTTGGCGGGTCAGCTGTGACAAACACCCCTCCAAAGTGACTTCCTGGTGATGCGTCTGCAGGTACATTAATTGTAAAGTCGATTAACCGTTGCTCACCGGGTGCTAACAGTAATTCGTTGATGGGCAGAGTTATCCAGTCTACCAAATCAAACCCCGTCACTTCCTGATTGGAATCAGCAAAAATCGGCGCGCCACCGGGAGCCACATCACTAATATTTCTAGTAAAGAGAGAATAGTGCTGCTCACTTGCATTGAGGTTCTCAACCGAAAATGTGTATATTTTTGTAGTACCCGGATCAAGGGTTTCTTCAATCACCGCTGGCGAAATACGCACCCCTGCACCATTCTGGGCAAGACCAACCTGTGGCAGTAAGACAGACACAAGAGCTACGAATAACCCTACGGACAAAGTTTGTTTCAGAATCGACATACAAATAAGTAATAACTAATAATCTAGTTTACCAAAGGTGTCAGTACGCAAATTGGCTTCTTAACAGCTGACATTCTGGAACCAACAAAAAACTCCCCGGAGGAAGTCTTTTGTACTTTATTACTGTGCCTAATTGTCAGTAGTTAGAAGCTAGGAGTAGCAACGTATGTCAAGGTTGTATTGCAGTCATCTCCCGCTTCTTGGAGTGATGAGACTTCAATTTTGAACCCAACAACTGTTTGCTCAACATCATCGGCACTGTCAACGAACTCATCAATATCTGCTCCAGTTGATGATTGCAAAGGTGCATCTTTTTCGACTGACACGACAAATCCGTGACGTGACGTGCGTTGGTTGTAACATTTAGCTGTTGTGCAATGAACCCAGCTGTACCAATGATAACAACTCGAGTTTTAGCGGTATCATTAGCGTTGCTGATAGCAAACTCATACGAGTCGCCTATACCATCAGCCCTAACTTTAGCAGGGTTAGTAATCCTTGTGTCTGCAATTGCGACTACGACTCTTGCCCCGCCGTCACTGTAATCCCTGTCACAGTGACGTTTGAACCAGCGCCAACTACTGTAGCGGCTGCTGATTCGTCTGTTCCATTTACCGTTACAATTTCGTCACCATCTACTAAGTCTCCAACCCCTTACACAATGCATTGAATGCAACTGTTGTAGTGTCACCTGGTACAATTGCTGTAGCTCCAGTTAGTGGAACGGTAAAGGCAAATGAGTGACCAGATAGCGCCGACGGAGCTGAGTCAGTCAATGTTAACTACATTTAGAAGGTTAGCTGTTTGTGCTTTGTTTTAGAACCCGATGGTTACCATCACAACTGCACATGCAACTAGTGTCTCGACCACTGGTTGCGTAACACCAACTTGATTAGTTGCATACAAACATGTTTTTGTATATTTATTCTTTTGTTGAATAACATATCGCTCGAGTGGTCGTTGTACTAAACGCTTGAACTGGCTCAGAAGAAGATTCTGTGGAGACGGCTACCAAATCTTTTTTATTATGAGAGAAAATCTCAGCCGTTACATTTTTGGCACCTTCTTCTTCTGATCTGCCTGCATTGTACGTTGTCTCAGAAACTCTGTCCGAGATCAACTGTTGATAACCTCAAACGACTGTCCGCTTTGACCGATTGCGAGCCTGTTTTTACTGAGTTTTTGTTTAAAGTTAGAGACCTGTCCGCTCGACTGGATTAAGTACAAATGTCCATAACGTGTCTCGAGGACTGCTAGGCGGATACAGTGGCGATGTCGGACCACCGCGTTGTATACGCTGGAGACCGTCTGTCAGAGCGGGCTTGCCAGGACTTGGTTTTGAGTCGGCTGCCGATGGTGATCAGCTCGCTACCGGCAGCCAGGTTGATGGCATCCATGGCTTTAAGTAGCGGTGTGTTGTCAGTCATCTCGGTTGCAAATAACGTGTGCGGGACGGCTGATTGGGCTGTGATTTCCACCACTGATACCCCCACTTTTTGATAGGGCACACCAGCTTCGTAGAGTGCATCTATTGCTGATTCGGCAGCGTTTGTAAGGGTAAATGTGTCGTTGGTTGGCACGGTAAATACAACTTCTCTGGTGCCACCACGCAAGCAAAAATCCCCGTGGCGGCTGGCCCGAATAGACACCTGCAACGCTGCAACCGCAGCTCCCATCAACCGCAGGTCAGCCGCAATGTGACGCGCGTGGTACGCGGCCGCATCGTATAAAACGTCCTTGCTTTCCGTACTGGTGGCAAACGAACGGGTGCTCATCAGGCTTTTTTGTAACATCCGTTTTTGCGCCACTGGATCACAGCTGGTTCCAGACAACTCTGCCTGTAACCGCTTCCCCACTACCCCGAACAACACCCCAATCTGATAGGTCGGCGCCGCTAGTAAGTCGGACACACTCTTGATCCCATGCCCAGTGAACTTGGCCGACAACCCACGACCGACGCCCCAGACGGAACTAATCGGAAGGCTCGCCGCAACGTCTGGCCACGACTGCTCGGTCAGCACGTGTAGCCCATTTGTCTTTTTGGCAAGAGCGCCGGCGCACTTGGCTTGTGTCTTTGATAACCCCACGCCAATTGATACCGGGATGCCGACAGCTTGTTCCACCCGCTGTTTGACGGTCGTAATAAATACCTCGACGTCGGTGTCGGGTGGAATGACAAAGAAAGCTTCGTCTACCGAGTATTGCTCCACCACATCGACACAATCATGCAGGACTTCAAAGACACGGCGTGATACGTCACGGTAGAGTGCTAGGTGACCCGAAAATATCTGCACGTCGTGCTGCTTGATTATGTCCTTTATCTGAAAGTAAGGGACACCCATGGTGATTCCTATGTCCTTTACCTCTTGTGACCGTGCCACCACACACCCGTCGTTGGACGATAGGACTAGTACTGGTTTACCCAGCAAATCCGGGCGGAACAATCGTTCGCACGAAACAAAAAAATTGTTGCAATCAAGGAGCGCTATCGGTTGTTTCTTCATCCAACTAGTATACCAAAACCCGACGTTTTGTCGGGTTTTGGTCGGTATGAATTGTAGTTAGAGCTGCTTCCAGATACCGGGATCTTCTTCTCCGTCGACCTTAAACACGGCGACTCCTTTGAGGTTGTACCGCTTAGCTAGGTCTAACTTGTCACCGATAACGGTTGCGTCGCTCCAGCTGACAAATCGCACTGGGACTTCAATGTTGGCGTAGTTTGCGACCAGCAGGGCCTTGGCGGCTGCTTCGTAGCCTTTTGGTGTTCCGGCTGGGGTCGGCAGAGCGTCCAGTACCCGCCAGACCGAGTCATCGGGGAAATAGCTGATGACCGCTTCCCCACTCGCGGCCCGACCAATTGGAGCGTTGTATTTCTGGGCCAACTCTAGGATGCGTGGTTGGTTGAGTGAGGCGACTGACTGATAGCCTTTGCACCAATCAGGTGCGACAGTGACGTCCCACGCTCGGCCGTAGGTCGCTACCCCCAGCAGAATCTTGTCCGCATCGATGTCCTGCAGCGCCAGTTCAACTACTTTCTCGACCCAGTCGATATCGGCTACTGGTGCGTAAGGTACTCCTCGTCGCGCATCGTTGAGTTTGATGTCTGCCCGCTGCTGGTCGTAGGCCATGATTTCCACCCAGTCGCAGTGACGGTTAATAGCCTGGTAGTCTTTGGCGTACTGAAGGTTGGCTGGCACGACGCGATAGAGCGACTCTGGTGGTATCCTCGCTTCAATCGTACAGGTCAAGTTGCGCCGCCCGAGCGCTCGGTTGAGTTCTTTAAGAAAAATGGAATAATCGTCAATTGTCTTTCCTAATTTCGACTCGTAGTCGATGTTTACTCCATCAAAATCGTACTTTTTGACCATCGCGACGATGTCAGCTATGTGTGCCTTGCGTTTAGTTCGACTGCTCAACACGTCGTGTATCTCCTGCCCCTTAAACCAGGCGATGGTTGGGATAATGTCCACTCGTTCGTCCCGCGCTTCATCAAACAACTCTTCCCAGTGATTATCATTAAAATCAACCCGATTGACCAGTTTGCCACTGGTGGAGACTTCATAGACAAACGGATAGATAATGTCTATGTCATCGATGTTTGTAAGCGCACTGGCGGTCCCAGCTTCATCTGCCCACCAAGGAATCCAGACGCCGACGTCAAGGTTAGCGGCGTGCGCCGGCTGTGGCACAAATAACGCCACACACAGATACGCGAGCAGGGCTAGGTGGAGGGTCAGGTTGACACTAGGGGCTTTCATACTGCTTATGACGTTGCCACTGGGGCTTTCTTTCAGTCCACCTAGAACACCCGTGCACTGCCGGTGACCACACCCCAGATAAAACACCCCTCAGTATCATCGATCAAAATCGGCTCATATCCTGCTTGTTCTGAGCAGAGAGCCAGGCCCGTGGCGGTTTTTTGTAGTCGTTTGACGACCAGTTCACCGTAGACAGCAGCCACGACAATCATCCCCGCTCGAGCCTCAATCGAGCGATCTACCACCAGCACGTCACCAGCAAATATCCGAGCCCCTTCCATCGAGTCACCAGACACCCGGACAAAAAACGTCGCCGTCGGGTTGTCGATCATCAGGTCATTTAGGTCAAGCGGCTGCTCGACCAGATCATCACCCGGCGACGGGAACCCGGCCGCAGGCTGCGACTGATATAACGGTGCCAACTGCTTGACGGTACTCTCGGCCGCCGGTGAGATGGTGGTAATAATGGTGTCTGACATAGATAGGCTGATACTACATGATTACTGCTCCGCTGGTAAGTGACGTGTGCAAGAACCACAATCCACCCATAACTACCAGCAGCAATAAACTGTAGCTAACCTGCACGTAGTGCAGGCGTCTGACGTCGACAATCAGTGCGTACAGCAGCGACACCACAATCAAAGAAGCTACAATTCCGTACAGAATCTGTAGTACCAAGTTCGGCCGGGTCACAATAGACACCATCGTCGCACCAGCGTGGGAAGATGTTGACTCAACCATGGTGGCCACCGCCAGCCCGGACGAGGTCGCTAGCTGTGTTTCCACAAATACACCCCGCTCTGTCACGGTGGTTATCAGCACTGGGTCAACTGGTGCAGCTGGTGGGGCTATTGCAGTTTCGATTGGCGGCGCGAGGATTTCGGTTGGTTCAGGCGCGCTACGCCGCACCACTGGGTCAGCCTCGGCGAGTACTACTCCGTCAGCGATAGTGGTCGGCTCGCTAGTATCAAGCACCGCGTCCGATACTGGTTCTAGGACCGCCACCGGCTCAACCGGGAGTATATCAACCGGGGCTGGCAGTGCAGCGACGACCACTGGGGCTGCTGGTGCGGACACCACTACTGGTGGTAGAACCGGAGTTGGAGTTGGAGTTGGAGTTGGAGTTGGAGTTGGAGTTGGAGTTGCCGCTGGTGTCCCAAACAGCTGCACCACGTACACCGTGTCATAGCCGTCAAACGTCCCACGCGCCGTACCGACGCCGATTTCCCGGAATTTGGGGTCAACGATGTTTTTCCGGTGTGCTGGTGACAACATCCAGGCCTCGACCACTTCGGCCGAGTCGGTAAAATGGATAGCGAGGTTCTCACCAGCGTGGGCATAGACATAGCCAGCGGACTGGAAGAATTCCCACGGCGTTGTGCCATCAGGAGCAAAGTGAGCAAAATACTCATTGTCAGCCATATGCTGGGCTTTGGCGGTGGCCGCCTGGTCGAGTATGGTGTTGCGGGAGAGCTGCGGTCGAGCGTTGTCCAGTCGCTCATTGTTAGTCAGGTCAATCACCACGGCTGGCAACACCGTCGACACCAACCAGTCGGACGACTGCCACAGTAACGCCTGCATGTTGGTCCCCACAAACGTTAACAACACCAGCACCGACATCAGCAACATCGAAAACCGCTGGACTGGATCCAGACTACGTGACCCCGCCTGGGCAAACAGTTGCATATATAGTTAGTAGTATACTAGATTCCTGTCCATAAACCCAAAACAAAAGACCCCCCTGAGTGTTATTTATTTTGTAGTTACAAATATAGTAATTACAAAAACAAAAAAACCCGCAGAGAGGCGGATTTTTAAGTACACAAAACTGTGATTTTGTTTATTGGTACAGTCCCAATAGAATTGTGAGAATTTCACTCAGTTGGGCAACAAGCTTTGTAGCATCTTCATCTGAGATGTCTCCAGCTTCATAACCCGACTGGATACCAGCCAATATCCCACTGATACTAGTGAGAACACCTGTGAGCTCCTCATCAGTTGGTAGCAATGAATCTGTGACTCCGAGTACTAAGGGAGTTGGTTCAACTCTGTCTCGTATCCGAGTACCACTTGAAGAACCACCACTGCCACCTCCACTCGACGTGAGCACAGGATTCAGTCCACCAAATGAGGTGAAGTGGTAAGTCCAGATGACCGTATCGTTACCACTTGTGAAGTAACATTCGCCTGAACTGATATTGCTAGAATCCGTTGCGCTCGTGCACTGCGTATCTATCGTTTGCCACGTATCCGAACCTGCGGGCTTGTATCCAACATCACCTGTTACTCCAAGTAGTGTTATTTTTACTGCTTTGTTGAAGTTGAGAGTAATACTTGGCGAACCGACTTCAATTACCGTACCACCGACAGTGAATCCGGAAGGTGCCGTTCCTCCACTTAAGCCGGCGCTAGGCAAATCAATGACGCCATCCCATCCTGTAGGACCCGTTACGATCGTATCGGCAAGAATCGTCACATTAGCTACATCGGAGTTGATGGTCGTTGCGGGGAGTGTGCCGGTAGTTTTAGTGCTGTTGTCGTCGGTAAGGAGTGAACTATAGTCAATAGAAGCACCTGCTACACTGCCAGCATTAACCGTTATGGGACTCAAGTCAGTCACAACGACTTTAGGATTATCAAGCGTGTCATTAATACGATACGTCACTTGAGGTAAACCAGTTGTTGAGTTACCGCTATTGTTAAAAGCTGAACTGAAACGGTATCCGTTAATCCAGTCAACGTTTGTTTCGTTCACAATTTCTACGTTGTCGAAGGTAATATCAGTTCCTGATGGAGAGTATCGGAATGAGACACCACCATTGTTGATAGTTACGTTTTTAATAACGTGGTTACCTTCATAACTGAAATAGAGCGATCCTCCCCATTGTTTCAAGTCTTCCCGATCATTCACGTCTGCAATACTGTCATAGAGTGATTCAGGCACTTTTGTGTTGGGGGCAAATACCACATCTTCTAGAGTGAAGTCTTCACCGATGACTTCTATTGTTTTGTTCGGCTCTACTTTAGGCATCAGTGTCAGACCGGTAATTGTAACGTTATCGCCAAATACAGAAATGAGGTTTTGCGTAGCAAGTGATCCATTTGCTGAATACGTTGGCCCAACCCCCAAAAATGAGACGACCACCGTAGAGACTTTTAGTATCATAACCCTATGAAAGAAAAACGTAAGTTCTCGAGCGAATTAAAAGCTCAAATCG
>Ga0075110_1000946_pt1 | contig 13032 bp, 14 predicted proteins | sample AntAceMetag02UK8_FD_69799 | JGI IMG/M metagenome (GOLD analysis project Ga0075110, IMG submission 69799) | Saline lake microbial communities from Ace Lake, Antarctica - Antarctic Ace Lake Metagenome 02UK8 | ecosystem: Environmental > Aquatic > Non-marine Saline and Alkaline > Saline | place... | reverse complement strand
CCAATAGAAAAATGTTGGGCAAATCTCAAAAATAAAGTTAAAGAGTTGCTGAGAAAAACAAAAGAATTTAACCAAGCTTTTTACAGTGCTATTTTATCAATGTAAATCAGATCGACTATATATTGCGTAATGTGAGTGATGAGGTAGTATGTGAACCAGGGGCCAAGGTCAGTATACAACAGTACGGCTTTAGAAGTAGTGGTGGTAGAAGTAGTGACAAAATGAGAGGAACCTTCACCGTTTATGAAGCATCTTCTGCCTCAACATGGTTACAAAGTGCTTCTAAAGTGATTTCTCTAGCAGGGCTTGTTGCAATGTTTAACTTAATTTAAGAACAGAAAATGAAATTTAAGCCCTAAGGAAGAAAGCGTGAATTTTTTTGAGCGTCTAGTTAGCTTCTTTTGGCTTTAAATAAACAATCTTCTTTTCTTCTAAAGCCCCTGGATAAGATAAAATTTTACCCAATGAATCAGTGGGAAGAATAAGCCCTATAAAAACTCTAGTAAGATTCAAAGCAGCATGAGCTAAGTGCCTCACACAATGCCCAGCACCATACAGATGTCCTTTTGCTGCTTCTTTTTGAAGCGTTACAAGGCAAAGAGTTACAATTGTACTTTCTCCAACGATCCCACCTAGAGCTACCATCCCCTGTCCAAAAGCAAAAGGAAGCCTGGGAGCCCAATCATAAGAAACCCCGTTAAGGGGGTTAGATTCGATCTTATCTAATCTTGATTCACAACCTGCATAAAAGCGATCTAAAGACATCCAAAGACCTTCTTTTGTAAAGGTTTCGATTTTATAATCCACTCCTTCTTGTAGAGCTGGTTGCGTGTTGGGATTAATAGGTGCTGCTATAGACATAACAAAATTCCTGGATTTTTATTTTAAAAATGGCCCTAGTACAACAAATAGTATATTAAGATCTTATAAAAATTATCCAGTATTTTTTTTACTATAGGTACTAGAGGAGTTAGGGTCCCAACAAAGTTCAATTTTAGAACAGGAGGTGAAGTTTAAGAGTATTAGGGCAAAAAGCGTGCGTTTTTCTTTACAGTGGGTTGTTTAAATGGGCAAAATTCGCACATTTTGTTTCGTCTTTTTGCTATAACGTCATAAGACCAGTCAATCATCCAAGAAGGGAAAAAGTGTATAAATCCCAAAAGTTTCCAAATTCCCCCGAGATCCCATAAAATTCTAAAGACCGCTTTGTTTTTATAAAAAATGCGTTGTTTCTGCGTCTGATAATTTTCAATAAGGATAATACTTTCAGAATCAGTACAATGAATTGTATTACAGAGAGAACCTGCTGTTTTTCCATTAAGTGAAGAGAATAGGAATTTTTTTTTAAGGTCGTGCTTGATAACAAATTTAATTGCTTTATTACAAAATGTGCATGGACCATCATAAAGGATAAGGTGTGACATTTTATGATTTTACCTTGGGTCTTTGTTTTTGAATTAGATCAAACTGTTTAGCAAGTTCAATAGCTTGTTGATCAGAGAGTGTCCCTGATTGTATTTTAACTTTAATACTTTCTCTTTTTTTCATCCAGGACCGATCTAACAATCTTTGAATAGCTTCTATAAAAAGGGTTTCAAACTTCTCAGTATTGATTTTTCTTTCTAGTAAATTTGATAAAAGCTTTTGCGTGTTGGGATCAGGCAAATGAATTAAAAGTGAGAGGGTATCCAAGGGACCGTCTTTTGAAGCAAAGTCAATTAGGGTACTGTAGATTTCATGACAAGCGGCATCTTGAAAGTCTTCTAAAGAGACGTTTCTCTCTGCAATTTTTAAAGACTTTTTAGATTCTAAATCACTTTGTAAAAGCCAAGCTAAAAGATCTGCTTCTAAATATTGCTCCGGACTAAAGGAATTTGAGGTCTTAGCTCTTTTTGGTTGTGAGTAGATGTGAGGCATATGAAACCCCTCTATCCCAAGAGTTGATTCAGGAATACTTGTTAGCTGCGCTAGTCTCTTTAAGCTTTCATGGACAAGTACTGGGTGTTCCCATTTTTTGATTTCATTAGCTATCTTTTCAACAATACGTGATTTATTTGCAGGGTCATTTAGATCGATTCGTTTAGAAGAGATTTCGAGTAAGAAAGAGAGGTAGTCTTTCTTTGTTTTGAGAAGTTCCCTGAAACCTTCAACTCCACTTTGCCTTAAAATACTGTCTGGATCTTCATTTTCAGGCATGATAACAACAAAAGTAGAGATTCCCTTTTTCTGAAGTAGATTCCCTGTTTTAATAGCAGCATTAAGTCCTGCTTGGTCAGAATCAAAAGCTAGATAGGCAGATTCAATACCGAGTTGAGTCAATTTATCTACATGAGACTCAGTTAGGGCCGTTCCCAAAGGGGCCACTGTTGCATTGAGTCCAAATGAAATGAGTTTTAAAGCATCAATTTGCCCTTCAACCAAAAGTGCTTTTTTTCCTTTAGCAAGGCGCATACGACTGTAGTTTAAGCCAAAGAGAACATTAGATTTTTTAAAGAGATAGGTCTCTTTAGAGTTTATATACTTTCCGCCACGAGTCTCTTCTTTATAGAGCCTCGCTGAAAAGGCAATGATTGATCCTCTTGCATCTCGTATAGGGAACATAATGCGATCAAAAAAGAAAGCAGAACCTCTTTCATGTAAAAGTCCTACTTCTTGAAGTTCTTTCGAACTAATTTTCTGATCATGCATAGCTTTTAAAAAATGAGATCCATTTTGAGGAGCCAAGCCTATTTCAAACGTCTTCAAAAACTCGAGATCAAGGGCTCTTTTTTCTAAATAATCTAAAGCTTCTTTTCCCTCTTGAGTCTCAAGAAGATATTGATGAAAGTATCGATTAGCTATTGCAAGAACATCTAAGAGTCTTGACTTATCATAACCGAGTTCTTTTGAAGAGTCGTATTCAAGAGGAACTTGATAACGTTCAGCTAAGCATTCCACAGCTTCTGTAAAGCTCAGCTGTTGGTTCTGCATAAGAAAGGCTATAGCATCTCCATGAGCTTGGCAACCAAAACAGTGATAATGAGCTGATCCAGCTTGGACAATAAAGGAAGGACTTTTTTCGTTATGGAAAGGACAAAGTCCTCGATGATAGGCGCCCGTTTTTTTTAACTCTACATAGCTTGATAAAAGATCAACTAAATCGACTTTTTGTTTGAGGTTTTCTAAGCATGCTTGAGTTAAAATAGCCAAATTAAGATACCTTACTACCTGGAGGAAGATTACTCAATGAGGGGATTTCTAAAAGATTTTCATGTGATCCAGCTAAGATCATTCCATGGCTCTCTATGCCCATTATTTTAGCAGGCTTTAAATTGGCAACTAAGATGACTTTTTTTCCGATTAAGACTTCAGGGGCATAGTGCTTTTTAATTCCAGAGACAACCGTACGGTTTTCATCTCCCATATTCACAAGAATTTTTAAAAGCTTATTACTTTTAGGCACAGGTTCTGCTTCTATAATCTCTCCAACTCTTAAATCAACATCCATAAAAGTTTCAAAATCAATCATCTTTTTTTTCGACTCCTTTGGCTCAGTTCGGTTCAAATGAGCTAGTTCTTCTTGTATCAGTTCATCTTCTATTTTTTGAAATAAAATCTCAGGTTTGGGTAATTTTTGTCCTGTCGGCATTTCCATTTGCAGGCGCTTCTCAAAAAGCTGCCCACAAAGCTCATCTTCAAATCCAAGTAGTTTCCAGATTTTTTCTGAGCTGGATGGAATAATTGGATAAGCGCAAATAGCTAAAGTTTTAAGACCCATTAAAGAGTGAGCCAAAATAGCTTTAGTGCGATTAGGATCTTCTTTTATCACTTTCCAAGGTTGCATTTCATCGAAATAAATATTACCTAAAGATGCAAGTTCCATAATTTGTTGAGAGGCACGTCTTAAGTGAAAATTTTTAAAGCTCTTTTGAATAGACTCAGCTAAGGAATTAAGACCATCTAAATATTGAGTATCTTTAGAGTCTGAAGAAACAAGTTTAGGAACGACTCCATCAGTCTTTTGATTTAAAAAGACTAGAACTCTGTTTACAAAATTTCCAAGTTTCCCAACGAGGTCTACATTATTTTTGCTTTGAAAGTCTTTCCATGAAAAGTCAGAATCACCATTTTCAGGGGCATTGGCAGCAAGCGTATAACGAATTGAATCTGTCTTATATCTTTTAAAGAAACGGTCCAAATCAATTGTCCAGCCCTCAGATTTACTAAATTTTCGACCCTCATAATGAAAGAAGGAATTCGCAGGAAGTTCATCTACAAGTTTATAGGGTGTATTTTGCCCCATTTCCATGGCAGGAAAGAAAACTGCATGAAAGGGAATATTGTCTTTACCTATAAATTGAACATACTGGGTTTTAGGATCTAGCCAGAAAGACTTCCATGCATCGGGGTCTTTTTGAGTGCGCGCCCAGTCTTTAGCAGCTGAGATATACCCAATAGGAGCGTCAAACCAAACATAGAACACCTTATTAGGTTCCCCTGGAACAGGAATCCCCCATCTTAAATCACGTGTAATAGAGCGGGGTCTTGTATCTTCAATATATTGAAGGGCCATGTTAAGCACTTGGGGCTTCCACTTTTTATTCTCAATCCATTTTTTAAGAGGTCCTTTAAGTTTATCCAAAAGAAAGAAGCAATGCTCAGTTTCTTTTAGAATTAAAGGTGATCCGGTTAATTTCGAGGTAGGCTTAATAAGATCAGAGCTTTCAAAGGAGGCGCCACATTTAGGGCATTCATCCCCTCTTGCTTGATCGTATTGACATTTTGGACAAGTCCCTTGGACATATCGATCTGCTAAAAACTTTTGATCCTTTTCAGAATACAGCTGAGAAGTTACTTGCTTTTCTATGTAACCGTTTTTCAAGAGATCCTGATAAAACTCAAGTACAACTTCATCGTGACCTGGCCAAGTCGTCCTGGAGTAATGATCAAAAGAAAAGTTAAAGCGCTTGAAAGCGGTTAAAGCTTGAGAATAAAAATCATCAACATGCGCCTTGGGCGTTCTCTCAGCCTTTTCAGCACTCAGAGTAATAGCAGCGCCATACTCATCTGAACCTGACAAAAAGAGCACCTCATGACCTTGAAAGCGCATAAACCTAGCATAGCATTCAGCAGGTAAATAAGCCCCTGCTATATGACCAAAATGGAGTGGACCATTAGCATATAAAAGAGCAGAGGTAATTAAGACTTTTTGTTTCATATCGCTTGTAAAAAAGGATCCGGAATTTCTTTATCATCCGATGTAGATTCCTTTTTTTGAAATTCAACTAGATCTTCATTTTTCTCTTCATCTTCCCTATCTTTAAGGATTTTTTTCAAAATGATGGTCGCTGAGTTCTTGTCTCCAACATCAGTCAGCTCGTGTCCACATTCGACTAGATGCTTAGCAATATCGATAGCGTGGTTGACAAGATCAAATGGATTATTAAAGAGTTTAGTCAGCTCTTCATTTGTTAATTTTTTATTTTTCTGCATTTTTCCTCCCGGAAATTTAGGGTCTAACTTTAAATTTTTCAGCAACAAAGATACTTTTCAAAACCATGTAGGCCTCATCAAGATCTGAATTTACGATATGATAATTATAGTGCACAGCCTGCTTAAGTTCATGGCTTGCCCAATCAAGTCGAGTTTTAAGTTCAAAAGAGGTTTCTGTTTTTCTCTTCAACAGCCTTTTTTCTAGTTCTTCAAGACTCGGCGGGCTCATAAAAATATAAACACCTTTTAAGAAGCGTTTTATAACAAGCGCCCCTTGTGTATCAATGACGAGTATTGCATCGCAGCCTTTATTTAAAAGCTTATCAACACTCTCTTTACAAGTGCCATAGAAGTGTCCAAAAACCTCTGCGTACTCTAAAAACTCATTTTTTTTAATCTTACGTTCAAACTCTTGAAAAGTTATAAAGTGATAATCCTTTCCATCAATCTCATTCTCCCTTGGAGTTCTTGTCGTATAGGAAACATTCCTGACAATATGAGGTTTCTCACTTGTGAGTCTTTGAACAAGTGTTGTCTTCCCTGTTCCTGCAGGGGCACTCAATATAAAAGCGATTCCTTTCTTCATCTTTACTCGACGTTGTGGATTTGTTCTCTTATTTTTTCGCATTCACACTTAGCTTTTAAAACATGCTGTGAAATGTCATGATCGCTGCACTTAGCACCTATTGTATTCCATTCTCGATTGAGCTCTTGAAATATAAAATCGAGCATTTTCCCGTGCCCTTTTTTAGGCTCTTCTAAAACTTCTTTAAATTGTTTTAGATGGGATTCTATACGAATGAGTTCTTCGGTAATGTCAGAGCGGTCAACCAGAAGGGCAACTTCTCTTAAAAAACGATCATCTAAATCAACTTTGTTATCTAAAAGCTTTGCAAGCCTCTCTTCCAACTTCTCTTGCTCTTTTTCAGGATTTTGGTCGTGAATCTTTTCAACTTTTTTTAAGATCTCTAATATGATCTCTCGTCTTTTTTCAAGTTCAGTCTTTAAAAAGCTTCCTTCTGTCTCTCGCATTTTGCAAAGACCATCCAAAGCTTCAGCAAATATTTTAAAAACATTTGCTTCCATCTCTTTTGAAAAATTTTGAGGGAACTCAGTTGCAAATAGACCTGATTCACGTGTTAAAAGCTTAACTAGCCCATCTTCTTGATTTTGAATCCCAAGATGTTTAGAAACAGTCTCCCATCCTTTTCGGATTTCTTTTGCTAAAGAGAGATTGGGAACCAGCTTTATCCCCACCCCTTTCTCATTAGGAATAAAAGAGAGATAAACCTGAAGCTTGCCTCTTGAGAGCCTTTTTTGGATCTGTTTCTTTATTAAAGAATCGAACTCCAAAAATTCTCTGGGCAATATCGTATGTATTTCTAAATGCTTTCTATTTAAGGACTGTATTTCAAGAGTTAATAACCCTGAATCGACTGGAATGCTTGCGCGGCTAAAAGCCGTCATACTACTAATCATTTCTTACTTATGTACACATTTTTTTGAAAAAATTTTAACATATTTAAGGTTTGGCAGCAAGAGAAGGTTATTTGTCTGGGCCTTTAAATCCAATAAAGTGATTACAGATTGAAGATCCAGCTGCGACAATGACAGCTGCTAGAAGAGCACTACCAAAGACATTCGCAGTAATTCCGAGCCATCTTAGCCCTCCTAAATATAGAATCCAAAATAAAATTATATTTAAAACGATAGCCACAATGACCATTCTAGACCAAGTACATCTCCATTCTTTCACTATAAACACGGCTCTAATAGAGGCGTTTAAGAACCCAACAAATAGCGCCCAAAAGAAACTGTACCAATGTTCTTCAATTATAACCCCTCGACTTGCCCGCATTGCAATGAGGGTTAAAACAAATAAAATCCCAAATCTTGCAGCAAAAGTCACTGATTATTTCTCCAAATCACGTTAAAAAAATCTTTTTGTAACGATTTAATTTTTAAACTTCAACTACTATTCCTTGCATTAAAGAAATCTTTCTATTAAAATCCCGCCTAAGATTTTGTAACAACAACTTATAATGACCGAATTGAACCCTCTCTTTTTCTCGGATCCATTTATACGGCCCTCATCGCCGTTTATTCCGCCATCACTCATTCCTGCTCCTTTAAAGCCTGAATTAGAACCTAATACCCCTGTTATACCCCAGTCTCAGCCATCAGATGGAAAGCCTCAAATTGTCCAAAATCTTTTAGATCTTGATAACCCTTCAGTCATTGTTTACCGTAATAGCACTCCTACTTCAGTTTGTAAAGGGCCCGACATTAAGATCCCTATTTTAAATTTAGAAATTAAAAACGCATCGAATGAAAGTGAATTTTCTGTCAATTGCGTCTCAACCTATCCAACGCACGCTCCATATGCCCCTATAGCAGATCGCTTTGAAATCCGTTTTTTCAAAGATTCCTTTATTTTAACCTTAACAGATGGTTGCGGTTTACATCCCTCAAGCCGTTTGGCTCCAAAAGCTGCCATTGAAGGCTTTTGGGATTATTTATCCCCTAAATTAAAAGAAGATCCAGACAGATTTGATATCCATAAGCTTGGAAACTATTTCAAAAGTGCACTTAAGGCAGCCCATTTTAATATCTATTGGGACGCTTTTTCCAGAAGTCAAGAAGGATTCGCCTCTCTGAAAAACAACGTCTGTGAAGTTTTAAATAATATTGACGAAGGAAGTGATTATGAATGTCTTACCAAAGTTCTAAAACTGAGAAAAAGCAACCTTCTTCAAGAAGTTGAGTTAATAAAAAAAGCATTAGAAGGTGACTTAGAGGCTCGAAAAGACCTCGTTAAAAAGAATTTAGCCAGTAAGTTTTATGAAGACTATGCCGGGGCAACTACTTTTATGTGTTCCGCTCTTTTAAAAAGCTCTGGCGCTGAGGACTTCCCCTACTACCTCCTTACTCTAAATTTAGGAGATGGGCAATGTTTCGTCATGCGAAGCGGAACCCTTATGGAAATGACTAAAGATACTCGAGCAGACATGTCAAATGTTCGTGACCCTGGCGGGAAAATTGGTTTGTGTACTCCTCATCCTTTAAAAATGGACCCACGTAATCTTCAGTTTTCTCTGACTCCTTGTCAATCAGACGACCTTCTTCTCTTTATGACAGATGGTGTTTTAGACAATATCAATCCTGAACGCCTTGGGATCTGCCCTCAAGGACAAAACACCCCTTATTGGGTTCAGGAGAAGATCAAAGAAGCCGGTCAAATAACAACCGAAGAATTAAGTGAGCTTTTAAAGCTTTTAGACTTCGAGGAAATGACATGGAAACAAGTTCCTCTTAAGAAAGCAAACGGAGCAAAAAAGCTTTTTGTGAATCACTTTTTAGAGCTTCTTGCTCAAAAGGGAGATACCCCTGAAGAGTCAAATCAAAACATTATTGATTTCTGCACCCAAATCACGGAAGGTCACAGAGATAAAAGTTCCTCATTTTATGAAGAGCCTTTAGGAAAACCCGACCATACAACCTGCCTCACTTACAAAGTCCCTTAACTTTTATTCAATTAGTTAGTTCTTTATCTATTCTTAACAATTAAGCAGTATTATTTCCCCTATTAATACATAAAATTGAGGAATTTTCATGCCTTTTCAACCTTTAGCCAGCAAGTCTCTCCCTAGTAGCGTAAATCAACACCTTAAGCACACACAAGAACTGCTGAATGATATCCTCAATAAAGACACTCCTTCAGTCCAGCCTTCACAAGATCGATATTATCAAACTCCAAATTACTACCATTCTCCGTACAGAGATATGTGGCTCATCCGTTCGATGCTCCCCAATCCCAGTCCGACTAATCACTTCCATTTGGGAGAAAGTACAGCATCTAAATCTCAGAAAAAGGGGCAAAAAGAGAAGGATAACCTCCTACTTGGAATAGCTCTTGCAGCAGTAACCACAGCATTAGTTTATATCTTTGGAAAAGAGGTTGGAACTCACAACAACGCAGTTGCTGATATCGATCGTTTAAATGCTGATCGAAAGATTATTTTAAAACAAGTTGAAAGAGGAAACTATAGCAAAGATACACGCTATCAAATCCAAGATATTATGGACTTAGAGCAAGAAATTCTAGAGACATATAAAGCATCCTCAGACGTATATCTTCGTGTAAAAGGAACAACGCTTTCTGGATCAGTGCTAGCGCTATACGGCGTTGCTGTAGCTTCTAGCGCCTGTATTACAGGTGGAGCATTCCTTGCTTTTGCAGGAGCTTTGGGCTGGGCTTATAACAGCGGAGTGGACACAACAGATAAAACGGTCGACAGTAAGGCTCGCACTCTCTTGATGGAAATGAATAGTTTGAAATCTTATTACAGATAGACAGTTCAAAAAATAGTTATTAGAAAGATCTCTTAGCATGTAAGTCTTTATTTTATAAATGTTATTTAAGCTCTTTTCTACACTGTTCATGATATTTACCCATATGTGGAAGCTCATTAAATATGATTGTAGTGATCAGATCTGAATCGATCTGAAAGTTTCCTATTTGCTTATATTTTATCGACACAGCAGATCGAGCGTGTTACATTGACTATGTCAAATAAAAAGAACAATATAACCTTATGAACCTAAAATCAAATTATGCTGACAGTTTAATAACCTTAACAACAAAACACTCAAAATCGGATGCAATAGCTCCTATTTTCAATAAAATTCACAAAGCAGATGTAAAAGAATATCATTTTGATACAGATACTCTTGGCACCTTTTCGGGTGAAATTCAGAGAACAGGCAGCATTCTAGATTGTGCAAAGAAGAAGTGTCAACTGGGTATTAAATTTACTCAATCACTACACGGTTTAGCAAGCGAAGGAAGTTTTGGACCCCACCCATTTGTTCCTTTTATACCCTGTAACTATGAAATCTTATATTTTATTGATAATAAACTAGATTTTCATCTTGATGTTTCATTTTTTACAGAAAAAACAAATTTTTCTACAAGCCTGATATCGTCTTACACGCAACTAAAAAATTTTGCCAAAACAGTAAAATTTCCATCTCATTCATTAATTCTTCGACCAGATAACAGACACTCTTTGAACCCCATATTTAAAGGAATTCAAACCTTTATATATTTGAAGTTTGCATATGATGAGTGCATTAAATCTGCTAAGGATAAGACTGTTTTTGTTGAAACTGACATGCGCGCTAACCAAAATCCTACTCGCATGGATTCGATAACCCAACTAGCTAAAAGCTTAGCCATAAGACTTGATACCTTATGCCCGAAATGTATGTGTCCTGGGTGGGGAAAAGTAAATATTGAGCAAGGTCTTCCTTGCGTTGCATGCAAGATTCCCTCAGATGTTATTAAATTTGATGTTTTCGGATGCCCTAAGTGCGTACATAAGGAAAAAAGACTTCCTTCTCATGGGCTAACTGAAACACCTCAAGAAAATTGTAAATATTGTAACCCCTAAAATTTCATGATGATAGAAACAAAACTACTAAAAAGTAATACTGATGATGATTTGAATGAGGTTGTCGACCTGTTATCAAAAGGTGAACTGGTAGCTGTTCCAACAGAAACTGTATATGGACTAGCTGGAGATGCAAAAAATACAGACGCTGTAAAAAAAATTTTCACTGCTAAAAATCGTCCTCGAGATCATCCTCTTATTGTACATATTGCTTCTTTTGAACAACTCTCAGATTGGGTTAGGTATATCCCTGAATCTTCAAAAGCTCTAGCCTCTGCTTTTTGGCCAGGTCCCCTAACAATAGTTTTTAATAAAAAAAAGTCAGTTAATAATGTTGTTACAGGAGGGCTTGAAACGATTGCAATTAGAGTGCCCAATGAACCCAGCTTATTAAAAGTATTACATAAATTAAATACAGGACTTGCTGCCCCCTCTGCAAACACGCATAAAAGAATTAGTCCAACTGCTGCTAGTCACGTTTTAGAAACATTGAATGGAAAAATTGCGGCTGTTTTAGATTCTGGTGATTGCACTATTGGTTTGGAATCAACTATCCTGGATTTAACGACTGAAGTGCCCACAATTTTAAGACCTGGCCCTATATCCAAAAAAAACCTCGAATCCATAATGGGGGTAGATATTAAGTTTTCTAAGTCTGAGAATAAAAAAATTCCTGGTAATATGAAAATTCATTATCAACCAAGAACCAGATCTTTTTTAATGGATATAACTGAAATTAACAAAATTATTTCAGATGTTCTCTATACAAAACACCTATTCGGTGTTATACATATTAGCAAACTATCTAATAAAAACTTAAATGTTCGATCTATTAAAATGCCCCGTACTAAAACCCTTTATGCTAAAAGTATTTATAGATCAATGCATGAGCTTGATAAAATTAAACCCTTTAAAATTCTCATTGAAACACCACCTAAGGGTGAAGATTGGATACACATTCATGACAAGCTCTCTAAAGCAACAAACAACCCAAATCTAAGTTAATTTGATTTAAAGCTTTGCTTACAAATGAGAGGGAATTCTTCTAATTCCAAATATCAAATCAATGTAAATCTTCAAGATTTTGCTAATGTATATTACAAAGAGATCCCTATCACCACATTGAAGGGAAACGTAATGGCTAGAGATAGTGGTAGGTAAACAGCAGCCTTGGCCTCTGGGAGAGCTACCTGAAGAACTGCGGGTACAGCTATATATGAAGCGCTACCAGCTAAAACCATCATTATAGTAGTAGAACCAACATTAAATCCAAAAATTTTACTGACTAATAATGCTAAACTTGCTCCTAGCAAAGGCATGTAAAATCCAAAAGAGATAAGTTTCAAATAAAATAATTTTAGCTCATTTAAATTTTTGACAACCTTTAAGCCCATATCAAACAGAAAAAAAGCTAGAAGGGCATTAAATGGCGTTACCAGAAAACCTGAGACATTAGTTAAACCTACTTGTCCTGTACAGGCCCCAATTAAAAAGGCACCTAACAGAATCAGTATACCTCCATCAATTTTAATTTTGTGAAGGATAGATTTAATAATTCCCGATAAAATAGCAGGTGATTCCATGAGAGCCAGAACAGCAACTGTGTAACCTGCAAACGATACATTATTTGCATTTAGAAAAGCTGATGCTGTAATGAAAGTCACCAAGCTAACTGAACCGTAATGAGCAGATACAGCGGCACGTGTTTTCAAATCTAATTTTGTAGTTTTTTCCAGAATAAAAAAAGCAATGAATGGAAGCAAAAAGCTCAAACCAATACCTAAAAAGGCTGCCATAAAAAAACCTGAGCCAAGTATAGATGTGGAAACTAACGACACCCCTCCTTTAAATCCTACAGCAATCAGCAGATAGACTGATAGAAACTGGCTAATAGCTTTTGAGAATTGAAATTTAGACTTCACTCCTTTAATAGAAAAACCAAGCAGAAAGAATAAAATACTCACACTTTTAAGATTTGAGATAAATGAGGGCGTTGTTGCTTTAATCAGATCTTAAGGCGACTCTTTCTGAAGTCAATTAATTTTTTTAATTTTGGAATTGAAGAGATCTATTCAAGGCGTGTAAACGAAACTCAATTTCGGCTTTT
>Ga0075110_1000921_pt1 | contig 13213 bp, 11 predicted proteins | sample AntAceMetag02UK8_FD_69799 | JGI IMG/M metagenome (GOLD analysis project Ga0075110, IMG submission 69799) | Saline lake microbial communities from Ace Lake, Antarctica - Antarctic Ace Lake Metagenome 02UK8 | ecosystem: Environmental > Aquatic > Non-marine Saline and Alkaline > Saline | place... | reverse complement strand
AATTATAAACTTTGAAATCCTTACTCAGAAACAATTTCAATTTTTTTTCACCTACTATACTTAATTTTTTTTTATTTGGACTGGTCCCTAAAATTTTAGATAAAAAATTACTAATCTTTTTTTTATCAATTTTATCAAAATTTTTTAAAAAAGAATAAATATCTTTATGCAAAGATGAAAATTCAAAAATGAAAAGTGGAGGGTTTTTTTTGATATGTTCTATCTTAAAAAATGTAGATAAGCTTTCATTCAAATGATGACTTAATCTTATATATTTAGTTGATTCACTTTTGTTAATATTTTTAGCTAAATCGTCTACCTCAGGATACAAAATAAAAAAATTTTTGTGATAATAAATCTTCTGATTATATTTTGCGTGATAAAAAGCACTTATAAATCGATCTACTGGATTTCTAATACTAATTATATAATTATTATTTGTGTGATATTTTGGTTTTACATAATGATTATTCCAGTCGACATTTAATCTAAATTTATCAAACAAAGTTAAAAGAAGTGTACAGCCTGTTCTTGGCACTGTTATAAATTGTATTTTTTTTTTATTACGAAAAATGAAATTCAAATTACTTAAATAATAATTTTTAATATCATTAATATGATAAATAAATTTAAACTTTTTAAAGAAAGACCTCATAATAAAAAATTGTACCTATCTATTATTTTTATAATATCTTTTTCATATATAAAATATCATTAATTCTACTTTCTGGCTTATAACCTGGTACTAATTTAATTAATTGTTGACGTATACTATCATGATCAAAATTATTATTCGCGACAACTAACTCTTCTAGTATTAATTTTAGATCATCCCATATAAATTTATCCTCTTTAGCACGCATAATAAGTGGATTATCAGTCTCACTCACATTGTCTCCTATTAACAATTCTTCATATAATTTTTCACCTGCTCGCAAACCCGTATATTTAATCTCAATATCTCCTGAAGGATGTAGTTCATCTTTTAACTTAAGGCCGCTCAAACGAATCATTTTTTCTGCCAATTCTTGAATTTTTACTGGTTTACCCATATCCAATACAAATACATCTCCTCCTGTACCCATAGCGCCAGCTTGAATTAATAACTCTACTGCTTCAGTTACAGTCATAAAATAACGAATAATTTTTTTATCAGTTACAGTTATTGGTCCACCATTAATAATTTGTTTTTTAAATAGAGGAATAACAGATCCACTAGAACCAAGTACATTTCCAAAACGAACCATGGTAAATGTAGTAGTATTTTGTTTAACAGCAAAAGCTTGCAATATAAGTTCAGCTGCTCGCTTAGTTGCTCCCATAGTATTTGTTGGGCGCACTGCTTTATCAGTTGATATCAGTACAAAAGTTTTTACCCCAGAATCAATTGCAGCTTGTGCACAATTCAATGTACCAAAAATATTATTTTCAACTCCTTCAGTATTATTAAATTCTACCATCGGCACATGTTTATACGCTGCAGAATGATAGATTGTATCTACATCAAAATATTTAAACAAATTTTTAAGTCGTTTTTTATTATTAACACTACCTAATACTGGGTAAATATTTATAGAATGCGCGTTAACATCAATTAGCTCTCTTTCAATCATGTAAAGTGCTAACTCATTTATCTCAAATAAAATTAATGCCTTAGGTTTTAACAATACAATTTGCCTACACAACTCTGAACCAATTGAGCCACCTGCACCCGTTACAACTACAGTCTTATTAGTAATATTTTTTCCTAACAATTCATAATTAGGTTCTACCGATTTACGCCCAAGTAAATCTTTAATACTTACTTGAAGTAAATCATCAATCTTTACCTTGCCTTGTGCTATCTCTGTCAAGCCAGGCAGCGTACGAACAATTACAGAGTAACGCTCTAATTTATCAATAATAGAAAATCGATCTGAACGAGAAGCACTCGGTAATGCAATTAACACCTCATCTATATCAAGCTTATTAATTAATTCCTCAATATCATTTACAGAATATACCTTTAAACCGTTAATATTGTTGCCTTGCAGCTCTTTGTTGTCATCAAGAAAACCTATTGCATAAAATTGACTTGAGCTATTCAGCGCTAATGATAACTGCACTCCAGCATCACCTGCACCATAAATTAAAACTCTACTTTTGCCACCATCAACAATACGTATTTTGCTTTTAAAATCATGGTTAAAAATTGAAAATTTAATATTTTCACTAAGAATAAAACGTGCACTAACACGTATTCCAATAATAACCAATAAAGCTAATAACCAATTAATAATTATGACTGAACGTGGAAATATCTCTATGTTAAATCCTCTTTCCCTTGCAAAATCAGCCTGTGCAAACAAACCAACTAAACCCCATATCAATGCATATACAGATACTGCCTGTAGTATAGACCACAATGACTTAAAGTCGATATGACGAATTACGGACTGGTATAAACCAAGTTTTGCAAAAATAGGAATTCCAATAATTGGTGCAGCTAATATTAATCTAATTGTATCATCCTTTGGAAAATACCAATAATCTAGACGAATTGAGTACGATACAAATAATACAGCAACCAACATTATAGCATCTACAAATAACATAAATAACTTTTTATTGATTCTTGAAAGATTTGTTAATCCACTAATCATAGTTTATGTTGCAGCTAGTTTCATGACAGAAATAATCGTATCACATGTTTTTTGAATCTCATCTTTAGTTAAAGTTGGATGCACTAAAAATATTATTGAGGTTTCTCCAAGTTCTTTTGCATTAGGCAATCTTTCTTTTGGTCTTAATCCTGTGTTATCAAAAGCTTTTTCTAAATAAACTTCTGGACAAGCTCCAAAATCACACGGCACACCCATTTTTCTTATCTCTTTAATAACTTTCTCACGGCTCCATCCATTTTTTAATGCCTTTGGAGCAACAAAGACATAACATTTATAAGCAGCATGCTCAATATAATCAGGAATATTTGGTACACGTAAACCTTGACATTTCTTTGCAGTGTTCCATATTTTATTGGCATTTGTGATACGATTAGCATGCCAATTTGACATTCTTTTTAGTTGTATTCTTCCGATTGCTCCTTGCATTTCAGTCATACGCCAATTAGTTCCAAAGGATTCATTCAGCCATCTAAATCCTTCTGAGTGTTTTCTTTCATAGACAGCTTCATAACTTTTACCATGATCTTTATAAGACCACATCTTACTCCATAAAGATTTATCATTAGTGGTTACTATGCCCCCTTCACCACCAGTAGTCATAATTTTATCTTGGCAAAAACTCCAGCAGCCAATATTTCCAATTGAGCCAACTGGTTTACCTTTATATTTTGCTCCATGAGCTTGTGAGCAGTCTTCAATAACATATAAATTAAATTCATTAGTTAAATCCATTATCCCGTCCATTTCACATGGCCAGCCTGCTAAATGAACACAAACTATAGCTTTAGTTTTTTTTGTAATCATGGATCGAATAGATGTGGGTGTAATATTTTGAGAATTTAAATCTACATCTGCAAAAATAGGAATTGCACCAGCATTTACAATTGATGTAACAGAAGCAATATAAGTACGAGCAGTAACTATGACCTCATCACCAACACCTATATCTAAAGCTTTAAAAGCACTATCCAATGCTAATGTACCATTTCCAAGAGCTATCGCGTACTTAGAATTTGACCATACAGCAAACTCTTTTTCAAATTCACGACACTCATTTCCAGTCCAATAATTAACTTTATTAGATAATAAAACATTTTTAACAGCATTAGCCTCCTCTTCAGAAAATAATGGCCAAGACGTAAAATTAGTATTTAACATGCGTTTATTTTAATTTTAAGGAGTGCAAATTTTTAATATTTTTTATAATTTTATTTTATTCCATGTATAATTAAAAATGCTCCAAAAAATTTTTTAAAAAAATTATCTAAATTAGAATTCTTTTTAAAAAAAGGTGCAAAACTTTTATCTACATGTGATAACTCATATTTTAAACTTCGAAATCCCAGTAATTTCAATTCATCAATTAATTTTTTAGGTACATAATGTTTTTGAAAATAACCATCCGTACAAAATTTTTGAACAGTTTCTATATTGTATCCTTTTAGTATCTTTAATTTTATAAAAAGTTGATAAAGACCCTTGAGCCAAAATACTGGTGAATTACGATTATAAACCATTATCATAAAACTTCCATTCTCTTTAAGAGAATTAAACATATTTTTATAAATTTTTGAAGGATTAACTGAATGATGTATGACACCCCATGAATATATGAAGTCATAAGTATTTCTTATATTGAGATTTTCAGCATCAAACTCCTCTAATTCAATATTTTTTTTTGCTTTTGATACACTGGTTGTAGAAATATCAATAGCATGTACTTTTTCAAATAAATCAGATAGTAAAATTGAAGAGGACCCCCATCCACATCCTATATCTAATATTTTATCAAATATTAGTGCATTATTATTTTTTTTATTTCTTAGATCATTAAAAAAATCTTTTAAAAATGGATTTCCAGAAATATATTTCTGGTTTACTCTCTCTAAATTTTCAAAAGTATCTTCTGTTCTAATTTTTTCATCTAAATCCCAATCAGCATAAGACATGGTGTTGTTATCCCACTATTTTTTATTATTTTTATTATCCATTTAATAAATATAATCATTTTTTGTTTTATAGGAAGTTCTTATTAAGATTAGTAGCAATCATTATAATAAACATTGCACCTATATATTATAAATTTCATTAAGATTGTTTATAAAAAATTGAGGTAAGTATTCTTTATTTATTTTACCTATTTTTTGTGAGTGAATATTTTTTTTGTCACCCTTTAGACAAATAGATATCCATTTAAGAGCATTTGGAGAGACAAAATCCTTAGATGGATTGTCTGCAACATAACAAAACTGACCACATGTATTATATTTTTCCATAATAGAGACAAATCTTACATTATCAGGTTTTTTTGAATTGTATTCTTCAGATATGAATAATGGTATCTCTGTTAAACCTAATGACTCTACTTTTAATCTTTGGCTAATAGAGTAACCATCTGTGAGAATTGCTACATGTTTAAAGTCACTTAATGCTGATTTAATAAAATTTTTAGTTTCTAAAGTTAGTACAATATCTGGCTTGTGATAACGATACATCATAATAAACGATTCCTTAATTGAAATAGGCAATTTTAAGATATTAATTAATTCCAAAAAAACGTCCTCTATACCTTGGTCTCTTAATTCTAATAATTTCCCATTTAAGTTTTTATCGTAAAGTCTTAAAACCTGATCCTCAATATATTTTAAACCTGAAGTTTGATAGTCATACTCTTTATATAGAGTATCATCTAAATCTAAAACTAGACAAGTATTTTTAGGATTTATAATCATTAACAAAAACATTTGAATCATATCGTAACATCAAAAGATTATCCACCCAATCATCTACAAAGTTTATATCTTTATTTAAAATATATTCTTGAATTATCATTTTTGGGAAATTAGCACCTGCTGCATAAGACAATGGATACCCCCCACCAAACCTAGGATTTATCTCTATAGCCTTAAACGATTTTTCTTTTAAATTAACAAATAATTGTAAATTAATACAACCTCTAACACCTTTTAAATTATACAATTTGTCTTTTAAATAATCATAAACGGCACCCTTTGATGTTACTCCTTTACTTATCTCTCCTGCTCTCGTTTCAATTCTTAATCTTGGTACTAAAGATTTTAGATCACCAAATTTATCACAGTAAATATCAACTGTATATTCATCATAACTTTTTGGAACATATTCCATAAACATATTTTTAGGATTATCAATAATATCTGCCGTTAACATAGACTTATTTTTTAATACAAATGCTCCAATACTACAGCTGCCATCATAAGGTTTTACAAAACAAGGGTAGATTAAATTTTTTTTATCATAAATATCTGGTGTTTTAATATTAATTTTTTTTAACAAAGAAGTAGTAAGAATTTTATCTCCACAAGCTTCAATTAAAGATGTGTCTGATATTATTATATTTATACCAAGCTTAATAAACTCTTCACGATGTTCTGATAGTGTCAATAATTCTGTATCAATTGTAGGAATGATCAAAACAATCGAATTATCAACACATATCTTTTTTAAAAAACCTATATATTCTTTACTTGTAACTTTTGGTGCTTGAAAGTAAAGATCAGCAACTTTACATGCAGACGATAGCTCTGGATTAACATCGGTACAAAATACTTTTATTTTATTGTCTATTTTAATACATTCTGTTTTGAACGAATTGACTAGCTCAACCCTTCTGCCAGCTGAAGTTATAAGTATGTTGCTCATTTTTTAGTTCTCTTAAATGGAGGCATGGTAGCATTATCTTTTGCAGAAATATCATCTTGCATAATTACTTTCTTTACTGTTAAAAATAATATCTTTATATCTAACCAAATAGATTGATTATCAACATACCACACATCTAAGTTAAATTTTTCATCCCAATTAATAGCATTACGTCCATTAACTTGCGCCCAACCAGTAATTCCAGGCTTAACTTTATGACGTCTGGCATGTTTTGAAGAATACAAAGGTAAGTATTCTACCAATAATGGACGAGGACCTACTAAACTCATTTCACCCTTTAAAACATTCCATAAACTAGGCAACTCATCTAGACTAGTTGATCTTAAAAATTTTCCAAATTTAGTAAGCCTAAGCTCGTCAGTCAAAAGTATTCCATCTTTATCACAATCATTGGTCATTGTTCTAAATTTATAAATATCAAAAACTTTTCCATTCAATCCTGGACGAGATTGCCTAAATAAAACCGGAGAATTTAATTGGGTTAATACTAATAACATTATCATTAAATAAATGGGAATTACAAATGGAAGACTGAAGATAATTAGAAATAAATCAAATGTTCTTTTTATCAAATAAACTCCTTTTTGTATTAAATACAATATTAAATATTTTAGAAACATAGTTATCAATAGAATAATAATCTTGGTCTACAGTTTTTTTATTAATGGTCAGGCCATTTTCAATTTTAAAAAAAATATCAACTATATTATCAACATTTGGCAAGATATTAATTCCGTAATTATTATTGACTACCCACTTAGCAACAATAGTTTGTTCACCACATATTGATATTATATTCGAACCACAAGATAAATATGAAGATGTTTTGCTAGGAAAGGCATATTTTGTAACCTCATCTTCTATTGGTAACAAGGCCCACTCATACCTTAAAGTTAGATCGTTAGCTGTATTAGTATCCACTAACCCTTTGTATTTTATATCCTTATGTTTATTAGATAATATGCGAATTTTATCAGAATATAAACCTGATCCAATAAACAAAAATGGTAGCACACCACCTTCTTCTTTATATTTATTAATACTCTTAAGAAGTAATGGGATTCTTTGTAATCTTCCAGCGTTACCTGAAAAAACAAATCCTTTAATTTTGTCTTGGACAATGCCAACTATACTAACTGCAGGGTTATCCACAAGATGGATTTTACATTTTGTTTTTGATCTTGTAATAATTTCATTTTTCATGGTTTCGTTAATAGTGATAATACTTGAAGCATTACGAATAACTAGATTGTCTATTTTTTTAAAAAAGGCAAATAGCATAGGATTTAATTTTATCACTGTATTTCCTACTTCAGGATGTATATCTTGGAGATGATATGTGTAGGGTGATCCAGATATTTTTGAATACAAAAAAACTACAAAAGGTACTAACAAAGGTGGATCAGTAGATACATATATGTTTTTTGGACGTGTTAATATTAAGTTCCAAATAACCCAGAACATAAATATCAGTACATCAAAAATACGATAATATAATTTAGTAGAGGAGTTGCTTCTTGACACACATGTTTTAAAGGTAACACCAGAGCCTCTCCCCCTTTCTTTAGTTATTTTTTTCAAATTGTTAGAAGATTGAGTAATCACAACTGTACTTTTACCATCGTAAACAGTTTTTTCACTCAACTGAAGTAATGATTCTCCTATAGTCATACCTGCGGGCCAAAAAGTACGATTTATGATTGCTAAATCATATCTTTTCACAGCACTTAATACTTTTTCCAAACAACACGATTTACATAATCTATATAACTGTGAATTATTCTAACAATTTTATCAGAGACATTAGGCGTTGAATAATCTTTTACTTGCCTAATTAACCTTTCAGAACCTCTTGATTGGGATTCAAGAATTAATAAGCTTTGTAAAATTCTTTCACTTCCAAGACCAGTCATAATAACTACAGCCTCTTCCATTGCCTCTGGTCTTTCATGCACTTCACGTAAGTTTAATGAGGGGAAATTCATGATAGAAGACTCTTCATTTATTGTGCCACTATCCGAAAGTACAGCTTTTGCAGAAATTTGTAGTTTATTATAATCCTTAAAGCCAAGTGGTTTTAATAACTGAATCAAACTATGAAATTTAGTCCCTAATGTATCTATACGTTTTTGAGTACGTGGATGTGTTGATACTATAATGGGCATATTATAATTTTCTGCAATTAAATTTAATGATTCAATTAATTTTAAAAAATTAACATCTGAATCAATGTTTTCTTCTCGGTGAACACTCACAACAAAAAACTTATATTTTTTTAAGTTTAATTTAGCAAGTATTTCTGAAGACTCAATTTCACTCTTGTAAGTATTAATAACTTCAAACATAGGGCTACCAGTTTTAATAATCATATCAGCAGGTAGTCCTTCACTTAACAAATATTCTCTAGCAATGTTACTATAGGGTAAATTGATATCCGCCATATGATCAACTAAACGTCTATTAATTTCCTCTGGAACTCGTTGATCAAAACAACGATTACCGGCTTCCATATGAAATGTTGGTATTTTTCTACGCTTAGCAGCCAACACAGCCATGGAGCTATTTGTATCTCCCAATACAAGCATGGCCTCTGGCATAATTTCATCTAAAATTTTATCAACTTTGATAATTACATTTCCAATAGTTTCTGCACTAGAATATCCGGCAGCATCTAGAAAATAATCTGGTTTTCTAATACCAAGATCTTCAAAAAATATTTCATTTAACTCGTAGTCATAGTTCTGACCCGTATGAACCAAGATATGTTCACAATGCTTATCAAGTTTCTTAATTACACAAGAAAGACGAATAATTTCTGGACGTGTACCCAGCACAGTTACTATTTTTAATTTTTTCATACCTTTTTTACTTTTACACCTTATGAGCTACTGTATCAATATTTTCACGATCTAAAATTTCATTTGCCCAAAGCATGACAATAACATCTTCTACACCAATATTAGTAATATCATGAGACCATCCTGGTACAGTTTGAATAATTTTTAATTTATTACCAGATGTATTGATCTCATAAGTTTCATTTGAAATTATATGTCTAAAATTAAACCTTGCTTCACCCTGAACAACCAAAAACTTTTCAGTTTTAGTGTGATGGTAATGGCCACCTCTAGTAACACCTTGTTTTGCAATAAAAAATGAAAACTGTCCACTATCTTTAGTTTTTAAAATCTCTGCAAACATTCCTCTATCATCACCATAAGAAGGTATTGAATATGAAAATTGTTCGGGTGGAAGATAGCTAATATAAGTTGAGTATAACTTACGAACAAGTCCAACACCCACTCTTTCAGAAATTAATGATTTTCGACTCTCTTTAAAGAGCTCTATCTGGGTAGCTAAATCTCCAAGTTTAATTTTATATTCTGGCTGAATAGATATTTCTTTTTTATTAACTTGTTTTCCTTGTATTATCTTAACAAATTCTTCAACAACATCATCTATATATACCAAGCTTAATTCAGAAGATGAGTCGTTAACTTTTATAGAAAGGTTGTTACTGACATTATAGCAAAAGGTTGCAACAACTGAATTATAATCAGGCTTACACCATTTTCCAAATACTCCTGGCAATCTATAGATGTGAATAGGATTTCCTGTATCACTTTCTAGTTTTTTTAAAATCAATTCTGCCTCTAGCTTACTTTTGCCATAGGAGTTATCAAGTGCAGCCTGAGTAGATGATGCTAGAATAATAGGAATATGTTTACCTGTAGACTGAATTAATTCACAAATTGATTTAGTTAACTGAACATTAACAATATTAAAATCCTTTTCATCCTTTGGTCTATTTTCTCCAGCAAGATGAATAATAAAGTTTGATTTTTTTATTAAATCAGGCAGATCTTTAATAGAATTTACACGCGTATAAGTTAGAACATTTATATTTAGTTCATTTAAGTGGATGATGAGATTTTTACCAATAAAACCATTTGACCCAGTAACTAATACATTCATATTATTCTTCAGGGTCTATAATTTCACCCTTAGACGCAGCTTTGATAAATTTTAATTTATTTAGTAGTAACTTCATACCTTCCACATCCAGCCGCTCAGTATTGTCTGAATTATATTCACTCGCATCAGTAATACTCTCTTCTCCAATATCTACATATTTAGCATAATTTAAATCCCTAAGGTCTGGAGGAATTCTATAATAGTTACCCATATCTAAAGCACATGCCATCTCCTCTCTAGAAAGTAAAGCTTCACATTTTTTTTCACCGTGTCTTGTACCAATAACACGAGTTGGATAATTAGGCTTACCCATTAATTCACACAATGCTTTAGTCATATCACCAATTGTTACAGCTGGTGCTTTTTGTACAAAAATATCTCCTGGCGTCCCTTTATTAAAGGCAAATAAAACTAGATCTACAGCATCATCAAGAGTCATCATGAATCGTGTCATGCTCGGATCAGTAAGTGTCAATTCTTTATTTTCATTAATGAGACCAACAAACAAAGGAATTACGGATCCTCTAGAAGCCATTACATTGCCATATCTTGTACCACAAATAACTGTCTTATCTGCACCTTGACGAGATTTTGCAATTAATACTTTTTCCATCATTGCTTTCGATGTCCCCATAGCATTGATTGGGTATACTGCTTTGTCAGTGCTCAAACCAATAACCTTCTTAACATGGGCATTAATAGCTGCAGTTAAAACATTTTCAGTACCGATAATATTTGTTTTTACTGCCTCAATAGGGTGAAACTCACATGAGGGAACTTGTTTAAGAGCAGCAGAGTGAAACACGAAGTCTACCCCTCGCATCGCATTCATGATTGAATCATAATCTCTAACGTCACCTATATAAAACTTAACTCGATCATCAGCATATTTACGCCTCATATCATCCTGTTTTTTTTCATCCCTACTAAAAATTCGTATTTCTTTAATATCTAAACTAAGAAATCTACGTAGTACAGCATTACCAAAAGACCCTGTACCGCCTGTAATTAATAGAATTTTATTTTTAAACACTTTATTTAATTTACTAAGTTTATCAAAAGTAGCTATATAAAAAAATTGATATTAATCTTATATCTTGTTAATTTTTGTATTATTTATGTGATTTTTTTAACCTTAATATTGATTGAAATTTTTTTTCACTCATAATTAAAATTCTAATGTTTTTAATGTTAAATTGTAAAAATTACACAATACAAAATTTCTAAAAGATCCTCTAGCACTGGCGTAACATTGGTTGTAAATGTAATTAATAAAAAATTAATTTTACTCTCTATATATATTTGTATACATTTGGTTATGAATTTTTTTAATTTAAAAAATAAAATTAATTATCTAAAAATTTCTTTAAAGAAATTTATTTTAAATGAAGGAAATGTTTGTCCTTCATGCAATTCTAAACATTTATCTACTATTGAAAGAAAATATTTAATAACAAGTTTAAAACGTTGTAAAAATTGTGAACTACTATTTAGAGCTCCAACAACAACACACGAAGAAAATAAAATATTTTATCAAGAAGATTACTCCGAAGGATTTACAACTGACTGTCCAAATAATGAAGAGCTAGAGATATTAAAAAATAATAATTTTATTTCAACAGACAAAGATTATACTAGATATATTGAAATATTAAAAAAAATTAAAAATGAATATAACCATAATAATTTAAAATTATTTGATTATGGCTGTTCATGGGGATATGGGAGCTATCAACTGCAAAAAGAATTTAATGTAACTGGTTATGAAATATCCTCACCAAGAGCAAGGTATGCAATAGAAAAACTTAATATAAATGTTTTAAATAAAAAAGATCTAGAAAAATTAGAAAATACAGAAAATGTGTTTGATATTTTTTTTATGTCACACGTCTTAGAACATTTACCAAACCCTAAAAAAACATTAGAGTTTGCTATGAAAGTATTAAAAAAAGATGGGTATTTAATTTCATTTACACCCAATGGTTCTTTTGCGCATAAGAAATTAGCTAAAAATTGGAGTCAATTATGGGGAAATGTACACCCAAATTTTATTGATGAAAAATTTTATAGTAAACATTTTGAAAACAACAAATATTACATAGGTTCTACTTCTAGACTAAAAAAGAAGCCATTTTTTTATTACCAACCAACTATTGAAAATTTTCTAAAAGCACCAAGCCAACTCATTGATGACATATCTGGTGCAGAATTATTAATAATAGCAAAAAAATGAAATATTATTTTTCAATACCAAAGATACTTATTTCTTAAATATCTAAACTAAGAAATCTACGTTGTACTGCATTACGATAAGACCCTCATCCCACCTATAATTAATAAAATTTTATTTTTAAACATAATTTCTTTGAATATTTATATACTTAAAAAAGTTAAAATATTTCTCTGCTGTTAATTTATTGTCAATTTTAGCTTGAATATAGTTTATTACTCCAGAGGATTTATCTGTGTAATTTTTATTATTTATTTCACAAAGAGAATTAATTGCCTTGATGTAATCTAGCTCTCTATTTAATGGAATACTCCATCCAATATTTATTTTTTCTAACCCCTTCCAAGGAGTTTGATCACTTATAATAGGAATTAATCCAGCCTGCATAGCTTCTACTATAACATGACCAAAATTTTCTGAAAGAGTTGGTAGTAAAAAAGCGTGATATTTTCGCATTATAATTATAACTTTTTGCGGAGGAAGTTCACCCTTATATGAGACTTTAATATGGGGAGGGAGTTTATCAATAACATTTTTGCATTTATCCCAATAATTTACATCCTCTATTGGTCCATAAATATCAAATATAACTTTTTGTGTAATAGATTTTAATATTTGTAAAGAAAATAAAAGATTTTTTTTT
>Ga0075110_1000916_pt1 | contig 13263 bp, 10 predicted proteins | sample AntAceMetag02UK8_FD_69799 | JGI IMG/M metagenome (GOLD analysis project Ga0075110, IMG submission 69799) | Saline lake microbial communities from Ace Lake, Antarctica - Antarctic Ace Lake Metagenome 02UK8 | ecosystem: Environmental > Aquatic > Non-marine Saline and Alkaline > Saline | place... | reverse complement strand
CAGAAAATCCTGATGTTAGAACTACAGATGACCTTTTCCTGATGGAAATTGAAATCCATGATAATGAAGCAGATCTTTACGCCTTATTGGCGGAGACTGGTCCAGTAGAAATTAAAGTTTCCCAAAAGTAGATTGCAAAATATTATGAGTGATTTAAAATATTCTTTTTTGGCCCTTGCATCTATGATAGTTTTGGCTTCTTGTTCAGACAAGAACAGTAGAAACTACCAGTACATGCCAAATATGTATGAATCTGTAGGTTATGAGACCTACCAACAAGTAGATTTCTTACCTTCTAATATGGAAGCAGGTTTGCCTGCAGAGAATACCATTCACAGGGGTTGGTTGCCTTACGAATTTGAAAACACCTTAGCAGACAAGGAATTGGCAAGAGCCCAAAATAGTCCCTTAGACTCTGCTATGCACGAAGAGAATCTCAAAGAGGGTAAAGCGCTTTACGATGTGTATTGTGCCATTTGTCATGGTAAAAAAGGGGATGGAAACGGAACTTTGGTTTCTCGAGAAAAAATATTAGGAGTGCCTTCATATGCAGACGCTGCTAGAAACATTTCAGAGGGAAGTACTTACCATACTATTTATTATGGATTGAACTCAATGGGTTCTTATGCGGGTCAATTAAATATTGAAGAGCGTTGGAAAGTTTCTGAGTATGTAATAAAATTAAAGCAAGACCTAACTAAATAATACGAAGACAGACAGTATGTATACTTTTTCAAACAGACTTAAGATAGCTTCTTTTATACTAATGGCTGTGGGTGCAATAGGGATTGCTATTGGATTCATGTCTGCCCCATCTAATGTGGCAGAAGCCAAAGCTATAGTGGCTGCTCAGACAGACGGCCATGGAGATGCACACGCAACAGAAGATCATGCCATTTCACATGAAGCCGCAGAAATTCACGACGAGGATCATGCTTCTATGACCGATCACGCAGTATCTTCAGATTCTCATGCCTCAGAAGCACATAGTGAAGATCACAGTGCAGCGCATGACGAACATGTATTACACCAATTACAGAATAAGCCTTGGGCAGCCCTTTATGTTGCGGCCTTCTTTTTCTTCATGATCGCTTTAGGGGTGTTGGCATTTTATGCCATACAGCGTGCTGCTCAGGCAGGATGGTCTCCACTCTTATTTAGAGTCATGGAAGGGATTACGGCTTATTTAGTACCTGGAGGAATCATTGTATTTTTAATATTAGTAGCCTCGGTAGCTCATATGAACCATTTATTTGTATGGATGGATCCAGAAGTAGTGGCACACGACAAACTCATCCAAGGAAAAATAGGTTACTTAAACGGACCATTCTTTTTAGCGAGAGCCGCCTTTTTCTTATCAGGCTGGATCGCTTACAGGTGGTATTCTAGAAAATTATCTTTAGCACAAGATGCCGCAGATGACAATACTAACTTTGTGAAAAATTTCAGACTTTCTGCAGCATTCTTGGTATTCTACCTTGTGACGGAATCTATGATGTCTTGGGATTGGATTATGAGTATTGACCCACACTGGTTCTCTACCCTTTTCGGATGGTATATTTTTGCTTCTATGTTTGTCTCAGGAATTACTGTAATTGCGCTAGTGACTATTTACCTCAAGTCTAAAGGATTGTTAGAGCAAGTGAATGACAGCCATATTCATGATTTAGCCAAGTTTATGTTTGGTATCAGTGTTTTCTGGACTTATTTATGGTTCTCTCAATTCATGCTTATATGGTACTCTAATATTCCGGAAGAAGTGACTTATTACGTGACTAGAATTCAGGACTACAACCTGCCTTTCTTTGGGATGTTAGCACTGAACTTTATTTTTCCATTACTGTTGTTAATGAACAGTGATTTTAAACGTGTGAATTGGTTTGTTGTCATGACGGGAATAGTGATTCTTGCAGGTCACTATTTAGATATATTTAATGCTATTATGCCCTCTGCAGTAGGTGATCAGTGGTTTATTGGTATTCCAGAAATAGGTGCAGTATTGTTCTTTGCAGGTTTGTTTATTTACACCGTCTTTAATGCATTGACAAAAGCACCCATTACACCCAAGCGCAACCCATTTATTGAAGAGAGTAAGCACTTTCATTACTAATATTATTTACGTAAACAGCATATTAAAATGACAGCATTTTTAACCATAGGAGTATTAGTCTTAGTAGCCATAGCCATATGGCAGATGACCAAGATATTTGAGTTGTCTCAAATCAAGAAAGATGCTTCTCAGATTGCCAATGACAACGACAATAAGTACAACGGTTACCTTATGTTCGCTTTCTTGGTGTTTATCTACGGAATAACCATCTTTAGTTTTTATAAGTATACCAAAATCTTATTACCAAAAGCGGCATCTGCACACGGGGCAGATTACGATAATTTAATGCTGGTTTCATTCATCATTATTTTTATTGTTCAAACCATTACACAAGCATTGCTTCATTACTTCGCTTACAAGTACAGAGGAAGAAAGGGTCAAAAGGCTTTGTATTATGCAGACAATAATAAGTTAGAGATAATCTGGACCATGATTCCAGTAGTGGTTTTGGCAGGTTTAATTCTTTGGGGATTATACAGCTGGGTGAACATTATGGATATTAACGACCAAGATGACCCTATTGTTGTTGAATTATACGCCCAACAATTTAATTGGACAGCTCGTTATGCTGGAGAAGACAATGTGCTTGGAGAAGCTAACGTACGTTTAATAGATATTGACAATATTAATGTATTGGGTCTGGACACTTCTGATAGCTATGCTACAGATGACGTCATTGTAAAAGAACTTCACCTACCAGTAGGAAGGAAAGTGAATTTTAAAATGCGTTCTCAAGATGTTTTACACTCTGCTTATATGCCTCACTTTAGGGCTCAGATGAACTGTGTTCCAGGGATGATTACCCAGTTTTCATATACCCCTATTTATACTACTGAACAAATGAGACAAGATCCAGATGTGATAGACAAGGTTAAACGCACCAACACTATTAGGGCAGAGCGTGCACAAATTGGTGCACCTAATTCTGACCCATGGGAATTTGATTACATTTTATTGTGTAATAAAATATGTGGAAAATCTCACTACAATATGCAAATGAAGATCATTGTTGAAACCCAAGAGGAGTATGACGCTTGGATGGCTGAGCAGAAAACATTTGCGCAAACCGTAGTAACGAACTAGAGTAATAAAAAAATAGCTTAATAAAAATAAAATTACAGATATGTCTGCAAACGCACACGCACATTCAGAGGATCATCACGAAGATCATGGGCATCATCATAAAGAAACCTTTGTAACCAAGTATATCTTTAGCCAGGATCATAAGATGATCGCTAAGCAGTACTTAATTACAGGGCTTATTATGGGATTCATAGGAATTGCCATGTCTCTTTTATTCAGAATGCAAATTGCTTGGCCTGGTCAAAGCTTTCCAATTTTTGAAGCTTTATTAGGAAAATGGGCGCCAGACGGTGTCATGGATGCAGATATCTATTTGGCATTAGTGACCATACACGGAACCATCATGGTTTTCTTTGTATTGACTGCAGGTCTGAGTGGTACATTTTCTAATTTACTTATTCCATTGCAAATTGGGGCCAGAGATATGGCTTCAGGATTTTTGAATATGGTGTCTTACTGGTTGTTTTTTACCTCTTCAATTATTATGGTTTTTTCACTATTTGTTGAGGCTGGACCAGCTGCGGCAGGTTGGACGGTTTACCCACCTTTAAGCGCACTTCCTATGGCACAGCCTGGTTCTGGAATGGGAATGACTTTGTGGTTGGTGTCTATGGCTATCTTTATAGCTTCTTCGCTTTTAGGTTCTCTTAACTATATTGTTACGGTAATAAACCTCAGGACCAAAGGGATGTCTATGACGCGCTTGCCTCTAACTATATGGGCGTTTTTTGTAACAGCTATTATTGGTGTTATCTCATTTCCTGTATTGTTTTCTGCAGCCTTGCTATTGATTATGGACAGAAGTTTTGGTACGTCATTTTTCTTGTCAGATATTTTTATTCAAGGAGAAGTACTGCATTACCAAGGGGGTTCACCGGTACTTTATGAACACCTTTTCTGGTTCTTAGGCCACCCTGAGGTGTATATTGTATTATTGCCTGCATTAGGGATCACTTCTGAAGTAATGTCTACCAATGCACGTAAGCCAATTTTTGGATACAGAGCGATGGTTACCTCCATTATAGCCATTGCATTTTTGTCTACAATTGTTTGGGGCCACCATATGTTTATTTCTGGAATGAACCCATTTTTAGGATCTGTATTTACATTTACTACCTTGTTAATCGCTATTCCTTCTGCGGTAAAGGCATTTAACTATATCACCACTTTATGGAAAGGTAACCTACAGTTAAATCCAGCGATGTTATTTTCTATTGGATTGGTGTCTACTTTTATCACAGGTGGTTTAACAGGAATTATTTTAGGAGATTCTACGCTAGATATTAATGTTCATGACACCTATTTTGTGGTTGCGCATTTCCACCTTGTAATGGGTATTTCTGCACTTTATGGATTGTTTGCTGGGGTGTACCACTGGTTCCCTAAGATGTTTGGTAGAATGATGAACAAGAATTTGGGGTATGTACACTTTTGGGTTACTGCAGTGGGTGCTTACGGGGTTTTCTTCCCCATGCATTTTGTAGGTATGGCAGGAGTGCCTAGAAGGTATTATGAGAACACTGCTTTTCCAATGTTTGACGAATTGACTAATGTTCAAGTGCTTATTACGGTATTTGCCATTATTTCTGCTGGGGCGCAACTGGTATTTGTGTACAACTTCATCAGTAGTATTTTCTACGGTAAGAAAGCGGTACAAAACCCATGGAAGTCCAATACCTTAGAATGGACTACTCCTGTAGCCCATATTCATGGTAACTGGCCTGGTGCTATTCCTGAAGTACATCGCTGGCCTTATGACTATTCTAAAACGGATAAAGAGGGTAATTATGTGATACCTGAACAAGATTTTGTGCCTCAAACAGTACCTATGGGTCCTGATGAAGAACAATTGCATCATTAGACAGCAAAAGTCTTCTGATTAAATATTAAACCTATTATAAAGTCCTAACCTGTGTTAGGACTTTATTTTTTCAAAGGATTCCCCATTGGGGTGTCTCTTATATCAATCATTTTTCATAATTTAATACTTTTAACAGCACTAATATTTGTCCCTTTTATGAACTATACTGCTAAATTTTATTTGCCCTTTATCCTAATATTTGCGCTAAGTGGCACTCGTTTACGGGCACAGAAGGTGCCCAAGATTAAAGGCAATAGAATTGTAGCGCCTTATAATGCCCCTTTAGAGGCATTTAGTGCCATTGTATTGGACAATGATCTAAAACTTAATATAGTAGTGTCTGACACTAGTGGAGTGTCTATGATTGCAGACGACAACCTGCCTCCTGTGTTTAAATTTCAAGTCACAGATAGTGTGTTATACATTAATACCTATTATCAAATCACGGCGAGTAAGCAGTTAGACATTACTTTGTTTACACCAACTTTGGACCGTGTTGCTATTTCTTCAGGCGAGTTGGGACTTACTTTGGACCCGCGTTTTAAAAAAACACAGCTTTCCCTTTCTGGAAACGCAACAGTGGCCGTTGCTGGTACTGTTCCAAGTCTGAGTGTATCTGTAGATGAAAAATCTTTCGTGAATATCAATGGGTCTTTTACTTCTTTGTCTTTAGCAATGACAGATCGCGCCACGGCAACTATTTATGGAGACGTGAGTGAGACAGCATTATTAAACATGCAAGATAAGGCCTCTTTAAAGTGGGGTGGTACTTTGGCTTTTTTAACCGCTTCTTTTGAAGGGTCGTCTCAATTAGAAGGTATAGATCTTTTGATTAGTGAGGCCAGCGTGCACGCTTCGGGGAAGTCTAAAATTGACCTTCATGTGATGTCTCAGCTCACTTATTTTTCTAAACAGGAAAGTCAGTTAGACCTTTATGGTACGCCAAGAATAGATTTATTAGAATTTTCAGGAACATCCGTATTGAGAAAAAAGCTTTTAAAATAGGAATTTCCTCCTGTTTTTAAATCTTATCTTTACCCTTATGAACGAACACTTAGATCCTACATCTGATCATTTAACGCCAGAATCCCTAGACATTGAAAAGGCCTTAAGACCACTTAGTTTCAATGACTTTACGGGACAAGAGCAGGTGCTGGAAAACCTAAGTATTTTTGTCAAAGCAGCAAATTTAAGAGAAGAAGCTTTAGATCACACCCTTTTTCACGGCCCTCCGGGACTTGGAAAAACAACACTAGCTCATATACTTGCCAACGAATTAGGGGTGGGGATTAAGATTACTTCTGGACCTGTATTAGACAAGCCCGGTGATTTGGCTGGACTGTTGACAAATTTAGAAGAACGCGATGTGCTTTTTATAGATGAGATACACCGTTTGAGTCCTATTGTGGAAGAATATCTGTATTCCGCTATGGAAGATTATAAGATAGACATCATGATAGAAAGCGGACCAAATGCCCGGTCTGTTCAAATACATTTAAATCCATTTACACTCATTGGTGCTACCACGCGTTCGGGTTTGCTCACCGCACCCATGCGCGCTCGTTTTGGTATTCAAAGCCGTCTTCAATATTATTCTACGGAATTACTCTCCACTATTGTTACCCGCTCTGCAGAGATACTTAAGGTACCCATAACAGACGAGGCTGCTATTGAAATAGCAGGTAGGAGTAGGGGAACGCCAAGGATTTGTAATGCTTTACTCAGAAGGGTAAGGGATTTTGCTCAGATTAAGGGAAATGGAAAAATTGACCTCGAAATTGCTCAATTTGGCCTTGGCGCACTTCATGTAGACGCCCATGGACTTGATGAGATGGACAATAAAATACTCACTACCCTGATAGATAAATTCAAGGGTGGTCCTGTTGGTATTACCACTTTAGCAACTGCGGTTTCTGAAAGTGCGGAAACCATTGAGGAGGTCTATGAACCTTTTCTCATACAGCAAGGTTTTATTATGCGCACCCCTAGGGGAAGAGAAGTGACTGCTGCTGCATATACCCATTTGGGAAGAACTAAATCTCCAGAGCAAGGAGGCTTGTTTTAGGGCTAGTCGTATCCGTTTTGCTGCAGCTTTTTTTTAAATAGATCTTAAACGTTCCAATTAAATGACCACTTCAGATCATGTAAAGCAAGATAGAGCGCAGCTTTTTAAGCGAGAGGCAGCGCTTCTTGGGTTTATTTCTTGTGGGATCTCCAAAGCGGGTTTGTTGGAAGAAGAAGCCCCTCGTTTAGAAAAGTGGCTCAAAGAGGGCAAGCAAGGAAAAATGGGTTATATGGAAAACCATTTTGACAAGCGATTGGATCCCACCAAATTGGTTCCAGGCGCTAAGTCAGTGGTGAGTCTCTTGTATAACTATTTTCCGGAGCAAAAACAGTCCTCCGACTCATATCAGATAGCAAAATATGCCTATGGTCAGGATTATCATGAGGTCATAAAAAATAAGCTAAAAACTTTACTGAAAAGGGTATCGGCCCAGCTGGGCCAGATAGGGGGTAGGGCATTTGTAGATTCCGCTCCGATTTTAGAAAAAGCTTGGGCCGCTAAAAGCGGACTAGGCTGGATTGGTAAAAACAGTAATTTATTAACCCAGCAGGTGGGGTCATTCTATTTTATAGCAGAACTCGTTTTAGATATAGATTTACCTCAGGATCCTATTACATCTGATCACTGTGGCACTTGTACTGCTTGTATAGACGCCTGTCCTACTCAGGCCATAACCCCTTATGAGGTAGACGGTTCTAAGTGTATTTCTTATTTCACCATTGAATTAAAAGAGGCTATTCCAAAAGAGGTTTCTGTTCAGTTTCAAGATTGGGCATTTGGCTGTGATATTTGCCAGGATGTTTGCCCATGGAACCGTTTTTCAAAGTCCCATAGTGAACCTTTATTTAATCCAGACCCTAGACTACTTGAAAACACCAAGAAAGATTGGGAAGAAATTACCCAAGAGGTGTTTTCGCAGATTTTTAAAAAATCTGCCGTTAAAAGGACAAAATATGAGGGCTTTAAACGCAATATTGACTTTTTGCAGAACCAAAAATTTTAAATTCGTTGGGTTGATTTTTTTCTTAAAGCAAGATTTTATTTTAATTGATTAACATTTTCTTAATATATTTGGAATTAACCTAAACAATACACACAAAAAAGCTTACCAGCTATGTGTTTTTAAAAGCGATAAATTTTATGAATGAATTAGCTACGTTAGATATTGCAGTGATACTTGTATATCTATTGGGAATTGTAATTTACGGAATCTCTAAATCTAAGCGAAGTAGTTCAGAAGACTATTTTTTAGGTGGTAGAACCATGACATGGCCTATTGTAGGGATCGCTTTATTTTCTGCCAATATATCAAGTTCTACTTTGGTAGGTTTGGCTTCAGATGCCTTTCAGACCAATATAAATGTATACAACTATGAGTGGTATGCAGTGGTAGTGCTCATTTTCTTTGCCATATTCTTTTTGCCTTTTTACATTAGATCTGGGGTGTATACCATGCCAGAATTTTTAGAGCGTAGGTATGATAAAAAATCCAGGTATTATTTTTCTTTTATTACCATCCTTGGAAATGTTATGGTAGACACAGCTGCTGGATTATATGTGGGTAGCATAGTACTAAAGTTGTTATTTCCTGAAGTGAGCTCGACTATTATTATCATTATACTTGCTGTTGCAGCAGCAGTATATACCATACCTGGAGGCTTAAATTCTGTAATTCAAACGGAGGTTATTCAAGCCGTTTTGTTGGTTATAGGATCCTGTTTATTGACTTTCTTTGCTTTCGAAGAACTCGGAGGGGGTTGGGACGCCATGATGTCTCAGTTAGACAATATGCTTGCCGCGGGAGAGGTTAATTTTGGAAACCGTTTGGCGGAAGGTAAATTTATTCCTGCCAATAGTGGAGAGGTCTTTAGTTTAGTACGTCCCAATAATGACGACTTTATGCCTTGGTGGGGACTACTCACAGGAGTACCTTTGTTAGGATTCTATTTCTGGGCCAACAACCAGTTTATGGTACAAAGGGTGCTGGGTGCAAAAAACCTGAATCACGGAAGATGGGGCGCCTTGTTTGCGGGCCTTTTAAAATTACCAGTTATTTTTATCATGATAGTGCCTGGAGTATTGGCGCTGTTACTTTTTAATGATTTAGATATTTCTTCATTAAATTACCCAGTGGGTGACGGTATTTGCGCAAATTTATCTGATTGTCCTAACCTGACCTATCCTGTGTTGTTGTTTAAATTATTACCTACAGGTGTTTTAGGATTGGTTGTAGCTGGTTTATTGGCAGCCATGATGTCTAGTGTTTCTGCTACGTTCAACTCGGCTTCTACCTTAATTACAATGGACTTTGTAAAGCAATTTAGACCAGAACTCACCTCCAAACAATTGGTCAGAGTGGGTCAGATAGCTACGCTAGTTCTTGTAGTCTTAGCCTCTGCTTGGGTGCCTTTTATTGAGAAAGTAAGTGATTCTTTATGGGGCTACTTGCAATTGGTGATCGCCTTTACTTCCCCGCCTGTAGTGGCTGCATTTGTGTTGGGTTTATTCTGGAAACGTGCCAATGCACATGGTGCTTTTGCCAGTCTTATGGCTGGAGGTGCATTTGCTATTTTCATGATTGTTTCTGCCTCAATTGATTTAGTGCCCTCATTAAATGAATTTCATTTCCTGGCGAAAGCCAATCTATTGTTTGTTATTGCTGTTGTTGTTCATATTGTGGTGAGCTTAGCTACCGGATTACCAGAGGCCCAAAAAGTGGCAGACTATACTTACAAAAAAGCCATTTATACCGCTGAAACTATTGAACTGAAAGCTTTACCTTGGTTTAAAAATTACAGAATACTCTCTATTATTTTACTGATTGCAACCACTATTCTAGTTGGTTTTTTCTGGTAATTATAACTATAAATACAAACTAAAAAAGGATGCAATTTGTTATAAGTTGTATCTTTTTTCAGTTATGATTCACAAATAATACCCTTACCTTTGTGGGATAAATAAGCCACTATGAGCAAGCAAAAAATTAGGAGAGAAGCGCTGGTGTATCATGCCAAACCGCAACCTGGAAAGATTAAGATTGTTCCTACTAAACCTTACGCTACTCAAAGAGATTTGGCCTTAGCTTACTCTCCAGGCGTAGCAGCACCTTGTCTAGAAATAGAGAAAGATCCTGAAAATGTTTATAAGTACACTGCCAAAGGTAATTTGGTGGCTGTTATTACCAATGGAACAGCGGTACTTGGTTTAGGAGATATAGGGCCTATGGCGTCCAAGCCAGTGATGGAAGGCAAATGTTTGCTATTTAAGATTTTTGCAGACATAGACAGTATAGATATAGAATTAGATACTAAGGATATAGAGACTTTTATTCAAACAGTTAAAACCATTGCGCCTACTTTTGGTGGAATTAACTTAGAAGATATTAAAGCTCCCGAAGCTTTTGAAATTGAAAGAAGGTTAAAGGAAGAATTAGATATTCCTGTCATGCATGACGACCAACATGGAACGGCTATAATCTCTGCAGCGGCACTTCTAAACGCTTTAGATTTGGCGGAGAAGTCTATTGATAAAGTGCGTATTGTGATTAGTGGTGCTGGAGCTGCGGCAGTATCTTGCACAAAACTATATAAAGCCTTTGGTGCAAAAGCAGAAAACATTGTCATGTTAGACAGTAAAGGCGTGATCAGAAAAGACAGGCCTAATTTGTCCTCAGAGAAAGAGGAGTTTGCTACAGCAAGAAAGATAGACACCTTGGATGAAGCTATGGAAAATGCAGACGTTTTTGTGGGACTATCTGTGGCAGACATTGTGACCCCTTCTATGCTTACTTCCATGGCAGACAACCCTATTGTCTTTGCTATGGCCAATCCAGATCCTGAGATTGATTACAAATTGGCTATGGATACCAGAAAAGATATTATTATGGCCACTGGTCGTTCTGACCATCCCAATCAAGTGAATAATGTATTGGGTTTCCCATTTATATTTAGAGGCGCTTTGGATGTTCGCGCCACAAAAATTAATGAGGCTATGAAAATGGCCGCAGTGAAAGCTTTGGCAGATTTGGCTAAAGAACCTGTTCCAGAGCAAGTGAATATTGCTTATGGAGAAACTAGATTGGCTTTTAGTAGAGAATATATTATTCCAAAGCCTTTTGATCCAAGGCTTATTTCTGAAATCCCTCCTGCCATTGCTAGAGCAGCTATGGAGAGTGGTGTGGCTAAAGAGCCTATTGAAGATTGGGATAAATATAAAGAGGCCCTTATGCAGCGCTCTGGGAATGACAACAAAATAGTGCGTCTCCTACATACAAGGGCTAAAATGAACGCTAAGAAAATTATTTTTGCTGAAGCCGATCATTTAGACGTATTAAAAGCGGCTCAAATTGTCTATGATGAAGGGATTGCTATTCCAATTCTTATGGGTAACAAAGCCATTATAGAAGAATTAAAAGCAGAGATTGAATTTGAGGCAGATTTAGACATCATAGATCCTACTGATAATGCTACTCGCGCTCAGCGAAATGCATATGCTACCTCTTATTGGGAACAGAGAAGAAGGACAGGGGTAACCCAGTATCAGGCAGAAATTAAAATGCGTGAGCGCAATTATTTTAGCGCTATGATGGTACTAATGGGAGATGCAGACGGAATGATTTCCGGTTATTCAAGGGCTTATCCGACTGTTGTAAAACCAATCCTTGAGGTTATTGGTAGGGCCAATAACGTGAAACGCGTAGCTACAACCAATATTATGATTACGGAGCGAGGACCTATGTTCTTGTCAGATACCTCCATTAATATAGATCCTTCTGCAGAAACCATAGCGGAGACTGCTCAAATGACGGCCAATGTGGCCAAGACTTTTGGTTTTGAATCTGTCACAGCCTTACTGTCTTACGCCAATTTTGGTTCTTCTTCACACCCCAATGCAAATAAAGTAAAGCAGGCAGTACGTATTTTACATACGGAGAGTCCAGACTTAATAGCAGATGGGGAGGTGCAAATGGATTTTGCACTGAACAAAGTGTTGCACCAAGAAAAATTTCCTTTCTCTAAATTGGCAGGAAAAAAAGTAAATACCTTAATTTTTCCAAACCTAGAATCTGCAAATATTACCTACAAACTCATGAAAGAACTCAATGGTGCAGATTCTATAGGGCCTATCATGATGGGGTTAAGGAAATCTGTCCATATATTGCAATTGGGCGCTAGTGTAGACGAAATTGTCAATATGGCTGCAGTAGCTGTAATAGATGCCCAAGAAAGGGAAAAAAGAAAGCGTGCTAAAATGGCTAAACCGTAACAGATGATCACACACCTCAGGGGAAAATTAGTTGAAAAAAATCCTACAGAAATTGTGGTGGAATGTGGTGGTGTAGGCTATTTGATTCATATTTCACTACATACCTATTCCTTGTTGCCTCCTGAGGAAGCGGTGTCTATTTACACCCATTTACAGGTTAAAGAAGACAGCCACAGCCTCTATGGCTTTATGGAAGTTTCTGAACGGGCTATTTTTAGGTTACTTATCTCCGTCTCAGGAATTGGGGCCAATACAGCCAGAACCATGCTTTCATCATTGTCACCAGAGGAATTGAGAGACGCCATAGCAGCAAGCAATGTAGGAACCATCCAATCTGTTAAAGGAATTGGACTAAAAACAGCCCAGCGTGTTATTATTGAACTCAAAGATAAGATCCTTAAAATTTACGATTTAGAAGAACTTTCTACTCCTTTAGACAATACAAATAAAGAAGAAGCGTTATCTGCATTGGAAGTACTTGGCTTTGCTAGAAAGCAATCTGAAAAGATGGTAGAGAAAATTTTAAAAGCAAGCCCAAGCCTCTCAGTAGAAGATATTATTAAGCAGACGCTAAAAGGTTTGTAACACTTTTGAAGACCTATTTTTTAAAAAAGAATTTGAAACAAATAAAGCCCATTTTTTTTGGGCTCTTTTGTTTGCTTTTTTTTCAAACAAACGGCTTATTTGCCCAAAAAAAATCACTGCCGTTTACTCCCATAGACACCATTGCTGTTCAAGACAGTACCCTATTTAAATCTAAAGGAAACTTACAGTTGCCTTTGCCTGCTTCATTGATTAGCAAATACCAATACAACGAGCTCCTTCAAGTCTATGAACTTGTAGGTGGCCTGTCTGGCTATCAATTTGACCTTCCATTAG
>Ga0075110_1000890_pt1 | contig 13488 bp, 7 predicted proteins | sample AntAceMetag02UK8_FD_69799 | JGI IMG/M metagenome (GOLD analysis project Ga0075110, IMG submission 69799) | Saline lake microbial communities from Ace Lake, Antarctica - Antarctic Ace Lake Metagenome 02UK8 | ecosystem: Environmental > Aquatic > Non-marine Saline and Alkaline > Saline | place... | reverse complement strand
CCATCAACCAGAGATTGGCCTCCTCCACCTTGACCTGCCGCGTTATTAGCTATGAGGTCCTTGTCTAGGTGTAGGTTCTCTTGTACGGTTAATTGACTAGTTATGGTCGGGCCCTGTAGGTGAGAGATGCCTTCTACAAACAGCTCGTCTCGGATAGTCCAGTCACCTATGACAGTAGATGTGCTTCCTGTGCTGTTGATAATTGTGATGTTACCTATGGCTTTAACGTTTCCCATAAAGGAGGCGTCACCATGTACTCGCAGCATTGAGCCTGTGTAGTAGGCCCCTGTAAGGTCACCAGCGAACACGACACCTGAGTAGCCAGCCCATTCTGGGCCACCTAGTGAGAGAGGACCAGCTCCTGATGCCACACCCTTCCACCAGATCGAGTCTCCGGTCTTAGTTCCTAGATTGATCTCTGATACCTTTGATCCATCTGATTGCGTTACAGTGAAGCTCTCGCCGTCTACGATGATGTTATCAGCCTCTCGTCCAATCTGGATGGTGTATCCGGTACCTCTCAGTATCTGTAGGGTAGGGTCATCACTAGAGGCTATGGTTATGTTCTGGTCCAGGTGAGGTAAGTGAACACCATTATTCAGCACGCCGTCGGCCGTAAAGCCTGTGGGGTTATTGAACGTAGCTATCTTGAGGTTCTTGATGCCTGGGTAGTCAGTATCGTTGTCTGGTCCTAACTGCCCTTGAAGCTCCATAACAGAGTTCTGCAGATTATTAACACTCCAAGATAGGTCACAATCTGGTACAGCCACATAGCTGACCGTGAAGGCTGCAGTTGGTAGGACAGAGAATACGATATAACTTTGAGAAGCGTTGGTAAACGAGGAGTCTATAGTGCCGTCGGATGCAGATATCGTAGATGGTGTCCCGTCTGAGTTGACCATAGGCCTGTGGTGCAGGTATAGTCGACTACCAATGAGGTCAGCAACCTCTCTGGACTCTATGACAGATTTAGATCCGTCGGCATCAGAAAGATGCTGGACGTACACATCAAACCGGTTAGGGTACCCGATAGTTCTGCCGGCTGTACTATATGAGTTGGGGGACACTACCTTTGTAGCGTTCTCCCCAGTGGGTGCGTGATCAGAGAATATAGGGTATGTCATGTTAGATAACTGATATATTAGCTTCAGGGTAAGACTCTACAAGGTACAGTCTATTTTTTGAATTATTAAAGTAGTAATAATCGAAGTGCAACTTGTAGTAACAGCTTATGTTATTTGTAGTAGTGATGATCATATAAGTGGGCTCGATATCTGAGAAAGATATAGAGAACACCTTTTCATCTATTTGTGATTCTATGCTAAACGTCTTATCAAAATTTAGATCAAGGTCAAAGTCTATCACTGACTCTAGGTAGTCCTCACCATTAGGTGGGGTCCTAGGGTCGATTATCTTAACCACATAGTTAGTTTCACCATTGGACGTCTCTTTGCAGACGACGTACAGGATGTCATTTCTTACGGCTGCCACTACAGGCAGTATAGTTACACTAGAGTCATCTCTTGTGCCATATCTTAGTTCCTCATAGAACCTTAGATCTTTAATGTTATACCTACCAAAGATGTCCCAGTTGGACGGGGCTATAGATCTTTCTGCTACTTGACCGTTTAGTACTGAGAACTCGGTACGAGTTACTTCACCTAGTTGGTCAACCTTCCTGCCGAATGCGGCACTGGAGTAGGGCTCTATATCCCTTATAGGTGCTGAGGTTCTTTCTATTCTCGTAGGCCTGCTAACGTTAATGAATCTATCTTCTTCAGATATAGGGTGCACGACTATCTTTCTTGTATTAATTTCGTTGGAGTGAGAGTAGACTAGGTTGAAGATAGAACTAGCAGGCTCATAAGGCAGCGTGTCAAGCAGTGACTTAGACCAAGCTGTTAGAGACCCCACTTCTAACTGAGGGGCAGCGATGATAACGGGGTTATTGCAGTTGGTTGTGATGGAGAAGTTGACTCTGTACACCTGGCTATTAACATCTATAGGCAGTACTAGTCTTACCCACTCGGCTGATCTACTAGTTATCTTGGCTTGGCTTGCGTTGTTAACAGCATCCGTTTGTTCGACAGACACATGGAGTGTGATATCAGTGTTAGGCGCGTCACATAGAACGTACACGGATGCATACATCTTCCCTATCATGACATTACCTAGTATGGCGCCTTGCCCTACCTTCATCTTACCAGATGGGGAGACTAGGGAGCAACAAGTTATACCAGTACTCCTGTCGCTGAGAGCCGTAGACTGGTCAGCCGTGTACTTCTCCCAGCCGGCTGGCATCTTGGATCTGCTAACATCCTTTATAGAAAAGGACGAGTTGAACAAAAGGTTCCTAGCATTTCTGGGTTCCAGGAGATCTTTGGATGTTATATCTATGTGTGTGACCTTGCTAAGGGGGTATGTCTCTGCCGTGATGATGTTTAGGTTGGTGGTGTTCTTTTCTGCATTCTCTACTACCCTTTCTAGGGCCATGCCCCATGTGTTGGTTAGCTTCCAGCCATCGGACTCTGTGCTCTGCCTCATCTTCATCCACTGCGGGAGATTGTTTAGTATCTCTTGCGTGGCCGGAGACTTGAACCCTTCTTGACGAGCTTCAAGATCTCCAAGACTTATACTACCGTATGAGTAAGCCATTGACAAGCTATCCATAGAGACGTCTTGTATTGAGTAGCCGTAGGCTACGGGAGTGTAGTCTGTCCGTAGGTCAGCAAAGACTTCATTGTCCAGTTGACCCTGGTTGACCTCTATCTCGTACACCTTGAACTCATATTGATCTAGGTTGAGGTTTATGTGGAAGTTGGCACCCGCTTCAACAATAGTGTCTAAGGTCTTAGTGCCATGGTTAACGGTGTTTACATCCAGAGAATACACCTGATAGCCATTAGTTATTTCATACGTATCCGGATCGAAGGTAGCCTGGAAAGAGCTACTACCTGAGAACCAGTTACCTATAGCAATAAGCAGGTTACCATTCTCTCTATGTCGCCTGACAAAGTGGGTTACTTTTTCGTCGCCTGTGACAAGGGAGTCAATGTCCTCATTATTGGGGTGCTGAGAGCGGAGGAAACCATTGGTTCCCGCATTCTCTACACTCCTATCTACTGAATAACTATCCAGAGGATATAGCATATCACCATGATGTATGAAATCAGGGTTGTATGATTGGATACGGATCATCCTAGTTAGTAGGTCTTCTGCATAGCCACTCCATACACCCGATTGGAATACTTCATTCTCATTACTAACGATCTCGCCGTATGCTGGGTTGATGAATTCAAACTGATTACTCACATGCCACACGCTTAGGTTGTTTGAGTAGGGCCATTGAGTAAGAGCAAATGATGCCCAGTCCATAGCTTGTCTTTCGCTGGTGCCCGTTGAGTAGAACGACTGACCGTATGCACCTACTCCAGTGGGTGCCTCATTCCTCCAGAAGACAGGTGAGGCATTAGATGCGTAGACAGCATGCCATTCATTCTGGGTCATCCTATCGTTTAGAGCTATCTTAGCTACGGGGCAACGTTGAAGCCAGTTCGGTGGCTCGATGTGGCACGCGTATTGTGTTATTCCAAGAGCCACACCACTAGCTATAGATTGGTCGGATAGGTTGTCTATTAAAGGTACAGACGTGACATCTGTTCTAGGATTTAAAACATCGTGGACGTACGCATTAAAGATGGGGCCTACTGATTCATAGATAAGGGCAATAGGTACATTTGATAGGTTAAGGTCTACAGGGAACTCAGCACTCTGACCCATCTTCCAGTCCTTTATACCATACGAACCTGCGTCATTACCAAACTTAGTTCGAAAGCCACTAGTTGAGGCTACGGTCCATTCATCAGACCACTCTACCATCTTCCTGTTATAGTAACGGGAGAACACGGATCTAGGGTGGGTAGTGACTACTTCCTTCTTTAAGGTGGGGTCATAATGTACGTGGGACTCTGCAGTACAACCTCTACCCCAGGCACCTAAGGTGTCGTGGTAGTTGTTCATCCCTTGCAGACCTTGGGTGGCGGCTATCAGCTTATTCTTATCTTTGTTCACCTGAGGAACAAAGCAAGCACTAAAGCCTCCACCAAAGATACCAGGAGCTTGACCATCATATGCCCAGGCCCTATATATATCATTTGTTATGCGTGTAGATGACTCGTTGATGGCTTTACCAATGAGGTCAATGCCGCTATACGTTTGTGTCCACACAGAGCCAGAGGATATAGTGAATGGGTATGCGTTATATGAATAAGGTAGGTGACCTGTGGCAGCTAGTTCGTAGAACGCTCCCGATGAATTGGCATTAAGCCCTGTGTAGTCCGGGGCCTTATATGCCTCAGGGCCAAAGTGATCAATACCTGTACCATGTCCAGCCCACGGTTCCCAGCCATTGTAAGTCGCTGCAGGATCAGCCTCACCCGTTCTTCTATTAGTGTCGAAGTTCAGCTCAGCAGTTTGGTAGTGTATAGGTATGACAGGAGGAGTAGTGTGTCCCGGATTGATTGCATTTGTATACAGGTATCTGTAATAGTCAGCAGCAATCGGAAGTGTGCTCATATCTCCAGTTGTGAAACCAAAGGTATTAAGTATCATAGGTACTTCTGCAGCCTGCTTGCTTATCTCTCCTGCTTGGTACCTGTCATAGAAGCTAGGAGGCAGCCAGCCGTAAGCTTCTTGCTTGTCAATTACTGTATCCCTGTACAGTCCATAGCCATACCAATCTGCCCATTTAGTGGTGGACTTGAATGGGTGTATCCTTAGTGACCAGGTGGGTTTATTTTGTATCGAGTAATTCTGTCCACCTGAGTCATTGACGTAACCGCCAACACCGTAGGGGTCAAAGGCTTCATCAGAGATGTGTGCCGTCTTGATGAATAGGTTTGCATCGTCTAAGTAGAACTGAAAGGCTTTAGGGTTAGTTCCTTCTGTGTCTAGCCCGTAAATCAGAGTACCTTCCTTGGTATCCCTATTGCCATACACCATAGCCGGAATGGAGAAACCACCGGGAGACCCGTAGTTATACTTAAAGAGAGCTGCGAGTGGAGCACTAGGTTGGCCAGCAGCATATGCCCTGTTCCCTAGATGGCTAAACTGAATAGACTCTGCTTCATATCTAGGGGCCCTTAGGTGCTTAAAAGGGTTAAGGTACGTGTACCCGTAACCGCTTGAGTTAGTTACGAAAGAACCCTTGTTAACTGCCTCGTCAGCGTCCTTCTGAAAGATGAGCGTAGGCATCCCCAGGTAGTGCACTGCGTCGGAATACAGAAGATCAAGATCATGGGACGTGTAAGCTTGATCGGCATCAACCTGCAGTTGCATATCCAGACTATCTTCTTCAGTGTCTAATGAGGCAACTAGAGTAACGGAGCAGGTGTACGTTGGGTTCTTTCTATCGTACGCCACGTTTGTCCATTGAAACGTGAATGATTTGACAGTACCGTTCTCAACAGGTAGAGGTGCAGGACCTACAAAGTTGGCCTTTCTAGGGTAGACCACATATGTGTTGAATCTTGTTGTTGACGCGTTGTGTAGCGTGTACTTGCTGAGCATACCCATAGACCATAGATTCTTAGACTGGTTAACGGTGGGTGCTGAGAAGGAACTTTCCTCCCAGTTGGCCAAGCGTACTCCAGTAGTAATATCTTCTAGAAAGGTGAAGCTCACCCTGCCATTAGTCAATGTCCAATTAGATAGTGAGGACACGTCTACTCGGGGGTAGAGGACCTTACCCCTATGGAATGAGGTGGGAGCTAGCCCACCCACGGTTGCTCTTTTATTGATCATACTGAAGGCTGTACAGGTATAGTAAATACTTTGTCTATCTTAATAGATCCGTAATTGATAACCGTTTTACAGATTATAGTTTCTGATGCATTGAAGGAGGTCCCTACTGCCATGGTCATGATGCCATCCTTGTAGTACATACCAGCAAACTTGTGGGCTGCATCAGCTCTCTGGGTTGAGAAGGCTGTAGTGTCAATCAAAGTCGCCGGTGCTTCTGGATCTCCGTTGGTAACCAGACCACTGAAGTGCAGGTGAGGGGCCACTCCGTTACTGCCTACTCCATCCTCTAGTAGCGTCTGCCCGTTACTAAGGTAGACAGGTCCGATGTGGAAGTGACTAGACTCCGGTATGGCTGGGAAGGTACTCTCAAATTCATTGGCTGCGAAGTCTACTTCGACGGAAGGAGTCCTAACTACAGTTGCGTACCTCTCTCCAGTATTTACTAAGGAGCCATCGCGAGCGATACATAGGTAATCCCTACCTAGCTCTGGGTAAGACTGCAGATCGACCACATTTGATCGGAAGATCTTATACTCTGACGTGGCGGTCGGTGGCTCATTTGGCCAGTATGTTATTGCAAAGTCACCATCTGCAGACACAGCATGCTCATTTACAGATATAATCACACCTGTGGATTCAGAACTAGGGGAAGCCGCTGGTGTAAAGTAAACTAAGTCACCAGGGGAAACAATACGCATGTAAGGGTCGTCCTGTAGGACAACGACAGAAGCGCTGAACACAGGTGTGTTCGTTAAATCAAACGGGTGAGCAATTGTGGCGTCGCCACTTACGGTGCCAGAGAGATAATGTATTGATCCTGGACCCGCTGGTATATCCGTATCTAAACCAAACCTAGCCCGCATACCTCCATCGCCCTTGTTAGATGCTGAAGAGCCAGTGTAAGTCCAACCCTCATAGGACGTAACAGTACGGTAGGGCATGACCTTAACTATCTGCCCTGATAGGTGGTTGACGTCCAAGTCCACAGATAATGAATCACTACCTGGTGTATGTTCTCTTACAGAGAACGTCTGACCTAGGTTGGCTCCACTTATTACCTCGCAGACAGCATTACCCATAGTAGAGTTAGTATAGGCAGAGATAGATTTATCGTATGCCAGGGTCATGTACGTGTCACCAGTCACAACATCTACTGTGCCCTGGACTACAGCGTCGCCGTCTGTAATAAGTAGTGGGGTCCCTATGTAACAGTCATCTCTCCTGTCCACATCAATGTACAGGGAATCACGGAAACCGTTCTCTATCGCTTGTGTAGCGAAGAGGAAGACGGGGGTGTCAATGACTTCCGCACTCATCTCCCACATAGTTGTCGTGTAGGCGACGGAGACACCAGAGGTGTCTGTGTGGTTTATAGATGAGTCATAACCTCCGATTGGGTTCTCTGATCCAAGACCTCCTATCTGTAGGCCGAACGAGGCGGTCTGATTAAGGGTCTGAGACTGATAGGACGAAGGGTCCCCCGATAGTATTATGTGTTGGATGACGCAGCCGTTCTTATCATACATTCTGAACAGCATGTTTGGGGTGTCTGTGGTACCACCAGTAGGATAAGGGTTAATTAGACTTACCGTTGTCTGTCTAGTTTTGTAATCAAGGTGAACCGAAAGGTCAAAGTTAGATGATGTCATTGTACGATTCCACCGACGTAGATACGGAAGGTGGCATATGGGTCAGGGAGGGAGACGCCGGAAAGAGCTTGTCTTATCCAGATGCCTGTGTGTGCATTAGAGACAAGTGTTCCGAGACTCGTCCCTTCTGCGTAGTTTGCGGGGGATGACCAGCCAGATATACCAGCAGGTTCCCTTGTAGACGCCGTACTAAGGTCATCTATGGCTGTAGACTTAGCTAACGTAATCTGATCTACATGCTCTATAGCGTCCACCCATACTCGTGTATTTGTGGCTGTGCTTGTAAAAGTGTTCTTTACAAACACTTTCCTATATTGATACGAAGTGGTGTCTATCCCAGAGGGAGGAGAAGAGACGTGCTGGAACAGTTCGTTAATATACCCACTTAGTATCTCTGTACCTATGTTGCCTCCTACCTGACCAGTAAGGTCACTAGGGTTGTACTCAGGTTTGTATATTTCGAATGTCATATTATCTCGATGGCCTCAGTCTTCTCGTCAGGGATGAATAGCTCATCCTCGCGAAGCTGTACATTTCTGAGCGTTCTAGGCTTACAGTTGACATACAGTTCAATTATTTTGATATCTTTAATACTGGGACTCACAAGGGAAGCGGCTCGTAATTGGTTAATGATTAGTTCTCCACCCAGAGGGATGGAGGCAATGTATTGTAAAATACTAGATTGAACTTGTGCTCTAAGGCTAATTCGTTCTGCTTCTGTGACGTTGTTGTTAAATATTAGCTGGAGTGAGATCCTTACAGGAACGTACTCTGGTTCTCTTACCTCGAAAGAGACACCATAGGCAGCGACCTGCTCTATAGCTCTTCTAGTATTCTCTCGTGTACTTACTGTAACTCTATTGCCTTGAGGTATAAGCAGTACGTCGAAGGTCCCAGCGCCTCTAGCATACTGCAGGAGTTCTGCCCTGGCTACGCCAGGATTAGATACAGCAGCTACCTCAACAGCAGCGAGGTTACTTCCGTATCTAGATGTCATAGCTCGTGAAAGCCGGAACCTGTACTCTTCATCAGATTCCACGTCCTTTCCCGTAACTATGGCAATGTCATTAGTAACTTTGACCTCTGATTTGTTGAGGTTATGTACAGTCAGCTGGTTAGCACCTACGTTGTAGTCTGTGCCGCTTCCTTGTGCTGTGACTGGTACAAATACTGATCTAGTATTTACCGGGAAAGTTACCGCTTCCGTAACTTTGTACTCTACAGTGTTTGAGGCAGTCGTAATAGATACCCCTGATTGTATAAGACCTAAACCTGAGTTGTCGGGATTGGGAAGCCTTGATCCCAGTGTTCCGTTAGATACATAAAAACGGACTGCTCCATCTTGGATCAGTGCCGTTGCTCGTCTGTCCTTAATTCTAGGAAGACCAAGAGTCTCTCCCCACATATCTAGATAGATACCTGTGGTGGAACTCAAGAATGCATTCTGGAACACTCCTGTCACGTATTGCTGAATCCTACTTACTTCTAAGTTATTGGTTTCAACTAACGCCTTTGCTATAGACCCGTCAGAAAAGTAGGTTATGTCAGTATTTTTAATTAGATATCTGACGCTATCTTGTACTGAATCAGAAAAGTTTTTTCTTGTGACCATTAGTCTGTAGTGATTGGCGTGATGTGGGTCCCATCTATATATGGGAATGTGTACGTTAGTGTTTCGCCTTTAATAGTCTGTATGGTTCCATCTAGTAAGTAGGAACCACCTATATTGACAACACAAAGAACTTCGTTTAGATCGAATGGAACAACCGTAGCTTCAACATCTGCTACGGTGAATAATCTCTCTCGCAGGACACTAGTTATATTATACTCCATAAACTGCCTGTTATCCGTAGTGTTTAGCTCACCTACGAAGGAACCTAGATTGCAGCCTACCGATGTATCCGGGCTATAATCTCCGAAGTCTGTCCTTAATAAAAAGTTAGCTAATGACTTGAACGTGTCAAGTGGATTGGCTAACTGTAGATCCCCTCTAGGGGATAGCTGTATATCACCATCTAGTGTTGATTCAATATCTTGTTGGGTATATATAGCCATTAATTGATTCCTAAAATTTGATCTTGTATCTCTTGGTTATCCGCGATAATGGTGCCCATGTCTATACCTTGTTTGCGCTCGTTATTTTTTGACGCTTGAGGCTCTCTCTGACTGTCTAGTGAGTCGAGAAGTGTCCTTTGCACAAGCTCTAGTATAGCTATGGACATCAAGTTTTTTGAAGACAGTGTAGGGAATAGCTTTTTGATCCAAGGCTTGGTAGGACTGTAGTTGGTGCTAGGTTGTTGAGGAGACTGAGGGTTAAGAACTTGACCGTCCACAGTGTCTATGTCTAGTGACCCCAGGGTGGTCTTATTCATGCTAGAGTAGAAGTTAGACTCTCCATGATCTAAACGGAAGGCACCTCGATTAGCTTCATTCATGTTAGCGGCGAAGACAAACTTACCTACCCTAGGCAGCAAGCTAAGAGCACCAGCACCGTAGTAGGCGACCGAAGGATCTACAGCATACTTGGGTGATCTATTAGGGTCAGACAGAGAAGTGAACTGCCACTCGGCAGCACTCATTATCTTGTTACCTACTTCAGATATACTCTTATCATTATCTATTGTAAAGCTAACCCTGGCCGCCATCTCATCTTGAGACTTCGTTCCAGAGTGCGAGCCGCCTATAGCGGTGACGTCAAGGGGATTAGGTTGTGTCATTGGTTGTCTAATTTGTCATTGAGCTGTGCTCGTGTTCTAAGTTTTTCCTTAGTCCTATAGACATAGGTACCTTCTATAGTTTGGTTTACATCAACACTATCTATAAGTACGTCACACATTTCGGGGAGAAGACCTGCTCCCAGTCCATGAGGTACTGCCATTCCTATCGTAACTAAGATGAGGTTCTGTTCAAGGGCTGCTACAAGACCTGACCTAGATTGGGTGGTTCTCTCTATAGATTCAAAGTCTTGGGGGTCTTGGTTATCTGGAAGGCTAGTCGTATAGTCCTTAACTAACCTCTCTATTTGCGGGTAGCTACTCACAGGTATCACAAACATTTTGTAATTGATGGGGTCTAACCCTGTCTTCCTGTTGAAGAATATACCAGAGGGCGCAAGGTTCTCCTTCTCCACTATATCCAGTAGCTTGTCGTACACAATCCTACAGGCTATACTCTTGCCGAATCGCCTAGAATCTAGCTTGGCTTGGTTTCTTAGTTTATCAAATAGTTCCATTATTTAAAGATCTCATCGTAAAGAAGGGCTGCTCCTCTCTGAAGCTCTCTTGAGGAGTAGTAGAATCCGAAAGAGGCTATGGCCCATATGGCATCCTCTGTCTCTAGCCCTGATGTAAATGGGTTGCCATTGAACAGTATGGGGGATAGAATTACGGGCAGTTGTTCGACATCTTTAGATGAATCAACAAACCCAGCGATAACATTGGATTTAAAGAACATATGTGCCCCAAATTCTGCTGCGCCTATCTTCAACTCATTGCTAAGCAAAGCTACTCCTGGACCGGCTACTTCACGGAAGACCTTTCTAAGTGCATTCACCGACTGCCCTCTCTTTAGGAGCGCACCGCCAACACCACCTGCCCCTGCCCCTGCGGACTTGAGTCTTCTTCCATACGACTTGAGGATTTCTTTAGAGCTCCCACGTAGACCCTTACTCACTACCTTCTTGGCTAAACCTAATACACCCTGCTTAACACTAAAGGCACCCACAGCTAGAGGAGTAGCCGCGCCTAGGGTTGCTATAATTGTAGCCCACATGAGTGCGTCTGATACGAAGTCAATTACATTGAAGACACCTTGGAAGGTAGCTTCCATGGCAGCTGTCTGTAGTATACCTGCTCCTGGGTTGGAGTCGCATACAGCATTAGGTATGATGTTGGTTACCCAACCTTGATCAGCATTCCAGTGATGTATCACGCTCTCCACCTCTACTGGTCCAGCCATGTTGGTGTACTTGTCACCTAAGATGATTCTATCGTGGGGCTTAATGTTTTTACCCAGTAGGAGCAAGTTACCACGATACATCTTTCTAATGCCTTGGGCAAGGTGGTTACAAGCCAGCTTTGCAGCGAGCTCAGGGCTCTGGCAGTTTAGCTCTGTGAATACCTTTATTTTCTTATTAGCTAATGTTAGACCAGGGTGGAACTGTAGACCTATTACACCTGTCACTTCTTGCTTGGGGTAGTACACCCAGTTGGCGCCTGCATTGATTCTTCCCTGAGTGTAGAGCTGCTCTTCTGAGCTAACGGTGTCTTCGGCTGAGCCAGCGGAAGGGTGCTCAATAACTACCGTATTCCACATCTCACGAGTAGTAGACACAATGTTATTCTGTATAATGTTGTGGTCATCGTCAGCGTAGTGATGTACCCTAAACACCTTCATGTTCGGTGGCAACTTGAAGTCATTATCCTCAGTAAGTTCTTGTGTTGTCTGTATAGCCTCTCCGTCTTCCATGACGTAGGAGCAGAAGAAGTACATGAATATCTTGAATAAGGCTATGTTGTCCTTGACTATGTCAGACAGCTTTCCATTAATTGGTACACCAAGCTCACTGAGTATGGACTTACTAACTATGTATTCCTTGTTGGATCTGATGGCTTCTATCTTGGCCCTAAGGTCCGTCAGTGTTGCCCTGTGTGAAGCTTTATCCAGTAGACTTCTGCTAGATGCATTATCAGTACTGTAGGCTTCTAAGCTTCGAGTAATGAACGAGGTAAGACCTTCGTTACTCAGGTACGACGTAGACGTCTTGGCGTATCTAAGGGTGGGTAGAATGCTGTAGGCACTAACTGAGGCTCCACCTGATCCTGCGCTCACATATTCAACGAGGGGTCTAGTAGAGTTTATTCGGCGTAGGTCTTTGTCTATGTACTCCAATAACTTGTCGCTGTAGTAGCTCCTTCCCGTCAGCCCGTCTATAGCTATCTCTACAGGCTTCAGGAAGTCCTCCACGTTTGAGTTCCTAGCTAGTATTTGATTTATATCCTTGTCTGCATTCGGCCAGCCTATGAATATTCTACTAGCATCTATGCCAAAGAATTTGGCAAAGACTAGGATAGTGAAGTCGGAAGATACACCCGTATTCTTCACCTGCTCTAGTCTAGCTAAGGGTAGTCCGGACTTTTCTGCTTCCTCAAATATGGCATTGGACGCGACAAGCTCAGAGGCGTTACCCTTGTCTTCAAGTAAGTACTTGGCGTACAGCCTATAGTAGTCACTTAGGGAACCGAATGCGGACAGACCCGATAGCTCTACTCCTCGGAAGATGCTAGCGGCAGCAGCTGAAATCGCGTTCCTATTAGTTACAAAGAAGCCTTGTCTTTCAGTCAGTAGTGCTGCAGCAGCCTTAATCCGACCCTCTATAAAGTCTGGAGCCTCATTGGCATAGTACTTAGAGTCTAAGAACCCATTGAACAAGTTGTTCAACACCTTGTTAACATCTTTGTTAGAGCTCTTCCTGTACTTGTTATACAGCGCCTTGCTAAGGGCTGTACCCCGAGTGAAGTAATAAGGCTGGTCAGGATGGCCCATGAAGATGGTTGCTTCATTATCGTATGGCACCACATCTATAATGCAGTTCCACGCATGTCTTGACGCCTCTTGTAGGGCGTCCCAGGCGGGCTGTAAGGGTATAATCCAGCTATCGTTTAGGAAGCTAGGCATTAAACCAAAGGTGGATCTCAGACCGAATACGTTACTGTACAGTGATGTATCCGGATACCATATGTTCTTTAGGCGTGTGTCAAAGCCTTTATCCTTCTTAGTAACCGACTTAAGACCTATGGTCTTGATTATGTAATTGCCTAAGCCACCTACAACACCTGTCGAGCCGACACCCTCTAATTGGATGTTCTGGTAGGCATCTATAGCGTTAGTAACTGCGGAAGCGACATCCTGGTTTCTAAGGTTACGTAGGATGAACTGAGCGTCATGCTCAGGGAACTTATCGCCGAACCCATCCGGGTTCGCGTAGGTTATCGCTTGGATAGCTAGGTCTCTTGCTCCCCAGTTGGCAGGCTCCTTG
>Ga0075110_1000882_pt1 | contig 13525 bp, 14 predicted proteins | sample AntAceMetag02UK8_FD_69799 | JGI IMG/M metagenome (GOLD analysis project Ga0075110, IMG submission 69799) | Saline lake microbial communities from Ace Lake, Antarctica - Antarctic Ace Lake Metagenome 02UK8 | ecosystem: Environmental > Aquatic > Non-marine Saline and Alkaline > Saline | place... | reverse complement strand
TTTACCGTTTGGAAAGTCCGTGTAGCCTAAAACTAACAAGTCGCTAAAACCTAAGCCACTAGCATCAACATAGCCGTTTAAAGCTTTATAACTTCCCAATGACTTTCCAAATATTCCAACGTAGGGTAAGTCTGCGCCCACATCAATATAATCATTTACGATGCTATACCCTTGGAAAGTTTGAGTAAAAGCTGTGCTAGTTTTGGGGACTAATTTACTAGAAGAAATTTCCCATAACGAAGCACCAGAAGAAAAACCGCCACCGCCAAATTGAGCATTTAAACTAAGTCCACTAGCTAAGCATAAAATTAATATCTTAATACTGTTCATATCTATATGCTATTTTAGTGCCATCGGCGTTTGAATTAATAACAATCTCGGTATAAAATTGTCCTGCATAATCTTGGAAAGTAAAGACTCCGTTTACGAGGTTCATAGTTGCTCCTGCGTGAACAATGTCGCAATCCACACACTCAATACTTACGTAATTAATCCCATTGAGTAAGGTTAGGCTTTCACCATTTGCTAGAGTGCTAAACTGCATAGAAGTTCCTGCAAAGAAACTTAAAAATAAAAACATCATTTTCATACTATTATAATTTTATTAATGATCCCGTCCGTGTTACCCTCGCCCTCCCATAGATTAGGCTTAAGTATATCTAGGTATTTAATTATTTGATTCTTGTAACTCGTTGCGGTTGCCATTGCTTCACGCTTTGCTTCTTCTACGCTTCCTATTTGCTCATTGCTTCCTGTTGCTATCTGCGCTCCCTTGTTGCCCGTTTTGATATGGTTCGGCTTACTTATATAGGCTTTAACATTATACGCAATGTAAGGCTTTAAATACGTGCCTATTAAGGCATCATAAGTGCCACCCGCATTAATCACAACTGCGTCGTATAATTCAGTACCTAGCAAGGTCATTACCTGTTCCCATTCGACCAACTGAATTACATTATCCTTTATACTCTCTACATCAAAAGTGTTAGTAAATGCTAACGCTTTTATTTCTGCTTTACTCGATATCATTGTGCTAGAATTTCTTTTGCTTCATCAATACTTATTCCAAGTGCTGCCTTTAAAATATTTGCTGCTTGATTCTCGGTAAGTTCACCTAGTGCAAAAGATTTTACTACTTCTACCATGGAAGTAACCTGTGCGCCATTCAAAGCTACTACATCTTTAACACCTTCTAATGGTTCAAACCCTAAAGCCATTCTTTTTTCATCCTGAGTTAAAATAAGATTAACGTCTAAAGTAGTTGCAATATCCACGGGGCTTTCATTACTAAATGTAACTTCTTCGCTTGCGTACTTTTCGCCAAATGCCATTATGACATGGTTAATTATTTTATGCTGAACGTTACTAATAAGCCTTTCAGCTAACACCCATTCATTACGTAGTTGTTGATTGTTGCCTAAGCTTCCCGCACTTTCTAAACCCGCTAAACTACGGAACCATGAACAAGATTTTACTATATTGTTTTCAGTTGTACTTTGAAGGTCTTTATAACTACCCTCTTTGTCCATCGGATACTGAATGTACTCAGGCGGTAAAACGTCTCCAACTTTAGGAACAACTAAAGTCTTTCCGCTGCGACCTCCCGAAGTGCCTTGTAATTCATTTTGGATTTTAAGCTTAAAATCCTTTAACTCAGTTGCCGTAGTAACATCACCAGCATCCATAAAAAGAATACTTGACAAAGTAATTCCATTTTCAAATTGGTTTGCGTTGTACTGACCTATCAAACTCTCCACTTGTGCATCGTAAAACGACCCTGCCCACTTTGGTAACGGATATTCTTGACTATTTGTATCGTAATCAGAGAGAATAATCACTTGTCTTTTGCCGTTATCCCCACTAGAAAATTCGGGATAAATAGCTAGTTCAGTAGGTGTGATTTTTGAGTCATTCCAATCACTAGAAAAAGCCATAAATTCAGGTTTTTCTCCTTCATAATCAATATATCTGCCTGCTGAAGCGTCTAGATGATAAACAAAAGTTTCAGAACCTATAACAACCGCTTCCATAAAAGCATATCCATAGTAGAAATAATCACTACTTACTCTTTTTACAAGTTCGTAATAGTCATAGTCTTTATTTAAGTGCTTTTTTATCTTATCTAAAAAGCCCTCAGAAGCTTGTATTTCTCCATAACTAACGTAATTAGCCTTACTATCAATTACACTGCTTAAAGTTGTGCTTTCTTTTACAATCCTAGCAATTGTTTGGGGCAAATCATTAGCCGCTCCTGCATTAATTATCTTAACACCTTGTCTAGTTGCTACTCTTTTCTTTTCCTTTACAGGTAGTTGAGTAATACTATTCTTTATCGAGAAACTTTGACTTAGATTTTTTGACTTTACTTGTTGTACTTGTGGTATGTGTTGTTTTTTCCGTGACATCTTTCTCTATGTATTTTATAAGAATCCTAAATTGTGGTAATAGCGATAACTTATGTATCGTTTCCGCACTTTCTTTCTCAAAGTCCAAAAAACCGAAGCCAGAGACTCCGATTTTCTTTCCTTTGTATTCCTTTCTAATACTCCACATATTATGAGTCAGTTGTTGCTGCTAGTAATTCTGCAATTATTGCCGTCGCAGTTGTCGCACTTGCTCCACTTAACTCGCTAAGAACTCTTAAAGGCTCGCCTTGGTCTGCCATCATAGTCATAGAAAATAAGTTGTCATCAGTCTTTGCTCTACCTGAAGTAGATTCAAAACTTTTGAAAGCTGCGAAACCTTCGTCTAAGCTCTCTGCGTCATAACCGATAAACAATATTCTGTCAGAATCATACAACCTAGCTACCAAATACTGCTCACAAGCATTCTTAATTGCCGTTAACTCCTTACGCTGCGTGCTTGTTGGATTAGCCACCGCAAAGTTAACATTAACCTCGTTGCTTCTTTCCATTGCTTCCGTAACTTCACACTCGCCACGCTTAAAATTTACTTGTCCAAATCCTGCTCCTGCGACTGCAAAAACAATATTTGTAATATCATGGTCGGAACCTAAAGCAATGCTTGTTATGTCTGACGTTTTAATTGTAAAGAGTTGCTTCACTCCTGACGTTTTCGGGCAATTGTTACCCTCTACTGAATTTAAAAATAAACTTGCTGCCATTTTTTTATATTTTTTTAAAGGGAGCGTTTAAACTCCCTTCTATTATTTAAATTTATTGAGGTCTGTAAAAAGTGATGTCAGCTCCATTTGTGTAATTCACATCGAAAGCGTAATCGCATCTGTATCTTACTTCTCTGTCGAGAGTCAAAGGATACTGATCTACAATCGCAAGACTGTTTTGTTCCCCGCTTAAAGCCGTTCCAAAGTGAAGGTTAGAAACATTACTCGCAACAATAACATTGTTAGAGATGTAAGGTAGCGTAACCATTCTTGAACCTAAGAAGTCAAGAACCTTAGCGCCTACAAAATAGCTTCCACTTCCGTTAGCTGCAACCGCTTGAGCTAAAGTATAAGCTTTTTCAATCTTCTTATTTACGAATAAATAAAAATCAGGGTCATCTTCCACCGCTTCTGACAAGCTGTTATAAACGTCTGTCAAAATAGCTAAGATATTAGAGCTATTGATAAAAGATATACTCGCACTTGATGCACCATAAGTACCTGCATAAGCACTTGAATTAACAGGAATGCTGAAAGTTGTTCCGGTAATTATTGTAATTGCTACTGATAAACCATTCAAAGCTGTAAAGCCTGTGCCTGTTGCGCCTGTAATAGAAATTAAATCTCCATTAGCCATGTTCGCAGTTGTTGCAACCGTTACAACCGCTGCTGCTGCTTTAGTTATTCCACTTGCTACTAAACTACCTACTCCAACCTTAGGAGTTAATTTAACTACATCAGTACCTGACTCAAAATCTGCTTCTAATCCAGCTACTACGTTAGAAGCCGAAACAGTAATCTTAGAAAGTAAGCCAGCCTTTACTGAACCTCTCCAAATTGCAGCATCAATGAACTTGCCATTTAACGCACCTCTTTGCTCTACGATTGCATCTTCTAGCATTGCAGGAGGAATGAAGTCTCCACCTCTTCCACGTGGTTGCTGTGAAGCATACCAAGTTGCATCTAAGCTAGAAAAGTCATAAGAGAAAGCATTCATAAACGCCTTTGGGTCTAAGTACTTTTCATCTAAAGTAAATGAACCAGCTGAAGCAAATTCAGACACGGAATCGGCAATTGTTACAGTTGAATCAAAAGTCTTGATTACTTGTCTTGAATCAATGTCAGAGTGAACTGTTATCATTCCGCTTTCAATAGTCTTACCTCGTAAAACTGATTGTGCTATTACGCCTTCGAGGTCTTTACCTGCGTAAGTATTTGTTGTGATTGTTGGTGTTGCCATTATTTAATTACATTTTGGTGTGTGTGAAGAATTTGTTTCCACAAAGGATCATTTACATTTACCTTGTTTTCTACTTTTTTTGTTGGTGTTGGTTCAGCCATGTTTTTAATAGCCAATTTAACAGCGTTATCAATTAATTCTGCTTGTGTAAGCTCGTTAACTACAACCTTGTCATCTACTTTTTTCTTTTCTTCGTCTTCATCGTCCATCTTATCCACAGGTTCTTTCATAGCTTCTAATTCAGCTTTAAGGTCTGCGTTTTCAGCTTTTAACGCTTCATTTTCAGCCGTTAAAGCGTCCATTTCTTCCGTTGCATTAGCAATCTTCTTAAGATTTTCCTGCTTATTCATAATATAAGAAAACAGACTTTCCTTGTGGTCCTCCGTTAACTCAAAATCCTTTAATTCTTGTGCCATTTCTTCTTTGTTTTGGTTATTAAATATATTTGGGATTAAAATTCCTTTATTTTGAAAAGATTCTTTTTTATAGTTAGACACCTTTTCGGTTTTCCACTCTTTGCCGACAAATCCGTATGCTTTAGCTTCGTTAAATGTTAACCATTCGCCATGACCTCCGTTGCGTTCCATCAAATCGGTAATAACTTCCTGCTTTACGCCTAAGTTTAAATAACTTTGTTCTGCTGAAAGCTGGAATTTATCTAAATCATTAATTGCCCTTCGCATATCATTTGCGTTTCCCATTGCTCCGCTCATTGGCTTATGTATGAGGTAAAGCCCATTATTATCCATATGGATGTTATCTACGCTTATAGCAATTTCTGAAGCTATAACTGTACTCATTGAAGCATTAGCGCCACGCAAATAAACATTTGTTTTAATACCTAAGTGCTTTATTTGACTAGCTATATTAAACCCGTGAATCATGTCACCACCTAAAGAGCTAAGAACAACATCTAAATCAGTTGCTTTCAAATCCTTAATTGCTTGTAACTCTATTGCTATGTTCTTATCGGTATTCTCAATATACTGCTCATAAGAATCAGCATATTCGTTATATCCTATGTCTCCGCTAATCTCAATGACAGATTTAGAACCTTTAGAAGCAATGTTTAAAAATGGTGTTACATTCATACAATGTAAAAATAATTATTTCGATTTATATAAATTAGAAATAAGTTTTTAGTGTGGAATTTAATTACTATATTAGTAGTGTTAACGCTAAATGCAAGAACAAAAATTAATAGAAATGAAAGAACCAATTGAAGAATTATTAGAATGGCTACATACTTTTGATGACTTGCAATTTAGTTGTAACCACCGAAATGTGATTGAGAAAATTTGGCAAATAAAAAGTAAACAGCAATTAAATATACATTTTGTCCCTTACTAAATTAGCATGGGGTTTTAAGTTTGGTATTGTTAATTTTAATTACAAATCTTCATAATTGTACATTTACTCTTGCCATACTTCTTGCTTAGCTTAGCGTATAAGCTCATTAGACTATCGCAACTTTCACGCTGATTAAAGTAATCAGATTTTATTACCTTGTTTATAAAGGACTTGTCAAACGCTCCTTTGTTCGCCAACTCTAGCGATTGATTAATAAGTTCTTGCTCTTTCGACATTATTTACTCTGTTTTGCATTTTAGAAAAGTCTTGCTCTACGTTAATAACCCTTAAGTCTTGGCGTTGCGTGCTGTTTATCGTTTGGCTTAATCCTTGCGCTATTTGTGCGCTTTGGCTGGATAGTGGCGTAGGCGTTACAAGACCGCCTTCGGCAAACATTCTAGGGATTTGCATATTGTTAATAGCTTCCATAAATGGAACACCGTAATAATCAACCGCTTTAGTTTTTTGCACAAACTCCCCATTTGAAAGTTTTGCATCTATGCTGTCACTCGTTCCCGTTCCTGCTCCTTTAACTGCCCCCCCTTTTGCGAACTTGGTAGCTGCTATTGCCGCAATTTGTGCGCCACCAATAACGCCCGCTGCAATAGCATTTGCAGTTCTAAAGGATTGAGTTGGAGTGGGGTCAATTGTTTGAGCTAATGCACTTACAACAGCTTGAGCGGTGCTTGCTATTGCCATTGCTATTTGCAAAGCTTTGTTTCTCTTAAATGCTTTTCTTTCAATTTTAGCTATTTTATTATCCGCTTCATCTTGACTAATAACTCCCGCATCAACTTGTTCTTGAATAGCTTTTTTGTTGCGCTCTGTAACAGAATTCATTAAATTTCCAATTGCCGTTAGCGAAGCCGATACCGTTTGAAATGCAAAGTTAAGCTTCTCTTGTCCTTCAGCATCTAATCCTAATGCATTGAGTAGATTAATGCTATTTTCTTCGCCATCTATTCCGTTAATAGTTTCGGACGCTTTAGCCATTTCCGTATTGAGCAAATTTAATTGCTTTTTAAGGATAGTTTCCTCTTCTTCTGTTAAGGGGGATAATAACGAAACCCCACCATCAGCACTTAATTGCTCAAGCTCCGCCCTTATCATGGTAGCTTGATTTTTTAATTCATTAAAAACTAGCTGGGCTTTATCTTTTTGAAACCCTTCTTCTATTGCTATTCTTTCGTCATTAGTTAATTTATCGTCTTGAAGCTTTACAAATTTCAAATATTCTAAATCGGTTATTTGGTCGTCTAACGATTCTGCTAATGCTTCTTTATTTAATTCAGCTATTTTTTTATTTCCCTCCGCAATAATTGCTTGACGTTCTTTCTCCCCTATATTTTCTTGCTCTAATAACGCAGCCGTTTCTTTTTCTTGTATTAATATTTGTTCAGACACTCTGTCATTTCCTGAGGCTTTTATTAATCTTAATTCTGCTGCCAAGTTTTCTTCTTTAAGCTTTAAAGACTCCGACCCTATTTGCTTTGTAATTCTTAAAGTTTCGGCAATCATAGCTGTTTCTTTATTTGCTATGTCTAGTTTTTTATCTGCTATCGCTTGGTTTTCCTCTTCTGAGTTGGTGGCAAGTTGTGCTTGACGTTCTAGCAATTGAAGCTCTTTTCTAGCAATGTCTAAACCAATTTGTAATGATTGTTGCTTAACGACTTTTGACCTTTGCAATAGTTCTATAATTTCTTCTTGCGTGAGCTTGTCCTTATCTGCCGCTTGCTCTCTTAATCTAGCAAACTCGCCCTCTAGCTTTGCACCCTGAATTAATAGAGTTCTCTTATCTATTATTAGCTGGTTTATATCTTCTTGGATTCTTTTGGCTGCACCAGCGTCTCTTTTAATTTCATTAGCTAATCTTCTTGCTGCAAGCGCCGCCTTATCAAATGACCCCGAAACTCCCGTTACGATATCCGCAACTTCTTTTAATGCTGTCTTAATGTCTCCACTAAATACTGCTACGATTAATTGCCCGACACTTTTTACTCGCTCGACTAGGTTATCAACTAACGCTTGTGCTAAATCCTTAATTGCTTGCTTCGGGTCTTCTAACGCTGTTGCTATTGCACGTCCAAAATTTATAAATACATCCTTTACGTTTGCCACAACTGATCCTAAAACAGCCATTATAACACGAAGTTTCTGCGCTCCTTCCTCTGAACTTTTAAAGAATGCAACTAAAGACCCTGCTACCACTAAGAACGCCCCTAATCCTGTTGCCAATAAAGCTAATTTAAACAAGTTCATTGCTATTTTACCTGCAACCATTGCTAAGTTATATGCTTTTTGAGCGAATGTTTGGGATGCAGTTGCGGCGGCTTGACTTTTTTGTACTCCTGTTGTTACAACTGTGCTTGATATTAAGCCTTTTGTTGTCTCTACGGTGTTGGACATTGAGTCCTTTAACCCGTTAAAGCTTACACCAAATAAGTTTACATCCCCTAAAGCGTCTCTTATGCTTTGAGCATAATTACCCACGTTACGCTTATTGTTTCCTACGGCTCCCTCGTTTTCTTTTAACTTACTTGTCAGTTGATTTATTTCAGTTGTTAAGTCTTTGCCTTCCTGACTTCCTTCACGCTGGGCTTCGCTCATCTTATTGTATTCAGCAGTCAAGATAAATAATTGCGCTTTTAATTGCTCGTTGCTGCCAAGCTCCGAATTTAATGCGGTGTTATAACTGTCAATCGCCTTAACTGAATTTCTACGTTCTGAGTTGGTGTTTTTGAGTTCATCTTTTTGACTAGATAAAGAAACTTTAGTAGCTTCTAAGTTTTCCGCCATTACTTTCTGCAAAGCTATTTGATCTTCAGTTAAATCTACGCCCGACTTTTGCGCATCGCTTAATTCCTTTAAAGATTTTTCATAGTCTTTAATTTCTTGTTGGGTGGTCTTAATTGCTTCCTGTTGCTCGATTTGCTTTTTAGTTAAATCGTCTAATGCCTTTTGAGCGTTACCGATATTCTTTAGCTCAATGTCTATTATTACCTTTTCTGCCATTACTTCATAATTAAATTAGCCTTAACAAGCTTTGTTTGTAGGTCATAAGACCAATCTATTATCTTATATTTTTGATTGTCTATTATATAAGTTCTTCGGTTACTTACAATAGTACCTAATTCATCTTTGAATACAACCGCTTTTATTTTGTTATTCTTTTTTTGTTCTAAAGTATTTTTAAATAAAGCTTCCCAAGTTTTGCCTAGCATTACGGGTTCACTCCAATTAACTAAACAATCTAAGTTCGTTGTAGAAGCGTTTCCGTTTATGTAGTCTAGGTTTATCGTTCCGTCATAAACGTCATCAAATTTAAATCGTGAACTTATGCAATTATCCCACGAGGTTAAGTAATCGCCCGAATAAGGCTGACTAATAGTAAAAGTATCACTATCTAACATACAATTAAAATAACTTTCGTACTTATCAACCCCTTGACTGCCAAATGTATTTAGGTCAAACAGGTAACTTCCATAGTCTTGGTATTCAAGAAACCCTAGTAAGCTTGTGTAGTCTGTTCCATTTAACTTTTGATTAAGGTAAATTAAATCGCCTTGCAAATAATCAATATTTACGTCCTCTATTGCTGAGATCAAATTGGTTAAATCAAATTCATCTACTGAAATACTTGGTAGAATAGTTGCCGTTCCTACGGGTTGATATCCCACATCTTGAAGTTCTAAATAAGCATCGTTTCCATCTATTTCTAGGACTAGGTTACATTGCTTAATAAAGCCTTTTAAAAAGTCTAATTGAGTTCGCTTACCGATATAATCACCTAAATAAATAGCATCTCCACTTAATGGACCATCATGGCTAATTGTCATGCTAGTACAGGTAATACTTGAATCGGCTAAAGGGTAGCTATTTGATGTTTTTAGGAGCGCGGCTATGACTAGATATGAACCAGAGGGTATGGCTTCTGTCATTTCAAAAGTAAATTCATTTGTGCCTTCCCTTAAAGTTCCTCCGTTAATTGTCAGTGGACTTGAATAAAAGTACCCGGGAATGAATACAGAAATTTGTGCCGAGTCTAACTCTCCTTGAACATATTCAAAAGTCCCACTAATTTTAAGTGAGTTAATATTCCTGTTAATGGTATAAAGAGTTCCGTAAGACCCTGCAAGTGGCGATATTGAAGCATTTCCAGCCATAGGAGTTCCTAAATTAAGAAATACAGTTGGTCCAAGAGCTGCTGCGCTTGGAGCTGTCAATGGAACTTGATTTGTTCCGTTATAAAATGTATTACTACCTAAATGCTTCGCATCAAATTCTGAATAATCAAGGCTTGAACCATAGTCAGAATCTAAAAAATTTGAATGTAAGGTAAGACCATTATCTTGCATCATTTTATATAACATATGTCTAATGTTAAAAAATGGTGCAACGTTTTGAATCTTTAAATTTCCAGCAGCTTCTAATTCAAAAAGGAATGGATGTCCGTAATGAAACCTAATATCTTGCCCCAAAGAGCCACCCGTTTCATTTTCAATAGCTGAGCGAAATTCTATATCGTTATATCCAAATTGATAAGTTTTAGGGAATAAATCCGCTAATTGAATATTTTTTAATGCTTTAATTAAGTCCCCATCCGCTCCAAAGAATACGCATTGAAAATTGCTATCATTATAGCCTTTAACATAGAGCGTGCCTGTTGAAAAAACATTGCCGTCAATCGTAATATTTGCACTTCCAAAAGCACTTGATTGCGCTCCCTCAGTTGTAATGTTGCCAAACGCTAACTCGTTCTTAGCCGTTCTAGGTAAATCAAATTCGGTACTTGAGATAGTTGTACGTGCTGATAAGGAGTCAACTTTTGTTAACCCGCCCTTAATTACAAGCCCCTTTAACGAGTTCTGAAAATAATCTAAATCTACCCCTTTGTAATTTATCATTTGAAAGCTAATTTAGTTTGCGCCATTTCATACTTAAATCTAAAGTCTACGCCCCTAGACTTGTCTACCATCTTATAATTGCCGTCACTTATGTAAATAGGCTTTAACTCATTTGATTCTACTACCCAAGCTAACGGACTTGAAACGAAGTCTTTTAACATTTCCTTTTCAGAAGCTAAAAACCTTTGCCCCTTAACTTCAAATCCTGTTGATGAAATTTGATTTATTTTTTCGTTATTTGCGGAGGTGTTAAAGTAGCCTATTTCGCCTGTTGATTGATAACCGCCTACTTGAAAAGTATCGCCTTTCGTTTGAAAGTCCTCGTTATTATAGCTTCGGAACTTAACATTTTCTTTAACTCCATACTTGTTTATAAAAACAAATTCCTTATCGTTGCAATAATCGTCTAAGTAATAGTAAATTTTATTGTTAGTGCCTGCATCTATTGCTCTAAATCCGTTTAAAGCAAGTATAAATCCGCCTAGTATGGGAGTAAAGTTAGAAATTATAAACGCCCTATTTAATGGGATGCTTATTAATTTATTTTCAAGTGAAGATATGTCAATTTGCAATCGTTGTAAAACCGTGTCGCTATTAACGGGTCTGTTTTGCACGTATGTTTCGACATAAAACCTGTTATCTGTTGCAAAAATAACGGCTCTATCATATTGACCTTGTATTTTAAATGCAAATGTTTTATTTGCCTTTAGTTCTGAGCCATAAAGTAACGCTTTCCTACTTATTCCGTCATTTGCCGTCTGGTCGTTTAAATAACGTAAGCCGTCAATATTAGCAAATGCGTAGAACTCGTTTGAAGTGAGGTCTGAAATCGCAGCGGTGTCACTGCTTACAACTACTTCAAACTTTCCGTAAACATCTGTCAACTCCTCTATTGCTGTCGTGCTTAAGCCTTGCTTAGTTCTTACTTTAAATATACTCCTAAGGTAATTAGAAGCATCAAAAGTAAACTCATCACCTATATTTGACGCCTTGTAACTAGGCACGTTTGGGATATCCGCCCCTTCACTTGTCTTTAGTGTGAATATTAAGTATGCAGGATTGTTTGCGGTTTCTGTTGCAACAAACTTAACGGGCAAATATCCGCTATAATATCCATTTGCTGCTGGTTGTTCTGTTAATACTATTGCCATAGTTATCTACCTAAATTTACTATTATTTCATCTGCCAAAGTGTCTAGGCTTGTATTTAAACTAGCAATACTTGCGTCTAATGCAGCTACCTTTTCATCAAGTAAAGCCGTGAAATTTGTTCCCGTCACAGGTAGGCTTTCACCATCTACTAATAACGTTCCGCTCGTTTTGTCAGCAATTAAAGCCCTTAAGTCTGTCAAAGCTTTATAATTTAAAGCACCATCTGCCAACTGCGAAGACTTGCTTATTAAATTATTTACATCTACTGCCATTTATTTAATTTTTAATAGTTCAAATACAAAATCTTGCGCCATTTCTGTTATAGCTGTTGAGTTTTGCGTTGTTACTTGGTTAATTATTTGCAACTTTTCAGTAGGTGTGCTAGAACCTTTAGCATAAATTCGCCTTTGTATTGCCGTGGCTGGTGGCAAAGTTATGCTATACCTTGAACTTTTTGCATTACTCCAACTTTGTAGGTCTGCCAAAGGAACTAAAGTCCCCGCTGGAACTCCGTTATTAATTTCATCCCAATAGTCAACACCCCAAATCAAAAAGCGACCATCTCTGTATTCTTCTCGCAAGGTTTCCACGCTTTCTCCCGAAGCACTTCGCTTGTGAAACTCCATCATTTTGCTAATGGAATCTTTTAAAAAGTCACCCAACTTACTCAACTTGGAATCTAATTAATTCGGTTTCAATTACCGAAGATATTTCCTCATCAGTTAAAGCACCTACGTAATCCAACTCTAAAAACGTATGAGAGTATTTAAAGCCTTTAGCGATTAAAAACACTTCTACGGTAAAAGTACTTGAACGTGGATAAGTAATTAGGCTGTCAAAATTTATTTCTTTTTCTGTTGGCTCTATTTCAAGGTTGCCAAATTGTGTGAATTTATATTTCATTATGTTAAAGTTGTTCCCGTGATTGTAAAAGTTCTTATTAGCATGGCTCTTGATGAAAAAGTTTTTACCCTTGTGCCTGTTCCCGATACTCCTGACTGCTTCCAAAAAGCGTCTGCCGTTGAATTTGGGTCTGTTGTTGAAGTCAAAGAGTGATAGTTTGAATTTTCGGGCAAACTAAAAGGGTAGCCATTAAGTCCAAGTGTTAACCCCGCATTTATAATATTGTAAATCTCTGAAAAATTCGCCACATACCAACTGCCAAAGGTTGCACTTGTGTAAGGTTGCCCCGTCATCCAATCCGTCCAATTTTGTGTTCCACTTGTGGTGCTAAAAATACTGTGACAATATCCTATTACAGAACTTCCGCCCCCCCAAGTACTCCAATCAATTATAATGTTATTTGTAAAGTTTTGACCGCCTAATTCATCTGTAAATCTAAAATAGTTGCCAAACGGATTAAGATAAGGAATAGTATTAAAGTCTGTTAATCGACCTCGCCTTAAAGCTCCGTCATCATTCGCTGCATAGCTAGTTGTTTGACCACTTTGTAAAGGAACTGCACCCTTTGGTACTACTTCATCAAGTATCGTTATTGTATCGCCAATCAAAGAAACAGGCGTTATAGTTGTACCGCTTACGTTTTTTAGTAGTATATTTTGGTCTTTAACGCTCGGCTTTGCGATAAAAGAAACTGAATTAATTGTAATTGCTTCATTAGGGAGTACCAAGGTATCGCCACTTGGAACGCTTTCAGTATATGAGCTATCGGAGTTCTCTACATTCGCATTAGAACCCGTTTGATTAACGACTATATCGTAACCCGTAAAAGTTGCATCAATGTCCGCTCCTAATT
>Ga0075110_1000872_pt1 | contig 13628 bp, 11 predicted proteins | sample AntAceMetag02UK8_FD_69799 | JGI IMG/M metagenome (GOLD analysis project Ga0075110, IMG submission 69799) | Saline lake microbial communities from Ace Lake, Antarctica - Antarctic Ace Lake Metagenome 02UK8 | ecosystem: Environmental > Aquatic > Non-marine Saline and Alkaline > Saline | place... | reverse complement strand
TTCCGATACCGGATACTTCGATGGTGAAGAAGAAGAGGATGAAGAGGACGAGTACGGTCCCACTCCTAGTAAAGAACTTATTGACCCGTACGTTATTAGACTGAGTGAGGATGGTGAGGTTAGTGGCTGAAGGCCAAGGAGGTCCACGCACACCTCGTAACCCTGCACCCGTGAGCGCACCGGGTTCTATGTCTCGTCGTACCGACGGACAGGTTATGTCTCAAATGACTGGTATGCCCTATGGGGAGAACGCCGACTTTAACGACATGCAGTCTTCTGCACCTATGAGTGCAACGAACGTGCAAGGCCCACGACTTAAAGGCAGGGGTGCCCCTTCTGCCGGTATGGGTGGCGGTCCTAGTTCCACTCCTTTGTTTAGTGAAACGCAGCGTCCCGAAGAACCTGTTACTTCTGGTTCAAACTTTGGTCCTGGCGCTGGTGCCCCTGAGCCGAAGCAAACATACGGACAACAAAACAATGTTGATCTTGAAAACATTAAAAGATACCTACCTGACTTAATGCAAGCAGCAACATTCTCTGACGCGCCTAGCAGTTTCAAGGCTTTAGTTTCTTTCTTGAGAAACGTTTAATGGCAAGTAAGCAGCCTGCTTGGAGAGAAGATTCTTTTCTTGACTACTTCAATGAGGCCGCAACTCAACTAGGATACAGCCAAATTACTTTAGCGTGGGGCATAGCGTCCTCGGACTGGTCTTCTAAAGAAGACCTAAGATCTTTCCTTAAATCTTTAACTAACACGGAGGTGATCTAATGGCAGAACCCGGCGACCGATTAGATCGTGACCCCGAAGCATCTCAAAACAAATCTTGGCTCAGCACTTGGGTAGACAGCCAGATGAAAGACTTATCTCAAGTAAAAGAAGAACTCTCAGAAAACCCTATACTTGGCCCGACTGGTCGCTTTGCTGCGGCAGCAAAAGGTGCGCTTGGCAAGGGAGCATTGGGTCAACCAATGAGTGCTGGCATCTCAGGTCTAAACGTTACTTCCCGTGGCGGTAGGTGGAACGAAGAGGCTCAAGAAGAGTACAGAAAGAAAGCGGCTAAAAACAATCTTGGTGGCGGGGCAGGTATAGTTGCCGCACCTTTAATGGCAGGTCTTGTTCTTGCTGACGTTGCGTGGTCTTACGGTGTGGCACGTCCAGTGTCCACTGTTGCTCTTGCGGCAAGACGAGATAAGTTTGAGTGGGATCTTTTAAGGAAGTCTTGGAACAGAAGCGAAAATGTTTCCTTGGGTAAAGCAGTAATTCCTTCGAGTGTCGTTTCGATGATTAGTGACATTGAAGATTACGATCCTTGGTCTGACTACGACCTATCTGATCTTTCAAGTAACCCTGTTTTTAATCTTTTAACCGGAGTAACAGACGGAGCCTTGAACGTTGCTGCACCCCCAGCAATCAAAATTGCTCGCATGGCTGCTATCGGTAAAGTTTTTGGTGGAACAACAATCAAATCAGCCGAAGACCTTTCCCGTCTTCGACAGGACTACGTTGACCACGCTAGGTGGACCCGCCAAGGTGAAGACTTGGACGGTGTTCAGGAGATAGGAACAAGAAGTGTTCGCCCTGTTGTCCGTGCGGAAGGTGACGCTGAACTTATTGATTCGGGTTCACGAACAACTTACGGTGAAATGGTGTTCGACATTGCCAACGAAACTAGAACTGAAGTCCTTCTCTTGAACCCTATGGTTGCTACTTCGCATAGCCTGAACAAGCGTGACTTTGCTGCTATTCTTTCAGAGACAGATGACCCTAACACTGTTAACAATATTCTTCTTGCTTCTCGCGGCGATGAACTGGCTGTAAAAGAACTCGCTGATGCAGGAGACCCTGCCGTGTGGCGTCTTGCCGACATGAACAGCAACATTCAGGCTAACATGGTCAACGGTGACCGCTACGCCCCTACTGGTGAAGCGTTGGCTAAAGTCAACCAAATCTTTGACAACCAGTTGCTTCGAGGTGAAGAAGACAAAGTTGTTTACTTTGGCAAACTGATGGGCTTGTTTACGGACGATGCAGGTCAAATGCGTGGGTCATCCGACTGGATGCCTTCTAAAAGATTCATTGTGGAAAAAATTCGGGGCAGTGGAAGAAAAGCGCAGTATGCCGTCCAGTACGCAGATTACTCTGATGCCCCCAAGTGGATTCGTGTAACTAGCGATAGTAGTTTTGGTAAGCCTGTCACTTCGTTTATGCAGTGGGCTGGTGGACGAAAGATCCTTGGGTTGGTTAGCCGTTCGGGTGCTCGTCCTAACGAGTTGTCAACCGAGTTTGAAGCAATGATGAACTCTGTGTCTAGGTTCCGGGGAACAAAAACAATTAAAGTTATTGACAACAACTTAGACGAAGTTGAGGTTCGCGCTTCTGATTGGCGTAAAGGGTTGTACCAAAAAATCCAAAACGTTACCAGCGACGCCGACCTTGAAAGAGTCTGGTTCGAAATGGAAAACGAAGTACTCAAAGTTTTGGCTTTGAACGAGGGTCTTGATTACGACAAAGTTCTTGCTATTGTTAATGGTCTTCGTGCAAGAACCAAAGATACTGTCGATGATATTAACAGAAGCAAGGGTTACGTTTTTGATGAATCGGCTGGTCGCATGATAATAGATCCGCTTTCGCAGCGACAGTTTTTAACAAGTTTCACTACCCTTAATATGCTTGAAGTAGAAACTATGATAAAAATGCACAGCAGCGTTTTGGGTACGTTCCCCGGTCAAGCGCGTGTTGGTGCCGTTTCTCTTTTTGATACTGGAATGAAATTTTTTAGAACAGATGTTTTGTTTCGTATAGGTTACACGCCTAAGAACGCCGCGCTTGAACCGTGGGGTGCGTCATTCTTGGCTCACGGAACTATTCTTGCTGACGATGGTGCTTACGCAACAATGGGTCGCTTTGGCCGTAACCGTGTAAACAACGTTCGTTCAGTTGTTTACCGAGCACAAGTTGTTGACCGCGTAAAGAAGTTAACTCCGGGCCTTGAGGGAGTTACAAACAGGGAACTCAAAAAGAACATGAGTGAACTTGTTCAAGCAAGGACTACTACACAAAGAGACGTTGACCTTTTAACAACTGAGTTGCAAGAAATTATTGCCGGTCGGAGTTCTCCCGGTCTTGCCAAGGTGCAGCAAATGGAAGTTGCTTCGCGTCTGAGTGAAGCACGTAGGAAGATAGAAGCAATAGAAATTGGCATGGATGAGGCAGCCCCTGACTGGCGGCAGATCCCTGAGCCTATAACTGTTGAAGAGTTGTCTCGCCGTAAGCGTGAGTACGAATACATTTCTGGTGAAGACACTACTTACGCGACAGAACTTCAAGACGAAATTGATAGCATCTACACTTATCAGGCTTCTATCTCAGGGCAGCCTCGCCTTGACGCTGATCTTCGCATAGAACAATTACGTAGAGAAATAGAAATCTTAACGGATCGCAAGGAAGAACTTTCTTTGCAGGTGTTTGATGACGAAGGTGTTGCTTCGGTTGGGGCGCAAAGAGCAGCAGGTCGCCCTCGCAGGGAGCCTTTAGATCCTTACGTTGTTCACCCTAAGTTAAGTACCGAAGGCAGAAACACTGTCGGTCTTGCTAACATTGGTTGGGCTGAGCGTTTTCTTGCTGACGTCAAGTTAACTAAAGAACAACGGGAACAAATCGCTTTGCTTGGAACTGAATACAAAGCCGTTGGATCAATGGCTAAGCCTGTTATTGTTTCTTGGGACCCTTCAAAGAACGTGTTTGCTTTAGAGGATGGTTCTTTAATTTCTCTTCTTGCTGCTAAGGCGGCGGGGTTTGACAACATTCCTATGCGTGTTGTTTCTGTTCCTCCTAAATCTTTAGACAATGTTTCTACTGTCAAACTGGCAAAGGGTAGTTGGCTTCGAGATAAAGAACCTGACCGCAAGGTTCCCGGAGTTATTCATCCAAGGAAAGTTTTTCCTGAATCGTACGGTTCTCTTGATAATGGTCGTGTAGTAGGTAAGCCTACTGAACCAACAGGAGCCAACGATTTTGGTGGAGACCTCGCAAGAGGGCGTGACTTTAACGCTTCAAGAATCAACCAGCAGTTAGAAAGCATACAGATTGCTTTGGCTCGTGAGCAAGAGATCGCCTCTGGCCTTAAGCCCCCAAGAGAAATGTCTATGGGCGAGATTGATAACTTTCTTACTCCCGGTCAAAGAACACGGATTGAAAGAAATCGTGTCACACTTGAACGCATAGAAGGTACGCACAAGAACCCTGAAACAATTAAAGAAGCAGTTGAACTGCTGGATGAAATTCTAGTTTCAATAAGTGTTGCTTCACGCACCGGCAACAAGTCAGTCTTTGAGATCCTTGCCGAAAAGGAAGCAAAACTTTCAAGTGTTCAAGAGAGCATTTCTGAGTTAAGCCCTAAGATAGGTAAACGATTAAAAAAGATTGAGGACGTTAGCGGTAGACCTAACTGGGAAGGTTCCGGTGACGGCTACACAACCATGATGGTTGGCGGTCAGGCGGTGAGGGTTCCTTCGGCTTTCAATAACGAAGCGTACAACATGGGTGCCGGTTACCGTGCTGAGGCTTCAGCGGCGATGACGGCTCGCGCCACTTGGGACCCTTCTAGCAACGCTGCTAATCTTGAGGGCTACTGGGCGCGCACTGGCAAGGTTGCAGACATCAGCCCTAACTCTGACGGGTACTGGGAAGAACTTTCTTACGCAACCAATACCTACTTTCGTGGTGACAAGTTTATTCAACGTATTCTTGAGGGGGAAACAGACCAACAGTTAATGGTTTGGCTTAAGTCCCGTGAGGGTGTCGCTTACCAAAAGTCCATGAACAAAGAATATTTGCAGACCCGAACATCCTACGTCAATGGCACCCGAGTCATTGAAGAGTCAACCAATGAAATGCAAACTGTTATCAGATTAGTTAAGCAGTACTTACCTGACGAGAACGTACGCAAACGCCTTGCTGCCAGAGATCTTGGCCCTGCTGACTTGCAGGCTTCCATGGGTGGACGTTCCGATCTTAGTCGTATTGTTTCAGCGGAATTAGAGTTTTCAGGTCTGGGTCCAGTTCAAGCAGCGGGTAACGCTCTGAATAAAGCCGGGGATCAAGTTTGGCAGTGGATTGCTTCTACCCCTGAAGACCGTCTTGCCCGGTGGCCTTTCTATGACAGAGAATTCAACATGCAACTTCAAAGAATGATTGATGTCCGTGAAGTTGATGGTGTCCCTATTCGCCTTGAAGCCATTCCTCCTATGCGCCAAGCGGCTCACAGAATGGCCCTTGACGAGTTGGAGAAAACTTTTTACAACATTCGTCGTTACAACAATGCTGTTTACATGTCTCGTTTTCTTTTAGGTTTCCCCGGTGCAATGTTTAATTCAATGTACCGTTACGGCAGGTTTGCCATGAAAGAACCTGAAAGACTTATTCAGGCAGGAAACATTATTGGGTCTGGTGTTCAAACGTTTGGTGTGGATGAAGAAGGCAACGAGGTCAATAATTTGATTGACGCGGTGTACCTTGTTTTTCCGGGTTCAAGGAACGAGGACCGTCCTGACGGCATCAGGGTGCCCGTTAAGTTCTTGGACTCTATTGCTGTTGGGGCACCTTCGTTGTCTTACGGTGCGGCTATGGCTGTTAGTACCGTTGTTGCAGCGAACCCAGTTAACGATGAGCGCATGAGAAAAATAATGGGAGACGACCTTTACGAGTTGACGTTTCCTTTTGGTATTCAAGCGAACCCGTTGAGTAACTTGTTTTCAACGTACCAAAAGAGTGCGCTTTCTGCTATCAGACAGTTTGATGACGAGTCTTTCCTTAAGGCTTCTACTAACATTCATGCTAACAACATGGCTCAGTGGGAAAAGAATGGGAGCAATCCTGAAACTTTACCTTCTTACAAAAAAGCAAAAGAAGATGCTGTCAACTTCTTTAGAATGAAAGCGGCTTTTAAGTTTACTGATTCTTTTAGTACTCGTGTTGATGTGCCGGGACAGTTCATGCGTGACCGCTTGCGGTCCACAAAGGAACGATACCCAGATACTGAAGACGGTCGTGAAAGAGCAGAGTTGGCTTTTATTTCTAAGTATGGGGAGTGGGCTGAATGGTACACTCATTCCACAACTGAGAGCAGAGTTTACGTTCCTAGCACACAGGAAGCATACCAGAGGTTGTGGAAAGAAAACCCTGAACTGACGGAAGAACTTGTTGCTCTTAATCCCAAGAACGTTGAAATGATTACTTTGCTGGCCGTAGGTACAGATGGGGAATTTTCTCAGAATGTGTACAACTACATGAAAGATAATCCTTTGCCGGGTGATGACGAGCCGATGTCAACTAAAATGAATCCTCAGGAGTTTGAAAGGGAAGTTAAAGTTAATGAGGGTTACGCTTTAGTGAAAAGAAGTAAGGCTGTTTTGGATGCCAACGCCGTTCAGTTAAGAACTATCAGGGATGCGGCAGAAACAACCATGGAAGATAGGCAGGCGGCGCGTGATGCGTTGAAGGCAAACGCCGATTCTTACAAGGACTGGTTGGATGATTACTACATAACTAACCGCCAGTTTCAAATTTCTCAAACCGACATTAACATTAAAGACAGGGCAGAGTCTGCCTCTAAATACCTAGAAGTTATTTTAGGTAACAAGAAATTCATGGCTTCGGTTAAGGATGATCCTGTCTGGCAGAATCTTGGTGTTTTCATTAAGACCCGAAAGGTTTTAGAGGAAACGTTAGAAACGTACCCTAAGGAAGATCGTGACGGTGTTGTAATGTCGTACCTTGCCTATGTTCGAGATGAGTTGTCTACTGACCCTGACTTTGATGGTGTTTGGGAGCGTTACTTTGCTAGTGAGTACGAGGTTGACTTGAGCGAATTGGAGGCGGGGTAATGGTTTTTTATATTGGTGGTGATGGTAATGACGGGTTACAGGGTAACGGAAAAAAAAGTAAAGACTGGACACCCCCAGAATCTTCGAAAGATATTGTAGAAGGCAACCCTCTTACTAACAAAGAAGATGTTTTTGTTGGTTCCGACAACTCTGGAAAAAACCGTGTTCCTAAAGGTCAGCCACCTAGCGTTTGGATGCCTGACTATGAAAGGCGTAACTTTGGTCACCAAAGGCACACTGCTGATCTTGGTGGCGGTTTTGTTGCAGGAAACATAAACCCCAATGTTAATCCTCTTGACAACGTTAGTTTTAATAACCTTTCAAAGTCTGAAGCAATATCTGAATGGGAAAACCCGGAAGGATATTTAAGTGTTGAGGTGAAGAGAAGCATTGAGACGTTAGCAAAAGCAATGGATTACCGTAAGACTGGTCGTGGATTGTGGAAGACGGCGATTGATGCTTCGTATGCTGCTTCGGCGCGGGGGATCAGGAAGTCTCCTTTTGAGGTTCTTCAGGAAACCTCTAACGAGTTTTTTAATAGTGGCGGTTCTATCGGTGGCGACTCCGGTAATGGTGATAGCAGTGGCAGTGGTTACTCTGGCCCTGTTACTAATACTACGTTTGCCAACGAGAAAGATCTTCGCATGATGGCCGAGCAGTTGTCCTCGCAACTGGTTGGTCGCGGTGTTACCGACGATGAGTTTAAGAAAGCGTTGGCTAGGGTTCGCAAAGCCGAAGCAAACAACCCTTCTGTTTCTACTCCGGGTATCGGTTCTTCTGTTAGCGAGACTGGTTTGTCAACCGAGGGTCGTCAGGATGTTTTGATGAAGGCTTTAACTAAAAACCCTGAGTCTCAAGATTTTACTATGGCTACCAAAATGATGGGCTTGTTTAACAACTACATTGAAGGGAGGCCGGATGCCTGAGTTTGATCCCGCTAAGGATTACAACAAGGACGATAAAGTTTCCAAGAAGGAAGAGGCCCGTTTTCGTAGGGAAAATCCTGACGACCTGATTGCTAGTAGTTGGGGTTTTGCTTATGCAGTTATTGCCGCTGATCCTGAGTTGCTTAAGTTTTTTAATAAGAAGACTGCGGAGTATCTGAAGAATCCTTCTGGTTTTAGTGACGCTGCTTTTCTTCTTGAATTGTCTGAGCAAGACTTCTCTCAAAGGTACCGTGCCTCTGCTCTTGAGGACATGAACTTCGAGGCTCGTTACGGTGATCAGTACAACCTTGAGATTGATTCTGAAGTTGAAGATCTTCGTGACGAAACTTTAGCCCTTGGTGCTTCGTTGAGTGACGTTCAGTTGCGTGAACTTGCCGTGCGTAAACGTCGCACTTCCATGTCAGGAAGTCAGGTTTCTAATTTTCTTTCTGAATACATTTCGGTTAAGGACGGTCGTTTTACTGGTGCCGCTGGTGTGACTCAAGATACGATTAACAAGTGGGCTATGAGTAACGGTTTGTCTTTGAGTAGCAACTCTGTTCAAGATTACGTAAAGAGCATTGCTCGTGGTGATTCTTCTTTTGAGGACATTAAGTCGGATCTTCGTAGAACGTACATGGCTGGTGCTTACCCTGCATGGTCTGACCGTATTAACGCCGGTCAGGACATTTCGGATATTGCTGCACCGTACAAGTCTCGCATGGCGAAACTGTTGGAGATTGACGAGTCGCAAATTGATTTTAATGACAACATGTTGAGTCAGGGTTTGCAGGGTGTTGGTGCTGACGGCAAGGCGGGGATTGTTCCGTTGTACGAGTTTGACAAAATGATTCGTAAAGATCCTCGTTGGGATCGGACGGAGAACGCTTTGAAAACGTACACTGATGCTGGTTCTAGTATCCTTAAAATGTTTGGGTTGAGGTGATTTGAGTGGCTATACAACAATGGCGTAAGGATATGAACGCTGCTCTTGGTGTCGCGGAAGCGGAAAGGGCCGCTGGCAATACTGCGGCTGCTATTGCTGCTGCTAATAATGCCATGAGTTTTTCTCGAACTTCGGCTTCTTCCACGGCTGTACATAAGGCTCGTCAAAACATTTACAACACCACTCCGGCTACTGCCCCAACTGTTGAACCAGAGACCGGACCCGGAGGAGCCGGTCCTTCCGCTGAGGACGCATACTGGGCGGATAAGGCTGCACGGGAGTCTACTGCCGCGAATGCGGCGGAAGCGCGAAGAGTCAAGGCTGCTTCCGATAAACTTGAGGGAGAAAGAACGTCGGCTAGAGGGTACCTCAACACGCTGCTCAGCGAGTACAACATGCAGTCTCTTGCCGGTAGCGTGTGGGGTTTGGTTCAACAGTCAACCAACAACGACTGGCTCATGGAGCAGGTCCGCCTAACAAGCGACTACAAGGCTCGTTTCAAAGGTCTCCTCACTTTGCGTGGTCGTGGAAACACGGACATTCGTAACGAGGCAGAGTACCTAGATCTTGAGACTGACTACCGTAGTGCCTTCAACGAGGCTGGTCTACGCGACTACCTTGGTACTGATGGTAGCCAGAGTGAGTATGATTCTATCGCTGAACTTGTGGGTGACTACAGTGTTTCCGTTGAAGAAGTAAAGGCTCGCATTGGTGACGCTCAGCGTATTGTTGCTGATACTCCTCAAGAGGTGCGGGACTCACTGCAGAAGTTTTACAACATTGATCCTACACTGCTGGTTGAGTACACTCTTGATCCGACACGTAGCCAGAACAAAATCAACTCGGTGGCTAACGCAGCCGTCGTTGGTGGTTACGGTACGAGGGCTGGTCTTGACTTGGATGTTACTGGTGCGGAACTTGTCGGTAACCTTGCTGGTGATGCGGATATCAGGTTGGAGTCTTTGAACAGGAACCTCGTGCAGGGTGCAACCCTGCGGGATGCCACTAAGCGTCTGGCTAACATTGACAAGATGGAACTGTCTGACAGTGAAGCGTTGACTGCATCTATGGATGCTGACGCTACAGCCAAGAAGAAGGTGACTGGTTTGCAGTCTCGTGAACGTGCCCGCTTCGGTGGTGCTGGTGCTTTTGGTCCTGACGCGTTGAAGAGTCTCAAGAAAATATAACTGAATAAGGGGCATGAATGGAAAGCCTCGCTAATAAATCCCCATGTGGGACCTAGCGGGAGACGAGAGTTCGATCCTCTCCATGTCCACCATCACTACGACCCATCGGCCCGTAGGATGTATGAAGTCCGATAGTCACAGCCTCTGTCACCTTCCCCTAGGTGGCAGTGTGGGTGGCGATAACCTATCAATGAATAGTAAGGGAGTAAATAATGTCTGATTTCGATTGGGACGACGACGATACAGAGAACGCAGGGAATGAAAGTACTGGCATGAAAGAGTTACGTAAGGCACTCCGCGCGGAGCAGAAGCGTAACAAAGAAATGTCCGGTAAGTTAGATGAAATGCAGAACATGTCTCGTGATCGTACTGTCAAAGATATTATTTCATCGAAGGGTCTACCTGATAAGATTATCAAACTGATCCCTTCTGATGTGACATCCCCTGAGGATGTGGAAAGTTGGGTTGCAGAGTACGCCGATATTTTCGGTGCCTCTACTCCTTCTAACCAAAATCAGGAACCAGCGGTTGATGCCGCAGACATGAAGGCGTTGCAGAGAATCTCTGACACGCAGTCATCTGGACAAACATTCGACGGTGACTTCGACCAACTGGATGCTCGCATCCGGGCAGCGTCGTCACCTGAGGAACTGAACAAGGTCTTGTTCGGCAACGCGCATGGACCGCAGGTTGTTTGATTCATAAAACATTCAATTAAACATATTCACTTTGGAGGTGAAATCGCAAAATGACTGACGCTTATACAGGTACAACCGCTATGTCCAACTTGGTCAAGGCGGCCTACGATCGCTATGTAGAGTTTGCTCTACGTTCACAGCCTTTGTTCCGCAACCTTGCGGACAAGCGCCCCGTTCAGCAAGCAATGCCCGGTTCCAGCGTAGTATTTTCGCTGTATCAGGACATGGCTGCTGCTACTAGCACTCTCACTGAGGCGACTGACCCGGATGCTGTTGCTGTAAGCAACACAACCAATGTCACTGTCACTCTTAATGAGTACGGCAACGTTGTTCTTGAAACCAAGAAACTAGGGGAATTCGCGTTCTCTGACGTTGACCCTGCTATCGCTAACCTTGTTGCATACAACATGGCTGACTCTATTGATCGGGTTGTTGTTAGCACTCTTATCGGTGGAACGAACGTGTACTACGGTGGAGATGCTACTGATACGGATGAAATCGTTGCAGCAGATGTTCTTACCGGAGCATTGATTCGCAAGTCTGTTTCAAAGATGCGTTCAGGTAATTCGGTTCCTCGTGAAGGAATGCTGTACGCAGCATACATGCACCCTGAGGTTGCATATGACCTTCGTGCGGAGACTGGTGCGTTGTCCTTCGAGGACATCCGCAAGTACACCGATCCTAATGTTGGTAACGTCCTTAACGCCACGACTGGTGTTTATGGTGGAGCGTACGTTGTGGAGACACCACGGGCGTACACCGCTACGGATGGTGCTGCTTCCGCTAAGGTATACCGTACGATCATCGCTGGTCAGCAAGCACTCGCTGAGGCGACTGCTGTTGAGCCCGGTATCGTTCAGGGTCCGATTGTGGACAAGTTGATGCGCGCACGGCCTCTTGGATGGTACAGCCTGCAAGGCTGGGCTATTTACCGTCAAGATTCTTTGTACCGTATTGAGTCATCTTCAAGCATTGCGTAAGTGATGTTCGGGGGGCATCCGTGAGGGTGTCCCCCTACCCAATCTTATTGAAACTATTTTAAGGATCTTGCTGTGGCTGATAACCTTCCTGACACTATTGAGAATGAACTTCTTGATGCCCTTGTCGGTACTTCTACTTATAGTATTACTGGCGCAACTAAACTTCGACTAATGACCGCTAATGGTAACGATGCTTCTGCTGGTACTGAAGTTACTGGTGGTTCGTACGTTGCTCAAACTATTACTTTTACTTCTGCCGCTTCGGGTGCTATCGAGAATGACAGCGCGTTGTCGTTCACTGGGATGCCTGCCGTAACCGTGGTTGGTATTGAGGTTTATGATTCTGCCGGTACGGCTAAGCGTCTACTTTATGGGGCTTTGACTTCTTCCCGTACGGTGACTGCTGGTGACACTGTGCAGTTCGCTTCAGGTGCGATTGATATTACTCTGTCGTAATGTTTGACATTACAGAGGGTATTGTTGACGGGCTGGGGTTCCCCCAGTTCTTTGACGGTGCGGCTGCTTTTACTGCCGCATCGGATATGGTGAGTGCTGCTAACATTACGGCTCTTGCTACGTCTTCTTTGTCTGCTTCTTCTGCAATGTCTAGTTCGGCAGTTATCCTTGTTCAGGGTGCTTCTGCGTTGTCTGCTGAGGTAACTTTAACAATTACTACCACAGTGGTTAATGCTGCTGCTAGTCTTGTTGCGGGGCAGTCAAACATGACAGCCACCTCAAGTTTCCTCTTTGACGGTTCAGCGTCAATGTCCGCTAGCGTGGATTTGAGCGCGTCTGAGGTGCTTGTAAGGTACTTGGTACCTAGAACCCTCACAGGTACCCTAACCCTCTCAGCAGCCCTGTATGAGCCGTTAAACGTGCTTGTGCTGCCTGTTGTGCAGTACACGTACACTGAGGACAGGCTGTTGAGGCGATACAGCATAAACTCAGGTCAATCCCTACTCATCAACGGGACTACAGGGGTCATTCAAGACTTCGTAGCCCAAGAGGACACCCTCAATGCTGACTACTATTTTGCTGGCGGTCATCGCTACGTTCTGGATACGGCAGAAGTTGCGGCTGTAACAAACTCGGGACACGGCGACCTTATCACTATCGAAACCCTTTAAGGAACAGTATGAACTGTCGAACTGGATGCAAAACCAAGGATCATGCGACGTACGGGCAATGCCTGTCCGCCGCTAACGTTCGTGTCGCTGCAACCATGAACAACCCTTTCTCTGGCGATGTCAAGAAGGAACTGTCCGCATACCGGACGGCTAGGGTTAATGGTATCCAACCTGAAGGAACAACGATCACTAAGGTTCGTGAAGCGGAACGCGCCTCAACCTTACTTGGTCGCCCTTACAACGCTGACGTTGATCCTCCCGCTAACATGGTTGTGAACAAGAACGCGGCACGATTTATGAATGCGAGTTAATTGTGACCACATTTGATGAAATGATTGACGACACCCTCCTACACCTACAAGGGTACACTACCCAGCAGGATCAGGTAACCCACCTTACTTCTAGTGTGACAGCCGACGACACCTCAATGGTGATCTCGGACGTGTCAGCGATCTCTCGCGGGATCGCAGAAATAGGCAACGAACTCGTGTGGATTGACACGGTAGACCAGTCAACTGGGACACTCACCATTCCACCTTACGGTCGCGGCTACCGTTCATCCACTGCAGCGATACACGCCAGTGGTTCAATGGTCACGTCGTCACCAATGTTCCCCCGCAAAATGGTTGCTCAAGCAATCAACGACACGGTTAAAGCCGTGTACCCTGACCTGTTCGCTGTGGGTTCCACTGAAATAGACTTCTCCCCAGCAGTAACCACATACTCCATGCCCAGCGGGGCACTTGACGTGCTCCAAGTAGCATGGAAAACTACTGGCCCTTCTAAGGAATGGCTACCTGTTCGCAGGTTCCGCGTAGACAAGCATGCTTCTACGGACGTTTACGCTACGGGTGTTTCCGTGAGCGTGTACGATTCTGT
>Ga0075110_1000854_pt1 | contig 13770 bp, 15 predicted proteins | sample AntAceMetag02UK8_FD_69799 | JGI IMG/M metagenome (GOLD analysis project Ga0075110, IMG submission 69799) | Saline lake microbial communities from Ace Lake, Antarctica - Antarctic Ace Lake Metagenome 02UK8 | ecosystem: Environmental > Aquatic > Non-marine Saline and Alkaline > Saline | place... | reverse complement strand
AAGATGTTCTTCTACGAGCCCGTTAAAGAGCGGGTTCATATCTTGAAGAAGGCACTCTCCGGGGATGTAACGTCCGTCGGGTTGGAGTTGAAGACGCTCGTGTCCGACTGGGAGCAGTCCGAGGACTACTTCATTATCGATCACGCGCACGCGGCGGCTCTCCTGGAGCACTATTACGGACGCATGATCTCACTTCCGAGTATCAGCGCCGTGTCAGGCGAGTGATAGGGATACCAGATAGTTCGCCAGTGATGTGGCGTGATCCCTACTTTCCGAAGAACATATCGTCCCCGCAGGAATTACCAGTTCGGTAGAGGTGACTTCGCGATTCCAATGGACGCTCTTCTCGCGGTAGACTCGCGTAAATGAGAATTGTTGTGCCTCGATCTCCTGCGTGGTCGGCTTACGCCAGCGCATCGCAAAATTCCCATCAAGCTTCTTCATCCGCATCACCATCTCACCGCGCGAGTCCCGGCGCCGTGGTTGACTACGATTTCCGTTTCGGCCGTGTCGCCGATCAGAAACTCTCGAATGTTCGCACGTCCCCTTCCCGCCTCTACGAAGGTGCCGTCGGCATTCCCCAGGTAGATAGCCATCAAGCCATCATCGGTCGGATTCACGAAATACAAGTGACCAGACTTCCCGGTAGCGGGTGGCGCATTCACCCTATGAAACTTAAAGTGTTCGGGCATATCAATTTTCCTGGTAGACTTCCCAGGTATCCTCCTGGACCACTTCCAGAATCACAGGGCAGCCGTCATCTACGGCCGGGATGTCTGGGTCGAATAACGAGTAATTCTTCTGGAGTATGAACTCCCGGTCCGTGAGGCCATTCCTGACGTGGAGGATGGCGCCTGACTCTGGGATCTTAAGCTGCTCGAGTCCGATCTTGAATACGAATACCGGAGAGCCATTCAACTCAGACTCAAACACGTGGGACTGATCGTCCTCCGCCCACAAGATCTCCCGATTCACATTGGCGATTCGAAACCTGGCTCCTTGATTGTCTAACGTCGGACCCAATACGAGCGTGATGCTGCCGTCAGCAGCGACGTAGAGATCTGGATCCCCCTGAACGGAGCCGACCGCACGCACGGGCTTCTTCCCCATAAATCCTGGAAATGCTTGCCTCATGTCAGTGCGATAACAACCGTTTCAACTTCTTCCGTGTTCTCCAACGCTATCCAATTACCCAAAAGATCGAGGACATCCGCCTGGATCTTGTCCCATATCTCCTGCCGGAGCTCCGGACTTCTACAGTCCAGCACCAGCTCGTCCTTCCGATAGAACGGGATGTGCTCGTCTCCCTCATCGACAGGGCCGTCTTCCGGGAGGTCTACCATCTGTTGGGTGGAAGCCACGACGCTGAACCTATCCCCGGCGTATCCGCTGTTGGGTGCGTTCTCCTGCCATACGAAAATCTTACTGCTGAGGTTGTCCTTGTTGGAAGTCGCCACCACACGTAGCGGCCAGCTGTGCTGAGCATAGCAGGCATTTGATGCGGTCTCGACGCTTCGGTTTAATGTGATGGTGTCCGCCATTTCAGGATTCAATAACTGTAAGCAAGCTGCCGACAATTCGGTGCTCCGTCAAGAAAGACAACGCACGTTCATGCATCGGACCTTCAATACCGCGAGTCCGCAGCTCCACGACAATGAGTCTGTCCGCTAAAAATGTCCGGAATAGGAACTCGATAGGGTTAAGCTGAACGCTGTCATTCAGCGCCGATAAACCGATCACATCGTTGAGGAATCTCCCTGAAGCGATCTCTCCCATCTTCACGAAATCCCAGTAAGTATCTAGGGTTTCGGGCGGACCGTCGAGCTGGGCTCTTACGTGGAGCTTGTCTCCCGTCTGCGAATAAGCCCAGAATTTTACGCTGTGATTCTGCGCGTGAAGTCCTTTAACCGGACATAGCGTGTCCATATTAAGTCCGGTTTCTCCCCAATCTACGGCCGCGTATCGTCCGGCATTTCCCGTCGGCGTATGTACCCGGATGAGATCACCCACGATCGTGCCTGCTTCATACCAGGTCGAGACTTCCAAAGTCTCGTGTGCGTAGGGGACATTAACAACGCCCCAGTCAAACATGTATCGTGTGGCGCCGCAGCTGGGCCTGGCGTCCAGCAATATGCCGGATTTAGATAGCGTCACCATTCCGGAGATCTCAGCAACCGCACGTCGGAGCGAAGGACCGTTGGATACTTCACGGAAGAATCGAGAGACAGGCTCAGCATCCCCGGAGAACTCATCCACATTGAGCGCGTGATTCATCGGGTTAGTGACTCGCTGCCGGGCCTGAATGGCATGCATCTTCCGGTCCGGAAACATCGAGTAGGGATTCTCTTGGAACTGCAGGGCTCCCGGAAAGACTTTGAAATCGATGCCAGCGGTCAACACGTCGTCCCCTACCAGGATCGATTCCGGATATAGCCCATAAGGGATAGCCACTTCCCAGGCGTTCTGCAGTAAGTTGGGGTCTGTCGTGGTGGTCTCTACCGTAGCTATAGGCCAGACCAGGTATTCGCAGTCTTCCGCTGTGATCGTGTATCCGTCGATTTCCGTCGCCAGCGGCGCGAACCCTTGCAGGATCTCATACTCCATCGGCTTCCTGATGATCGTCAACGTAGCTCCGACACCGGCGTCGAAATAAGTTTCCAGAATGCGCGCCTGCTGGTCTGCGCCGAACACAACCACCGTGTCCGGATCGAAAGTTAAGATAATGTTCTCCTTCGGAACCTCGGAGGCGCCCACCCAAGAGGCCCTTAAATCCTCAGTGAAGCTCTGGAAGTCCATCGCATCCGGCAGGTGTACGAGGGAGCGCATCAGCTGAGCTGAATCCGGGTGAATATGCTCGCCCCAGTAGGATCCGATCCCTCCCAGAATCTGATGTCTGTTTTTAGCGCGACTCATTTTCTTGAACGAATACGATAGCCTCCTTTTCGAGGAAGTATGATACGTTGCGATTACCGATCACAGCCAGCGTCTGGTCCTCAGTGCCGAGTGTCGGATCCTTCCAGATCGGACGAAGACTTCCTGGGCCTGTGATCGTGAGCTTCGGAACGATAACGGAATTAGTCAGCGCATCTGCCAGATCGTCCGTAGGATCCGCAGCCCCGTCTTTCAACACACGGCCGGCCGCGGAGAACTCCACGACCCCATGCAGTTCGATTCGGCTGCTACTCGCCCCGGCGTAATACATTGCATCCGCCACAGGGCCGTCGCTGAATCTCTCAGGATGTCCCAGACTGTAGAAGTAATCGTAGATCTCGTCCCGTGCGGTATCGAGCGTCACGTTTACTCCCGCCTTCTTCGTGTAATGGATCTCCAGCGAATCGATTACGATCGGGACAAACCCGCGAACATGGTTCTGCAGGGAGAGAGGTCGATTGTCGGACGAGTTCAGAAACTGAGAGACAGGCAGCAATAGCGGATCGATCCGGTAGGTCACCTCGAATAGCGCGTATTCACCGCCGGCGTCTGCAAGCGGTGTGAGCAGCCTGTCGTCGTTACCCGGGTCTCTCGGCATGGCTACGGCAGCCCAAATCTCCTCACGCTCGCTGTATGCGGCGGAAAGCATAGGATACTTCACCTGGTCGGTGGACTTGCTGAAAAGTATTAGGGAAGACTCCGTCCCGTCGGAAAGCACCACATCCGGATCCTCCACGGCTGTAATGCTCTCGATCACGATAGCCGGATTGATGAGGTCGAGTTTCCCAATGAATCGATCTACCGCCACAGCATCCTGCTCCAGGTAGTAATCCAGGCGCACGATCTGCGAGTCGGTGTAGGCGTATTGCTGGGACTTCATGCAGAGGTCCATGGCTCCCGTATTGAATCCCAGCGGGTTCAGGGTGTCGCGGACCATCTCATAATCACCGGCTACCAGTGGGCTGGCAGCCCGAGCGGCCGGAAACTCCTGCAGGATGAAATTCCTGGCGGCGCCTCTGTGAGCCAGCGAGGCTGAATGGATCGTCTGCTGCGTCTTCTTGGCCAACTCCGGGAGAGTGAGATCCTCATACCCCGGGTTGAAATCACCAACCGCAGTCAGGGAACCTAAGTCCGCCACTACTCGATCCATCGTAGCCTCCTCACCATCCAATACGGTTATGCCGGGCATAGCTCCCAGCACCGGTATGTCTGTTGCGAACAAGTCAGTGTCGAGCTGGTGTAGGATGAAATCGTTGCTGTTCTCGCGCGCGGTCGATCCCACGGGTAGAATATTTGCTGATCCCTCTTCAGGTAGCCGCATTTCAAAGATGGTCGCATCGTCGTTTCCGAACTGAATACGGAGACCGCGATCAAGCTCGAATGTCTTATCGCAGCAGAATACAAATCGAACGACGCCGGAAGCTTTGATGCCCTCGCGAGGGTAAACGCCGAAGCCGGCGAGGAATCTCTCCACCCAGGCGCAGTCGTAAATTTCCGTGCTCTCGTTTGCGATGGACTCCGTGTCCATGTCGCTTCTGAGGCGGGCAATAGCTATCTCATTCGCAGCCATCATACGGGCAGCTGGGTTGAGGAAGAGATCACCGAATACGCTGTCCGGTCGTGTGTCCAGATCGGGAGCGCCGGCACGAAGCCAGTCTGCGGCTTTCTTCCGCATCGCCTGATAGGTGGATTCGTCTACCTCGCTAAAGTCGGGGAGGTAGTTGGCCAAGTCGAAGGTTTCGTCCATTACAAGGTTTCAGTGGTTCCGATTTTCCTGCCTGTCGTCAGTTCCAGCTCGAGACTCATCACCAAGCTCTGCCCGTCAAAGGTTACAGGGAACAGGTAGATGCGACGGATTCGTTCCCGTGTCGAGTCGAAAGGATCGTTTTCAGTGACGAAGAACAGCACATCACTCGCTGCGAAATTACCTTCGTGCCCGGCGGTAATGTCGTCCACGAGACGTCCTTGAAGGCCTTTCAAAAACAGATCGGTGCCTCGATCAGGAAATACCTGATCAGATCCCTTCGAGATACCGAAGTTCATGAGCACATTCTGAACGTCCGCATCCATGTCAGCGACCGCCTCCTGCGGTAGTATCCGAACGCCCTCGCTTCCAAATTCTAATTTTAGACCTTCCATTATAATCCACTGTCTGTGGCTACACGCACACCCTCGTGACTTTCCCGGAGCGTGTTGTGAGCGCCGAGCGCCAGCATTCTTCCTCGAGACGCGTGGCAGTAGACCATATCGCGATACATCGCCGCGTCGAATGTTGCCTTTGTCGCCGCCGGGATTGAGAATGGATCTGCCTTAAGTGCGCTTGCTGATGCTCTCGCTTTGGCTCGGAGTTCGGGAAACGCGATCGACGTATAGCGTTCCGCGGGCGTCCCTTCCCCCTCGCCACCCTTCAGCCAGCTTTCATACTCGTCGGCCGCGGATTCGCGCTCTTCAATATCAATAAATGGTGCTTGTCCTTGGCTCATGATGTCGCTTGTAATCCGTTCTCTACTTCATTAATTTTCAAAGCTATCCGCGCTGATCGTCGCGTCAAGTTGGATGGATGGATCCCCACCTCAGCTGCGATTGCTGCTGCTTCCATCGGCTCGTATTTACCACCGTAGCCTGTCTTCATTTCCAAGATCCGCTTATCGGTGGCGTCGAGATCCGCGTAGACATAGTCCAGCGCCTCATCGTAGAAGTCGGGTTCCTGAGGATCTACCGTGGCTCCTTGCAGTGCGCTCTCTGACGGAACCGATCTTGCCATCTTCCGCACATCCTGAATCCTCCGTTTGGAAAGGCGTACGCCGTCGGAGAGTTCGTCCAAATCAGGGTATCTATCGTGCTTGTCGAGGAATTCGGCCTCGGCATTCGAGATAGCAAGATTGTCGAGCTGAGCCTTCTCCGGGATTCGCATCGACGGGTTGGACTGTCTCGATAGTCGCTTCAGCTGCAGCAGTTGCTGCGTCGCCCAGGTGGGTAGAGCTGAGGTTCCAGGGGTGTATGTGTGGACGCTCTCGGCCGCCAGCTTTCGCGCCTTCGCCCGCATATAGGGGTCGTTTACAGCCCCAACCTGAGACAGGGAATAGTTGATCGTAGGCTCCAGCGAGTCCACGACACCTTTTAAGTTCTCAGGGCTGGGGTCGGAAACCCACTGATCATAGGGTTCGACTTTGGCTTCAGGAGATTTTTGCACCGCACTCACACCCAACATATACGGAGAGTTGCGGCAGGATTCAAGTCCCCCGGCGTCTTATTTGCTGCTGGCGCTCGTAGTCATCCACCCGTGCAGCATACTGACGGAGCAGTTCCTCCCGGGAACAATTGGTGCAGTCAGCGCCAAGACGTGCCAATTCATCCTCGTATCTACGAAGTAGATGCGGGTGTTTTCGAAGGCGTTGTAGCGTCTGCATGATGCTTGTGAAGTATGGGACGTAGGCGTTCCATGAACTGGCGTTTGATCTTTCCCTTAGCGCAGGATACGTCGCATCCAGGATCTTCCTCCTCCGCCGCCACCTTGAACTGCTCCCATTGCTGTCTTAGCTGCTCGCAGCCTTCGAAGAAGCATGGCTCATGCGCGCTGAAGAACTTATTCATATCCGTCTCGATGACCGGCACGGATACGATGTGGGGGCGCCCATCTTTGATCACGTATCGAATTCCCCGGGAGCGGAAGTCCGCAAGCTGCAGTTGCGTCGTTGGCGGTAGCTCAGCCTCCTCCTGGGGTGTCGCGTAGCCGCCGGCCACCTCTTCCTCCTTCACGATCACGTTCCCCTCGAGCGTGAAGTCCCACGGCACCAGTGTGTCGCCCTTCATCCGGTGTAGCCGCATTATTTGTTGAGCCATTCCTTTTCTTTCTTTTTGAGATCGTAAGCGTGTTTTAAAGTCGTGTTCGATATTTTTCCGAAGAGGTAGAGACCGGCAGCAATGTAGGTGACTGTCCCGATCGGTATCATCCACCACTGTTGGGAGCAGCCGGCTATGACGACCGACACCCAGAAAGCGACGTGTGTCCCGAAGCAACCAGGGCATCCCCAAAGGTGATGGAGCCAGTGCGGGACCTTCTCCTCTACCCATTTGTAGGCCTGGAACCGCACCCAGTAAGTCCACTCAATCTGATCCACATCCCAGTAATCGGCGTCGTCACGCTTCCACCCGCAGGCTTTGACCGTCTTGATCAACAGACACAAGAACGTCGTATCGAACCAAATTTTAAGAATGGATGCGCAGGCAACCGCCCCGACGCACCACAGAAGTATCAACTCAACCAGATTTTGCATTTCCTAATTCAAGCACACGTTTTTCGAATTGTCTACGAAGACCACCCAACACACAACCCGGACAGGCGTCTCCGCCGGCCTCCGCATAGATTTCATCCCACTCATCCCGAAGTTCGTTACAGCCCTCGAAGTTGCATGGCTTTGTCTTGTCGAAGAAATTGGATAGCTGCAGCTTGTCTGCCGGGTCTATCTTCTTCCTTGGCGCTCGTTCTACCTCGCCGGTCGTCGCCTCCAGTAGAAACTTCGCCCCTTCAAGACGCAGTCTATCAGCGAACGCCAGAAGCTCCCCTATATCGGGACTCGTAGTTAGAAAGTCCTTTAGCTCCGCCGCCTTCGCTTCTCGGAATTCTACCACCCCTTTCAAGGTCAGAAGCCTATCACCCTCGAAGATTCGCAGACTTTTCTCCACGGCCGACTCCACCGCGGGGCCGGTACGAATTGTAGAGTCTGACAGCTGCTCCCGTGTGGATTCTTGGAGCATCATCATACGCTCCTCGCCGCCCTTGGTATAAAATATTCGTTCGAATCCAGCCATGATAATTAACACTTTAAGCAGAGAATGCCTACGTTGTCATCCTCATTAAGTTCAACTGCCCAGTGGAAGTTCACGCTGTCGGTGCCGGGGTAGCTTTGCGGCGAGGACCTGAAATCGCTCTCCGCCGGATCCCAGGTCACCGTGATTGTTTTATTCGCGCGAGAAGCCTCCTCGGCGCCCTCGTAACGAACGAGATCATATTTAATACCCGATACCGATCCCGAGGGGCTACCACCCCCGCACAGCTCGAGGACATTTCCAGGAGGGTTCAGAACAATCACATACTTCGCCAAGGTGACGAAACCTACACCGGTCTCGCATGGTGTGACTGATCCGAAGAAGGTTATGAAATTCCCAGTCTCGGCACTACAAACCGAGTCAGAAGGACCACCAGCAGCAACCGCAGAAGCTTTCGCTTTAGCGATCAAATCCCCGGCGTCAGGAGGTTCGCCATAGATACGCTCAGAGGTGGGAGCATTACATTCGTAATCATCGTAGTCGCTCGGATTACTCGGGCTAGTAGCACCCGAGCTGGAGTAAGTCCGCACACCGAGGAGGCAGTCCGCAGTATCTACGTCCGCCAAGTCCACTATCTCGGCGGAGGGCGTGACCGTGTCAATCGCAATATGCGTGCTGGACTTAGCCTGGTTATACGGCCCCCCTGGAGCGCTCCGCTCGTTCCATGTGCAGATGGTTGTGGTGGTACGGACAAGGACCCAGCATTGCGGATATGTGGGGTAGCTCAGACCATTCCCTAACCAGGGAGAACATATCGTGGACTCGCCGTAGGCGGAGTCCGTCGACTCCAAGGACGGGGGGTCGCAGCAACATCCTAGAGCTGACGAGGCACTATATTTACGAATGTCGGATTTCATCTTGTCGAGAAGCTCCTCCATCTGGAGTAGCGTATTGCAGTAGAAGCGTGGACCTCCCTCGCACTCGACACCACCACATGTGACATCATCCCAGGGAATCGCCAGCGCCTCAAATTCATACAGGCATCCGGGATCCTCGTTGATGTCGCCCTCGTGTTCTAAGGTGCCAAGGACCTCGACCACAGACGGAGAGCACTCAGTGCTGCGGTAAGCGTTCTCGTATTTATCCCACCAAACGTCCGGATCGGACCCGGCATTCCGATGGCAGGCTGCAATGAATTCTATCTTGGTCCACATCGTGGCCATGTAATCTGCCCGCGCCATCCAAGTGAAGTATCCCTGGAACTTCCTCGTGCATGTCTGTAGGTCGGACTCCGCCTCGGTGGATACGAACTTGTAGCTGACATTACCACCGTCACGGCACGCCTTATTATCGTATCGATCCTGCCCCTCGAAAGGATTTCCATTTTTCAAGTAAACCCCCGTCACGCCCTGCGGTATGATGTGCTGACCCACCGGTATATCATCTCCCGGCTCCGGGATCTTGAGCGTCTGACAGCAGCCTTTCTCTTCGGCCTTGTCGAGGGTGAACTTACCACCTTCGATGATCACCTTGAAGACCGTCGCGCACAGACAACCGTCTTCTTCGGAGACGAAGAACAGATCCTCATCCTCTGCCATATTTCTAAGCACAATGTCGGACGCTTCGAAGTCGTTTATACCGTAAGCGTCCGACGTCATGAAGCGCGTCTGGATGTAGCCGGTCCCGTCCCCGTTCGTTCCGACATCAAAGGCCTGGTAAAACGTAATGTCGTTCTGACGCTCGTCGAATTTGAAAGGGCGCCGCTCGTCCTCGATAAGATCCACGTAGTCTGGGGTCCTTAGGAAGGCGGCCAGATCGTCGATCTTATCCACGATCTCCTTTACCGGAGGCCAGTCGAGTTCGTCGTTAGCTGCGCATACTGCCATACTCAGGAAAAGTAGCCATAGCAGTCACCACTGCAACCGGTTTGTGCTCCATCTGCGCCAGGTTCTCCCTGACCACCAACCTCCACAGGATCCAAACACGTACGGGAAGCATTCGCGAGTGCCTTGGCTTGTAGATCAGCGTCAGCGCCTGATATATTACTCACAGTCACGCCAGCATCTACGGGAAATGAGCCATAGTCGGTGGTCCCCTCAGGACAGTCGTCAGGCTGCTGTATTATATTCGTGTAAAGACAACTCAGGCCCGAATTAGCGATCTCCCCGGCGATGAAGTTAGCATTGGCTAGGCTGATATCGGACGGGTAGGTGTCTGCAGCTACCACGACTTCTGTGATAGCAGCCTCGTGATACTGCTCGTCATCAGATGGGTTGGTCAGAATACACGTGGTGATGATCTCCTCATTCATCCAGAAACAGTTCAGTAGACTCTCCCCGTAGCTGACGGCCTGGGCGTCCGCCTCCGCCTTAGACGAGTAGGACTGGAAGAAGTCCTTCGGAACCGTCGCCGTCGCCGTAGCAGTTCCATGAACGCCATTACCTTCTGCATCCAGAGGACACTCAGCTAAGTATTCGTCGTTACCGAAAAAGCAATTCAGGAGGGTCAAAGCCAGCCGCTCCGCCTCGTGGTTAGCCCACTTCTTGTAGCGCTGCGGGTCTGCTGGGAGATAAGATCCCGGGACATTAATGTCGAGGATACTGACAATACCGGCAGCGAGCGTCAACGTCCTGGCAGTAGGATCCGCGTCGTGCGGATTGGGACGGGAAAGATCGCTCAGGTCTGCGCCCACGCCCGCAGCGAAAAGACCCACAACACCGCCAGGAACGTCTTCGATACACCCGGCAACAACCTCATCATTCTCATAGGCGCAGGCTCCCTCGGTCTGCGCCGCTGGGAAATTGACCGTCTCCGCGAGAGGTTGTACCGTCCCATCCTCCCCGCAGAAGGTAGCCTCAGCCACGCCCAACGTGGCGTCGATGGACCAGTAGGATTGCACATCCCCAGGAGGGATGGGGATGGTAGGATTCACGACGTCGGCCGGTAAACACTCGGGATCGATCTGAAGGTTACAGTAGATGCACCGAAGCAGAAGGTCCGCCCGGGTCTGAGCTTCCTCATCCGCCGCTTCCTGTGAGATTCGCGATAGGATCTCCCCTACGGGCACCAACGAGGTAATCACCGGAGAGGACGCGTGAGGTGGTAAATCTGTCCCGTCCTCAAGTTCGAGTGTGGGGCAGTCGGCTGTCTTCTCAACATTGAACCAGAAACAGTCCATAAGACTGAGGCCCAAGGACCTCGCCTGTTCGTTGGCGTTAGTCGTAGAGATGGACGACTCGATTAACCCGACAGGAACGGTTACAGGACTTCCTCCTATATTGTCCGCCGCATCGACGGGGGAATCCACAGCGCCTGGGAATCCCTCATCCTCACAGTCTACGACCACCACAGCATTGATGTAGAAGCAGGCGAGGCTGAGCTCCGCCTGCGCGGTAGCCGCTGCGTCCGCCTCAGATCTACTCTCCTGACTGAAATACGTGTTCGCCTCGATCGTCACACTACCGACCCGGAGCCGCGTAGCTGATCCCTGAATAGCCTCATCATTCGGAACGGCTTCGGTGTATCCGATGTCTTCGCAGATGACCGTAATTTCCGTATTACCCCACACGCAGCTCAGGTCGAGCTCAGCCTGCTCGTCGGCGAGCTGGTTAGCCTCCGCCTGCGAAAGCCCACTCTGTAAGGTTCTTGGCGCTACTACAATCGGATTATCGACTCCCTCTTCAGGGTAGCTAGGAGATGTCAATGCACCTGCAGGACATACAGCAGTTCGCTCCTCGTTATACCAAAAACAAGACAATGCTGCTGAGGCTGCAGTGAGCGCTGCAGCCTGGACATCGAGAGTGACCGCAGCCACTCGAGCTTGAAAGAACTCCGCTTGGGATTCTTTCAGAGAGGTCAACTGCACGATCGATGCTGTCGTTGTGGTGAGCTCAGCGAGCAAACGGAGCTGCTCGGCTGTGAGCCGGGCGATGCGGTCAAGCTGTCCGCCGGTGATGTCCTCTACCTCGGTGAAGTAAACCTGCCGCGTGATAGCTCCTTTCTCCAGCGTCACGGAATCCCCCTCAGGTCCGAGACCATCGACATCCGCGCAGGAAAGTGTGAGCTCCGCATTTAAGATATTCAACGCCCCGGGTATTAGGCGTGTGGGATCAGTCGGCTTAGGACATGGCGACGGTGAGATGAATACGTCAGGTACTGTCTCCGCTGTTACCGAACACTTCCCGGCAGGTCTCGCTTCAGGTGGGTCGAACTGAAACCGCGAAACTTCGCGGGAAGGTGTCTTCCCGTTTCGCCTCAAGTCTCTCTGCTCGTCCCTATCGGTCATTCCTAATCAAGTGGTAGTGTGAAGCCCTTCGCCTCCAGGTAAGCGAACCGGATCGAGCTGGAGGCTACTGCGCCATCCTGCCCGTTCTTCATACTGTGAGTTACGTTGGTGACAACTCCAGTGAAAATCATATCAGACCCATCCTTCCTCGTGGCGGTCACTTCGTAACGCCTACCTGCCCGCACGCTGACGTCCAGTTCAGTGGTGAGCTGAGCCTGCGCATTGGAGAGTGCCAGGTTCGCGTAGACTCCCTTGGCGTGGTATTTGCAGACCTCTATGATCGCTTCCGTGATGTAGGTGTTCATATCCCGACGCACAGCTCCAACATTTGAAGCGAAGTTTGAACCGGTCAGACCCGGCTCCAGGTTCAAACCATTGGCGTTTACTTTCACTATCGAGCTTAGATATGGAGGCATTCCGAACGATTGGATGGACCCGCCCTCGAATTCCCCTTCCGGATACGCGACCACGTTACTCGATCCTAGAGTAGGTCTCCCGTCCTTCATGTCGCCCCCTTCACGATACTCTGTGGTCGACGTTCCCGTGATGACGACCTTGGTAAGAGGGAGAGTCCGGACTGGGCCGGCGCTCATCTGCTCCGAAACGACCATGATTGAAAGTTTCTCCGGATCCTCCGTAAGAAGATCCAGGATCTTTACCAACCTACCCGCTGGGTATTCCGCCGACGGTGGTTGGTAGAGCAGGTGGAAAGCTGCGGATAGCGTCTGGATCACGCTCATGAAATTTTGTTTCGACGAGCGCAGGACTGTTACTATCCAATCGTTCAGCGATATCTGATCGTTAGCGCTCAGCTTACCCAACTCCTCAATTTTCGTAGTGCTCTCAGAGTCGGATAGCATCTTTTCCAGCACAGCCATCCGAGGAATGTTCTGGCGGTGGATGCTCATTTTCGTCTCCCGCGTCAATTCATTAGGATCACTTGTTGAAGCCAACCACTCGGATATCATGTCCGGGATAATGGCTTTCAGTCTTCCGGCGATGGACGTCGCTGAGGCTGTAGAATTTTCACGCCATTCTTTATCCAAAACCCCCGTGTAGATGTCCATACGTATCCCGATCATCACGGCGGATACATGGACTCCATGACGCTTACGTCCTGTAAATCCCACGCCTGTGGAGTAAGAAGGGGAGGTGATCATAGCCGGGAGGGTCAGTCCACCAGTCTTCCCATCCACCATATTGACCGCGACTATATCCGGCGTCCCTGAAAATGCGGCTCTCTGGTCGTCAGCCAACGCGGAGATGAACTCCTCAGCATTGATCGGGTTCGCCTTACCCCGGTCCTCCCCGTCGTGCGCTGTGTAACTTACCTGCGGAAAGGTGCCGGTCTTCGAATTGATCGAAGCCATGTCAATTATCTCCGACCCTACCGTGGTCGTCGGTTCCCTTGCTGTGCTCATGGATACACTCTTCGATTGCTACGACCCAACGCGATAGCCACCAAGGCTATTTTCTCTATCGACGATCGACCCCCGTAGAACGCATCAGCCAATCCAGCCTTAGCGATCAAGCTCTGGGCTTCTGCGCTCCTCGAGGCTACGGCTGAGAGAGCTGCGTAGGGAAAGCGGACAGGGTAGTTTTCAATCCGATACACATTACCGACCTCCCAGTCGTTGAGGAGATCGACCCGCCCGGAAACTCCGCAGTCATCCGGCCAGGTGGGATCGATTCTTCGGTCTTCCATTTTACGGCAGGGGATTGTTGAAGTCTTCCCATCATACCGGATTGTGGCTGCGTCATCCGCTAAATACTCCAGGTCGACT
>Ga0075110_1000851_pt1 | contig 13776 bp, 10 predicted proteins | sample AntAceMetag02UK8_FD_69799 | JGI IMG/M metagenome (GOLD analysis project Ga0075110, IMG submission 69799) | Saline lake microbial communities from Ace Lake, Antarctica - Antarctic Ace Lake Metagenome 02UK8 | ecosystem: Environmental > Aquatic > Non-marine Saline and Alkaline > Saline | place... | reverse complement strand
GCTCTCGAGTTTCATATCCAGCGCCGGGTCGATGCGGGCGCCCTCAACATTCAGGGACTCAAAAGCAGCCGTTATGCCGCCGTCGTCATTCTTGTTTTGAACTTCAACCTTGAATGCCTCGATCACCGCGCTGGCCAGTTTCATATCCAGTGTCTGGTCAATGCGGACGTCCTGGACATTCAGGAAATCGAACGCGGCCGTCCTGAAACCGTCCTCAGTTGTGTTCTGAACTTCAACCTTTTCGAGAACCAGCGACGCGTTGGTGCTCCAGTTTTCCGGCGTGCCCGGGGCCTGCGAGAATTCCAGCGTATCGGTCACGATGTTCAGTTGTTCAAAGTTGATGCCGATATCCGTTAAATCGACCTTCCCGACGCTGGCGTCGAGCTTTGCGTCCAGCAACCCTGAAACCGTGCGATCCTCTTTGGTGGCCAGGGCGACATTCTCCAGACCCAAAACCACCGCGTCGAGCTGGACGCTTTGATTTGGCGAAAGTGTGACGCGCGCCTTCGCTCCCGTGATCGATGCAGACCCGGAAAGACTCATGGATCCCGGTGCGAGAACAGTCTTCATGTTTTTCAGGGTGACATCGGCATCGTCGAAATGCAGGGCTGGCCCGGACGGAACCTCAACACTCAGGCCCTGTATTTCGATGCGCCCGTCATGGGACACCGACAGCTTGCCCTCTCTCTCGATGACAATTTCGTTTTCGAGGCGTGCCCGCAATGCCCCTTCGCCCTGAACAAGCGAGAGGGGACCTGAAAAGCGTTCGATTTTCTCCCGGGACACACCATCAATTTGCGTCGTCGCCGTGACCCGAATGGTCTCGGAGAAAGGCCAGGCCTCGCCGTCCAGTTCAAAATCAATGTCATTGACACGGGCCAATACCGAAAACTGCCCCGGTTCCTCGGGCAGCCAGCTGCTGAATCCGGACAGGATGAGCCGTTCAATATCCGCATCAATCTCCCGTCCATCGGATGAGCGGAACCGTGCGACACTATTGCGGAGCTCGAACGAACGAACGCCGACCCCCCACGGCTCCGACTCGGCTTGCGGTTCACCATCCGAGGAGAACCTCTCGGCGAGCGCAAAAACATCGATCCCGTTCAGGAGAATCTGACCGTCTGGTGCCCTGACAATCTCGAAGGACACACCCTCGATTGTAATGACCTTGCCGAACCCGCGACGATCGAAGATTTGCGAACCGGAAAAGCTCAAGCCGAATCGCTCGACCTCCACCGGCGCTGTCCCGGCCACACCAACAGCAATGGGTCCGAAGGAGACCTCTCGCCCCCAAAGGTCAATCTCGACGGTCTTGACGCCTGTAGCTTCGAGGCCAAGATCCTCAAGGGTCGAGGCCAGCATCCAGCGGGCCGCGAAGGTCGGCAAGACAAACACAGCAAGGGCCAGCAATAAAACGGCGAGACCTGCGGCTATTCCGGAGCGCTTTAGCCACCGCCGAGCGCGCGTCGACGGCTTGCCCTGTTGGCTGTTCGATGTGGTCGAACTCAAAGGGTCGTTTCCGTCACGTCCCTGCTCATCGTCGAGATCGTCATTCATGAGGAAGCCAATTCCAAACGTTACAGCTATGCAACCCAGTCTTGCACCCGGGTCGGCGGATTGCAGGCGCGCCCTCGGAAGACTTACACGGGAAGCAATTACACTCACACTTCCCATTTCGGCAAAGAATGTGAAGTTGCTCGGTCACCAAGGGGCAGTATGGCGATCCTGTCGATCACCAGCTCAATGGAGCGCCCGTCGAATATTGCGGTTGCCGCCGCATTTCCCGCGACATCGTTGGCCCAGCTCGCGTTCGCCGCGGGCGACACCGTGAGCTCGTGGGTGTGCAGGCGCAGTGTGCGGCTTTCGCGCGGCTGCAACACCAGCATCCCGTCCAGCCAGTAAAGACTCAATAACGCAGAGACCTCATCGTGAAGCGAACAATTGAGCCTTACTGCCCTCAAAAGGGATCACGGATTTACATTGCTTCGAAGCCAGCTACGATCATCGCATCATGATCCAGCCACGCAGAATTTCGCCGCCAATGGGCGAACCCTTTCCACTGAAAGCCCGGTTTCGACGCCGTTTCGTCCCAGCCTTATTCGCGTTCGTCGGAATCACCCTTCTGATCATCGGATTGACGGCCCTCTATACCGTCGAGGAAATTTATCTGGAGCTGGCTCAGGAAAGGGCACAGACAATCGAACGATCAGTCGAGGAGAGCAGTCACGGCGCCTGGAAGGCATTCATGGCGAGCCGGTCAATAACCGAACTTCAGCAAACAAACGGTGTGTCGATTTTAACCCAGGCATTTCATACCGAAGTTCGCCAGCAAAACCTGGCTGAACTCAAAGTGTACGACCTGAACCGGGTGGTCTTGTACGCCACAAATAGCGAAGAGATCGGGACAAGCGAGAACGGAAACGCGCTGCGGGAGGTGATCACGGAGGCCCAATCCGGAATAGCGACCAAAACCCTGCCCGATGGATCCAGGCAGTATGAGTTGTACGTTCCTGTATTCGACGATAGTGGCACCCTCAGGGCGGTTTTCGAGTTGTACGAACCGGTCGGCTATCTGGACGCCATTTACGTCAAGTCTGCGATGCCGATTGTGTCGATTCTGGGTCTGCTGTTTCTTTTGCTCGGCTCTGCACTTGATCGGTTGGTGGGCAAAGCCCAATCCGATATCGATGCGCGAACGAAAATGATTGATGAATTGCGCAAGCGCCTGGAGTCCTTTGTATCGTCGACCGCCGTCAATGCCGCCCGTGGCGTATCCGGCGATGACACCATTCCTTCAAAGCGGGTGACAACGACCCTGTTCTTCTCGGATGTTCGTGATTTCACTGGCTTCAGCGAACGGCGCGCCCCGGAAGACGTTGTCGAATTTCTGAATGACATTATGACGCTCCAGGTAGAGGCCCTCAGGCAGCATGGTGGAGACGTGGACAAGATGATCGGCGACGCTATCCTTGCCCGTTTTGACGGCGACGACGGCGGCAGAAGGGCGATCGCTGCGGCAAGAGATATTCAGTCCAAAGCAAGGGAAAACAAGCTACCGCGACTATTGGGGATTGGCATTTACAAAGGCGAGGTGATCTCCGGCACCATTGGCCCCGAGGATCGTCGCGATTTCACGGTCATCGGCGACGCCGTTAACGTGGCGGCCAGACTATGTTCGGCTGCCCGGGCCGGAGAGATCGTCGTTGATGCGGGTTTGGCTGACAACGAGTTCGAGGGAGAGGAAACACTATCCGTGAAAGGGCGGGAGACTCCTTTGGCAATTCGTCGTGACAAGAACGCCACTTCGAACCTCGAATAGGCTAGTTTGGTTCAGACGTGAACAAAGGTCCGTTTAAGACGGACAAGCCAGGAGAAATCGGAACAAATGACGAGGCTTGACCCCAGGAACAGGAGCCGGTTCCCGCTTGCGATCGCACTCATTGCGTCCCTCGCGCTGGCCGGCGGGCTCTATGATGTTTCGCACAGCACCGCATCGGCACAGATGAAAGGTACCCCGCCGGGCAATACGCATGGGCACGGCGCGGACGGCACAGGACATGACGAGGTGAACATGCCCGGTCTGCGTGGCTTGAACGCGACACCAGAGGAAAGCTCGGAGTTGGCCGTCATGTTCCGTAGCTTTGAAACCATCACGCGAGACGTCATCAATCTGCCGGACGGTATCCGCACCGTCACCCGGTCCTCGGACGAGGAAGTAATGGCAAATCTCGTGAGCCATGTGGTCGGGATGATCGGGCGTGTCGAGAACGGGGATGATCCGAAGATCATGATTCAAAGTCCGACACTCGACATCTTTTTCGCACAGGGTGCGGACATCAAATCCACAATCGAAGTGACCGATGATGGCATCGTTGTGGTTCAAACCTCAGAAAATCCAGACGTTGTCACGGCGCTTCAAACCCATGCGGCGGAAGTTTCAGCCATGGCAGACCGGGGGATGCAGGCGGTTCACGAGATGATGATGGAACGCTCCAAAAATCCCGGAAGGCACTGAGTTTTCCGCTGAGTTTCAGCAGGACATTCGGTTGGGGGGCGAGTCCTGCTGATTCTGATCGTCCCAACACCTGTCTTCCGAACGAGTCAAAGAGGTCGGGAAACAAAAATCCAGTTCACCCGATCTGGCCTAGAAAATCGCGTTCAATATTGAATGCCGGCACGTGTGTGCAGAACCGGTCATTGCGGCAGCGTGCGTTCCTCTCCTCGGTCTCGCGCAGCGAGCCATTCTCTCCAGGCTTCTGTGTGGTACGGCCATTTCGGCTGCCACGAGTCAGGATCTGACAGCCCTTCCTTTCCGGCCCCGGTGATACACCAGCGCGGCGGAACGAGCACCAAGCCGAAAAGCCGACGTTGCTCTGGATGGAGGCAGCGCGAAATACGCTCTTGCGCCGACGCGATGGCCGCATACGCGTCTCGCTGAAACAGCCATTGTTTCGGCCCGGTCCACGACCAGGTCGCAATCCGCGAGCCGTCGGCGGAGAACCCCTTCACAAACACGGAAGGATAACTCCCATCGAAGTCCATCTCGAAACGATCCACCTCAAGGCCGGATTCGAGGTCCCAGACGATGGTCGTCGCACCACTGCTCGCCGCGAGATACCTATCGCCCGGCAAGAACATCGGATCCGCAAGTCCATCGGGCCCGATCGCGGGCAGCGTCGCAACAAGCTTTCCGGAATCGGTATTCCAGACCGCGAGACCACCACGTCGCATCCGCGTCACCAGAAAATCTTCGCTTGGAGAGGGTATGATGGTCTGCCCCCAGGTCGAGTCAAACTCAAAAGTCGTAACAAGTTCATTGTCCGAGAGAGTCCGACTCTCTGCATGACCATCGGCCCAGCCCAGTATGACGCGGTCGCGACGTGGTAGATAAACATGGATCAGAGGAAACTCGCGGGTCGCGACAATTGGTGTGCCGACCTCGCGCGCAAGCGCGCGATCAAACGCGCGAATAGGCCCATTGGTTTCGCGGACAAAGATACGTGCACCATCAGCCGACACCACCGGCTCCCCGAACTTACCACCGCGTGAGGCAAGTCGCCCCAGTTCCCGGCCGGTGGTCGCGTCAAAGCTTACGATCGCACGCTGCTCACCATCGACCACGTCCACTACGATGGTTTTTGCATCGCCATCCATATCTGCAGACCAGATATTACCAGTCTTGCGGTTCAACATGCACCGCAATGTTTCACCGGTGAGGCCATCATGGAGACATATGTCGGGCTGAGCACTGGATTCGGCAGCCCTGGAAAAGGCAAGCAATAATGAGCCATTGTCGCTGAATTTCAAAAAGCCGGGGCCCGCGTAACTCGGCCCGCCGCGCTGAAGCACCTCGCCGGTCATGACATCAAAGATCCCGGCACCCGAGAGCGCGACGCGCTCGCGATCTCTGCTGTAGACGGGATCGCCGCGATACTCCTCCACCAGCGTGGGACGCACAGCCGTTGGGACAGGCGCGCGCCAGCGCCGCACTGTCCCGTCCTCGGACGCCGATAGTATAGCCGCCCCCTGATTTACGAACGCGACGTGGAGCACGCCACCGGTATGACCACGAAGCTCAGCCAAAACGGCGTTGCTGATCGGGTTCCACACCTGAATGGACCCGTCATTCGAAGCGCTCGCGATGAGGTCTTCTGATTGGCTGTAGGTGAGATCGAAAATCCATCCGCGGTGCTTCTTGTGATGTGAAACAATCTCCTTTTCGGAGAGATTATAGATAATGGCTTCGCCATCGGCGCCGGTCACATGCAACCACGCGCTATCAGGGCTGAACCCTATTGCGAGCTGTGACTGCTTGCGCTGACCGGTATTGCCGATATAGCCCAGCGTCTCACCGTCGAGCACCCAGGTAAACAGGTCGGAAGAGGTGGCAAGCCACTTGCCATCCGGACTGAACGATAAAACATTGGGAAGATTCACCGTGCCTTCAAGCTTCCGGTCGAGGGTCGCGATGGTGCTCCCCGTCGCGGCCTCGTGAAGACGGACCTCGCCTCCTATCGTCGCGGCAAAACGGTCTCGCTCCGGGCTGACCTCGATGGCCGAGCCAGGCACATTGTAGATGACCGCGCCATCCTCGAGCCGTATTCCCAAGACCGTGTCGTCATGTGTCAACGCGAGCAGCACCCGATCACGATCCACAAAGGCCACGTCACTGAGGCCCAGCTCGCTCACCTCGATCCGGTTCATCTTTTTTTCCGGATCGGTCGGCAAAAGCCACACGGCCCCGTCACCGCCGGCCACGGCGACCGCTGTTCCGTCCATTCGAAAGGAGTATGGCCCCAAGGACCCGCGCAAAGCCTGATCCTCCCATCGATTCACTGTCCGAAGCGACGTTCGATCATAGATTTCGATCTGCCCAGCATCGGTTGACTGGGCGACCAGAAACCGCCGCTGTGGTGAGAGCGCCATTCGGTTTACAGCTCCGTCGAGCCGGATCACAATCGCGTCTTCCGCGATTACCCGGTCTGCCTTGCGCAGCAATATCTGCGGTTCGTCCACAAGTGGCCGATCGCGCCGCGACGGCTCGGTACTTTTTGGATCGGGCAATGCCTCGAGCGCGAGCAACGCAGCATCGACCGATAATCCCTTCTGTAATTCAGCCATCGCAAAACGGGTGAGCAGCTTCGACTGATTGGTCTGGGCTGCGTCGCGCTCGCGCTCAGCGCGCGCCTGCGCCTCGACCGCGCGCGCCTCGTTATGTACCGCCAGTCGCTCATTCTCGACCGCCGCCTCACGCTGCAGATAGGCAAAACCAGCAAGCCCGAGCGCAAACAAGGCTCCGGCAATAGAGAATCCAACGACGAGGCGTTGTTTCCGCGCGGCCGTGCGTCGGCTCTCTGTGACAAACGCGGCATGTAGCGGCGTGACTGTTGGTGCGTCCCCGGGACGCGAATCACGCCAATTCTCGGCATCCGCTACATCCTGACCACGAAGAAGCAGACGCGAGGGTCGTCCGGCATTTTCCCATCGCGATGCGAGCCCGGCGAGACGCGTGTGCTCGCGAATCCAGTCGATGTCGGTGTTGAGCGCAGAGATCAGCGTGTCGATGGCATCCCGAAAGGGGTCCCGTGCGGTGCAGAAGATGAAATTCAGGCGAGCGAGCAAGGACGGAATTTGCGCGCTGTCGACCTCCTCGATAACGATGGGCGCGATGCGCTTGTTGAGTGATGTCGCGTATTCGACCTCCCAGGCACAGACCTCGGAGACCACTGAATGCGGACTCAGCAGGAAGACGATCGTATCGGCTTCCTCAATGAGTTGTTCCAGCCGGCCCTTCCACTCCTCGGTCGGCAGGATGTCGTCGGTGTCACGGAAGACACCAAAATGACGTTCGCGCAAGATGTCGGCAATCGCCGAGGCGCGCTCGCGATCCTTGCGCGAGTAGGAGAGAAAGACACGGGCACAATCTTCGGGAAGAACGTCAACTGTGTCTTCGACCTTCATGTCTCAGATCCGTCGCAGATGATACATAGGAAAGCTGCCATAGCCCTTCGCGAGTGGCTGCCGTCCGACATAATCGCTCCGGTAGCGGTCCGGATCGGCAAGCGCAATTGCGGCCGCAGTTTGCTCGGTGACGTAAACAGACCCTTCCGGGGTGATCGGCTCGATTCGCGCGGCCCGGCTTACGTGAAAACCAAAACAGTTCTCCCGGTTCAACACCGGGTCGTGTGTAACGTAGACCGGACCGTAGTGAAAGCCGAGCCGCAACCCGAGCGTGTTCGGCAGGTTGTGCGCCGAATGATCTATTGAGGTGATCGCCTCTTGCAGATGGAAGGCGCATTCCGCAGCCTGTGCGATGTCGTCGAAAACCAGAAACAGGCCATCGCCCCATGTGTTTTTGAAGTGTAGTGAGGTCTCATACCGCTCCAGCACATCAGCACAGGCACCCAGCACCCGACTAACGTAGTCTGGCAACTGACCATCGGTAAGTTTGCTGAATCCCTTGAAATCACCAAATATCATAGCCCGTCGAACGCGTTTGAGTTCGGTATGAGAGGCGGTCAGCGGCGCAGCCAACCCGCACGGTTCGGTTCGGGTCGATTCAACCCTGATGATCTGCTGCTCGAATCCGGTCGCTCTGCCGAGCTTGAGATCATGGCTCGTGCCAGAACCTGACGGGCCCATCTCACCGTCCCAGACCACGACTTGTCGCTGTTTGGCACTGAGCCACTGACCCCGCAGCCGAGTGAGCCCCAGTGCATACTCGGTGGCGTACCCGAAAAGTTCGTCGTCTCCGAGATAGGCATCTTCGGTGACAAAATGCACCCGATTGGCCGCATCGAAGCAGCGACGGAAACGATCCACCCAAGCCGGACCCGAGGGTGCAACAGAAATCCGGACGAACTCGTCCTTGTCAAACGGCATGACGACATCGAGTGCCGCTCCCGCCGCAAGAGCCGCCTCGGCAGCGAGGATGTCTGCGCCGGCAGCGAGACTTCCCACAGCCCGGCTGATCGGGCGCGCAGAGAAATGCGCGGCAAGCTCACCAGCGACCGAAGCTTCCTGATATGCGGGAAACCGCCCCGGCTCACCAGCCAAAGCAATAATGTGACCGCTGTAGTGCACAACATCCGGCGGTCGGAGCGGTTCAAGGATTGAGGCATTCAGATCAAGTACCGCACACAACCTGTGAAGCTGTCGAAGCGTCGTGGAACGTGCCGCAAAATCAGCGCTATGCGCATCGACCGCGGATGTGATCGCTTGCGCCGCTCCGTTGGGTTTACCGAGCAAAATCAAGGCTTCGGCTCTGGTTGCATGGGCGTAGTAGCCGTCTTTGTCAGCCCGTTTATCTGCATGTTCTAGCGCCCTTCGGGCCCAGACCTGTGCGGCGTCGAGATTCCCGGCGATCGCCGAGAGCGTCGCTACGTTAATAGCCGGGAAATATCCCTGATCAATGGAATAACCGTCCTCATAGGCAGCGATTGCAGTCCGAAGATGTCTGAGGTCAGGCGCACCTGCACTTGAGAGCGCGAGGTCCTTGGACAAGCGGCCCTTGAGCGAGATGACTTCCTCTGTCCGCACATCATTCAATCCAAGTTCGATGAATCGCTGTTGCGCAAGCTCGATGGCTCCGGTCCGGGCAAGCGCGAGCACCGCAGCATGACGCAATGCATCGTCATCGGGCATATGTTCAAGTGCCTGGTCAGCGAGATCGTAGGCAAGGAGGTACTCCCCTTGCCGAAGCTGCTGCCGGACCTCGTCGATCCCGACCTTGGTTGTCATCTCTGACGTTGGCACGTTTAAAGACCCTCACATCGCGATGGGCTCGACCGATCTGCCGCGTTCAGTTTCGACATTCCCTGATATTCAAACATTATTCAAACACGGCCCAGCCCGAAGCATCGGTCCAGGCGTTGCGAGTGGTCCTAAACTGGCAGCATGTGGCAGGTTACGAAGCAAAGATGCAAATTGTGCGTCGTTGATCCCAGCCCGCAACCGGAAAGACAATGCCCAGTCCCCTCTCTGATACCGTCATGCGCCAGCGGACCGCGGTTCTTGTTGCCTCTCTGCTGTTCATCCTGATCGGCACTGGCAGCATCTATTTCATTGTCGTTGCACTGAAACTGATCGCTGCCGAATTCGGCTGGCCGCGCGCCGTGCCATCGATCGCCTATGCACTGCAATATGCCGGCGCGGGCATCGGCGGTATTTTCATGGGCTGGTGTCTCGACCGGCGCGGCATGGGAATTCCGGCCACAATTGGCGCCGGCATGATCGGCCTCGGTGGCATCCTCACCAGTTACGTATCGAGCCCGCTCGAGCTCTACTTTATCTATGGCGGCATGCTTGGCTTCTTCGGCCGCTCGACCCTGTTCGCGCCGCTGACCGCCAATATCACCCGCTGGTTCGAACACAGGAGAAGCTTCGCCGTCGGTGTCGTCGGGTCCGGCCAGGGTCTCGCCGGGATGATCTGGCCGCAGGCTTTCCACCATCTGATCGCGGCGGTCGGCTGGCGCCAGGCGGCGCTGTATTACGGCCTGTTCGCCTTGGCGACGATGTTGCCACTGGCCATGATCCTGCGCCAGAAGCCGCCCGCACCCGCCCCAATCCGACCCGCAGCGTTCGACAGACCCGCACCGCCAGCCCTGAAGCACCCGCCGATGTCACCACGCGCGCTGCAAGCAACACTGTCCACGGCAGCGATTGGCTGCTGCGTCGCCATGTCGTTGCCACTGGCGCATATCGTCAGCCATGTGAGCGATCTCGGCTACGACCCGGCACGTGGCGCTGAACTTCTTTCGCTGATGCTTGCCTGCTCAGCACTCGCCAGTTTCTTCGGCGTCGGATTTCTCGGCGGACGCTTCGGCGGCCTGCGCGCGATCTTTGTTTTTTCATTGGGACAGGCACTGCTGCTCGCGGCGCTCGCTTTCGTCGAGAGCTTGCCCGGGCTCTACATCGCCGCCGCGCTGTTCGGGCTCGGCTATGGCGGCATCCTGCCATGCTATCCGGTGATCGTTCGCGAATTGCTGCCGGCGAGGGAAGCCGGCCGGCGCACCGGGCTGGTACTGCTGTTCGCCGGCGCCGGCATGGCGCTCGGCTCCTGGCTCGGCGGCGCGGTATTCGATGCGACCGGCACTTACCGCACGGCGTTCCTGATCGGCGTCGCTTTCAACGCCGGCAACCTTGCCATCATCGCCAGCCTGATCGTGCGCACACCACGATTCCGGCCCGCCTTTGGGTGACGGACGTACCGTCCCCAAACCCTGGGGCGTTGGGCAAACTGTCTTTAAGACATTGGAGCAGATGATAAAATGGTGGAGCTGAGGGGAATCGAATTGCGAACCTCGGTCCAATACAGACCAGTTTTTTCGTAAATTTTTCAAAGAGTTACAGGGTTTCAGTCGCGCGGAGACCCCCCTAACTCAACAGAGTGCTCATCGCGCGGTTCGAGCTGCAGCTCTCATGTAACTCGCAAGACCATATGAGATCGTCAGTCGGCACGCTTCGCAAGAAAATGCTCAATCACCTCATGCCAACGGTCCATCGAAAACCCGGCACTAGGGTGATAGGTGGCGAATGCGAGCGCCAGTAAGTTGTCAAACTTGTAGATCCCATTTCTTACAGGTTTGCCAGAGAACTCGGGGTTCGGACGCGGACAGTAAGAGGTATATGGCAGTTGGTCCCATAGTCGATGACCGTGAACCCATATGTGGGTTGGCCTGAGCGTGGTCACTACTTCTTCAAACGCCGAGAAAGACTGCGAGAAAGCGTCGTCCGCCGGTGATTCCCGCGGCCCTTCGATCTCGCCAACTTGAATGTAGTTGTAGAACGCGACGTCCTGCCATAGAGCAGCGAAACCTTCATCACCAATCTCTGAACGGTGTTTTCCAGCAAGAGCCTGCCCAGCTTGCGTGATATATCGCCGACCAGCATGACCTGCATCGTGGATCGCACAACACTCGATCAACTCAATCGAGGCTCGGTGAGGTTCTTCGAACTGCCCGTAGTGCGATTCACCGAGCACTAAAAGGCGTACGTCATTACCGGGCACCAGCCCGGACCTGTTTTCGCCAAAATGCCTGCCGACCCAGGGTTTGTAAAAAACCTGGTCGGAGAACTCCTGGCGTGAATTATCTTTAGACACTAGCTAACACTCCCTCCGTCAACGCCGATCCCCATCCGTTTGAAAGCCGCAATCGCCTCGTCTCGTTCTCGCTCGTTCACCAGCCGGATATAGGTCCAGCAATAAGCGCCCCAGTCACCGCCGAAGTGAACTACAGTTCCGCCCGATAGCGTCAGGAAATTCGTAGCGTCAAGCGCGCGGCCGCAAGCATCGCAGTGACTCTTGTGGTGACTGTCAGGACACCAATAGTCCTCGGACAGCTGCCCCCACGCTTCGATGAACTCTTCCAACGTCGCCTGGCACGCCACTTCAGGCTCGGCACCATCGAAATGTTCGCGCACGAGTGTCCTAACGTGGAATTCCTCCTGCCACCATTGCTGGCTCAACTCGAGGTCGTCAGTGAGGTAAGGCCCGATTCGCTCATCGAGGCTGTCGCGAAGACATTCCATGACCTCGTTAAAAGTGGATTCGACAGATCGCCAGTCATCAAACAGATCAAGCTGATGAGGATCGCGGTGTTCAAATTTCTGATTCATGGCCAATTCTAAATCGTTAGTGCTCAAATCAACTGCAAGCCAGAACGTTAGGGCCCCCAACCCAAAATTGAATGCACCTCTGAAGGACGTTGGGGACAATCTCTATAAGGTGAAGAAAAATCCTCCGGTTTTTCAGCCAGAGCGGTCTAATCGCGTCAGCCGCGAATCGTAATCTCCACCGCGTCAGGCCCGACTCCAAACGTTTTTGCCAGACCTCGCTTCGCTTCTTCGATCGTTAAGCCCGACAGTTCCGTCATTGCGGCTGGCGATGACACTGAAGCTCCATGTCGTGAAGGCATATCCTGAAAATCGAGTCCGTTTGGCTCAATCCCAAGGCGCTCGAGAGTCGTGTAACGGATCGGGTTCCTACTTCCGTCCCACAAATCCCGTACATCTATCTCAGCATATTCTCCGATCTCTACCTTCCAGCGATCACCGTCAGGCTCTGTTGAACGTACTACTGCCGATATTCGACCTATCAGAAAACCAGCCCCATGAGGCTCTGTCGCATCACTAAACTCATGGTCTGGGTGACGCCGATTCTGGGTACACACCAGCCAATCACACTGCTTTGCTTTGGTCGGGTCTAGTTTCCAGGCTTGTGATCCCCCTTCTTCGATAATGCGTGCGGGGCTACGCGCTGTAAAAACGACTAGCGTATCTGGACGGGCCATCGGATAGATCCTCATGCAATACAAAATAGTTAATTCTATAATAATATTATCATAATTTTATATCACGTCAAGGCTGTGCTCTCCGTCAACTCTATCGCGACGGAGGCACGAGTATGGACCTCATCATCGCTTTCAGACCCATTCGCCTTTTGAAATGGAACCCGCCCAACGGTCATTCTCGCAGGCAATCCAGCTTCGCTCCACAAGCCTCTGCAAGCCTGCAAACGACGAAGGGAAACTAGCCGAATGTGGCTCCCAAAAGCGGCACTCATCGGCAGATAATCAAATCCCGGCGCACGAAAGTATTGGCTGGGAATTCGGCCAACAGAGACGAAGCGCCATATCCGGCAGAATGTCTCGGAAACGTCCAAGACATTCTAAGTCAGACGCGCCAAAGCCCCCGGAACTGCGGGGGTTTCGCCGATATTCATCTAAGCCATTGGAGACGTTGATAAAAATGGTGGAGCCGAGGGGAATCGAACCCCTGACCTCTACGTTGCGAATGTAATGATCACAGTTATATGCGTTTTTGCTGTTCTATAAGTTTTTGAAATCACGACATATTTTTTTCCCTTTGTTATCAATGTTATATGGGTTTCGTGATTTTTCTAGTGTTCTAAGTGTGTATAGCGTGAGAGGTTTTTTAGCTCGTTTTTTTCAATATCTCACGCTATACACACGGTATCAGGAAAACACATACCGGCCCGAACTTCATGACCAAACGTGGCAGACCAAGACGTTATTCAGAGTACGACGCCTTATTGGACGGAACACCGCCTCGGTCCTCCAAACGCCCAAGTTACATCAAAGGAATCGGTGTGTTTCGCGGCGCGCGTGGCGATACAGCGTGGGTCAAACTGCACCTGCGTCACGACACTTTATTCAAAGGGAAAAGCTACTCAAGAGGGGGCGCCCTAGAGATCAAATTGGGCCCCCTCTCCTCATGGAGTTGGGCTCAACTGGAGCAAAAACGCGAGGAGCTCCA
>Ga0075110_1000846_pt1 | contig 13821 bp, 10 predicted proteins | sample AntAceMetag02UK8_FD_69799 | JGI IMG/M metagenome (GOLD analysis project Ga0075110, IMG submission 69799) | Saline lake microbial communities from Ace Lake, Antarctica - Antarctic Ace Lake Metagenome 02UK8 | ecosystem: Environmental > Aquatic > Non-marine Saline and Alkaline > Saline | place... | reverse complement strand
AACTTTAAAGACAGACCTTATGTGAGGAAATCAAAAGTTGTGACCCAATTGTAAAAATAACTTACGTAACTATCTGTATTACAATATATTGGCTAGTTCCGTTTTCAAGTTGGGTTAAAGCACATACAAAATGATTAAGGTGAAAAACCAGCTATTTTCACCTTAACCATTCGGACATTGGCAAATTTCATTTTGTAATAACGGCCATTTCATCATTCTTTTTGAAGAATAAGGATATGAAAACTAGCTCATATAAAGTCTTAGAATGCGCCGCTGATACTCTCGAACGCTGATGCCTTTCAATGTACTTATTTGTGCAATGATCTCATGGATGCCATGTAATTTTAATTCGACTTGGAGGAACGATGAATCTTCGCAAGACTATGATTTTTCGTAATACGCACGAAGTGAGTTTTTAACAAAACACCATAGCAGATATTGAAAAGTGTAGCACCGCTCTTTGGCTAAGTAGCAATCAATGAGCGATTTGCACGTCCAATTATTTCACAAATAGTTTGACTCCTTCACTGTGCCCAGTAAACTCCGGTGCATACATACTTTGTAAAGTTGCGATACCATTCGAAAATTGCCCCGCATTGTTTACCCGTAAATCATACTCAAACACATAAGTGCCTTTCTTTATTTGATCAAAAAAGAAATGCGTTCCTGTGTCTCGTGTACTTTGAAAATAGCCGAGTCCATCTTGCCATTTGTATTCTGACAGTACATCAATGGGTTCCAAACCTGCAGATCTTTGATCTTTTAAATGTACAAACTCCGCATCTCTATCCGTTTTGAGGATTAGGCGAATGGTCACTAAGTCACCGACTTTGAGCGAAGTAGTATCACTCAATTCGGTCAGTTGAATTCCATTCATTGAATTGGTCTTAAGAAGAATTTGTTTTTCAATGGACCAAGAGGACTCAGATGACTTGACCTGGTCAAGATCTTCAAAATATTGCCAATAAAGCGCACCCCAGACGGTATTCGGTTTGGTGTTGCTAATCGAAATATTAGCCATGGCTGGTTCTATTTCATCAGCAGTCCAGTTGATTGAATAATATCCCGCAGATTCATTTTTATCAATACCACTGATCAACTGTCCTCCCAGTTCCACGTCGACTTTTCCTGTTTCTTCTAATATATCGGGTTGATTGATTAACAAGGCATAAATCGCATCAGTAGTCGATTTGGTTGTAGGCCAGCTGTTCATCTGTTTGTTACGCAGCAACCAAATTTTCATTTTCTCAATGAATGCTTGCTCCTCAGGTAACAAATATTGAAATGCTTCGATCAGAAGCGCTTGTGTTTCTATTGGGGATTGATACCAATTCCATCCCGAAATATTCGATTTCCAATAGATGCCAAATTCTTCACTGGAGGTGCTGTTTTCTTTTAGAGAGGTCATTATTTCCAATGCTTTGGCGGTTCTCTCATTTCCTGCTAAAATGATCGCGATCATGACTTGTTGGTATAATGAATACTCGATCCAGTACTTATCCGCTTGATTGATGAAGTATTCAAAGCTGCCCTTATCTTTTTGTGAAACTGAAACTGAATCATAATAGCAGCGCGCATAGAGTCCTTGGATTTGTTGAAAAGTCAAATGTTTGGATGCCAAATACTTGACCGAATCTTTATTGATAATTGGATCTCTTGATCGATCCAATATCTTTTGGTAGTCCATGGATAATTCACGATCAATATATTTCACGCTACTTATTACAGATTTGGCAAACCAATTATCAGACTTCCCTCCTATATCAACTCCCAATGAATGTAGATGTCCAAACCCTCCAACTATATGCTGTGTTATCGTTCGATTAACTGAGCCACCTGCAAACCAAGGATAACCTCCATCCTTGTCTTTCATCCCAAATAATTTATTAAGTGCTTGTTCTGATTCCTTTTCTGTCCGGTTTAAATCCAAAAGGGTTGCTAATCTGGATTGCTTCTCAGACTCGGTTTGTGCATCTAGCAACCATGGAGTCTCTTCTATCAGCATAGATTTTAATTGCTCATTTTGCTCCAACTGATTCTTATCCATTCCATTCGTTTTCCATTGATCTAGCGCAGATTTAATTGATGGATTTGAGTTCATAATATGACTGCTCAACGCATTGGCGTAATACCTTGAAAAGGTTTGTTCGGCACATTCATGAGGAAACGTTAATAAATATGGCAATGACTTAATCGCATACCAAACGGGATTTTCGGTCATTTCGAAAGTTAAGCGATGATGCTTAAGCGTTGCTGAGTTGTCTGCTGATTTCAAAGCGGTCAGTTGAAAATCTCTATTTTCATTGCCATTGGCCCAAATGGGCAATGATTCGGTGATCAACTGACGATTAGACAAAATGGGTAGGACTTGTGATTCCCCATCGGAGAACTGATCGGTTTTTGCTATAATTTTGTATTGCACCAAATCCATCTCCTCACCTACATTTATATCCCAGGAAACCGTAGCATTGCCATTGGGAGTAAGCTTGAAGGGCAAAGTTCTGATCTTATTATCGAAAATACCATCTACCGAATTGTTGGTCAAAGGATCTGTAAGTAATAGACTCACTTGACCTTCCATAGGCTGATTTGTTAAATTGGCGATTTTAGTTTGAATGGTCATTTGATCTCTTTGTCGTAAAAACCTTGGTGGATTGGGAATGACCATCAATTCTTTTTGAGAGACTGCCTGCATGGTTTTAAGTCCGTATTGGAGCTTGCTATCGTGCGCGAATAACTGAAGTTTCCATTGCGTCAATGATTCGGGGGTAGTGAAACTAAACTTGTATCGTCCTTTTTTCTCGGCGGTTATGTGTGGGTAAAAGAAGGCGGTCTCTTTCAAATTCGCTCTTCCTTTGATAGCGGCCATTTCCTGCGCCAACCTATCTTGCCCTGTTTTGGTAGAAATAATAACGACACCACCAGCTGCACGTGCACCATAAATAGCGGTAGCAGCATCACCCTTGAGTACTTCCATACTTATGATGTTATTTTTATTGATTTCAGCTGAAGTAACTATCACGCCATCCACTACATAAAGTAGATCACCTGAAATATTCTGTGGAGTCCAAGAAGTACTTCCTCTGATGACGACAGATTGATCGTTTGTAATTTCAACCCCCGCTACTTTTCCTTGTATTTTAATATCAAGATCGACTTCCATTGCGTCTTCAATTTCTTCTTCGGCAGGTACTTCAGAAAATACAATATCTTCCATCACTGTTTCTTCTGTTACCTCAACTACTGAACCTGTTAAAGACTTTTGTCGCATTGTGGCATATCCGATGATTACCACTTCGTCTAAGCCTGCTACATCCACTATTAGTTGGATCTGGATCCTGTTATATTTTTCTATTGGGATTTCTTGAGTTGCGTATCCTACAAACGAAATTTGAAGTATATCACCTTTTATCGCATCAAGAGAAAAGTCACCTTCCATATCAGTAATAGTTCCAGAAGCTGTCCCTTTCTTGATTATCGTCACTCCGGGAACACCATCTCCGTCATCATTTACCACTTTCCCAATGATCCTCCCTTTCTTGATGTTCTCATCGAATTCGAGCCTGAGAAGCGATTCTTTTTCTTTATAAATGCTTATTGATTGTAAGTATCTCGTTTGGCTTCTTTCCGGATTTCCCATACTAAATCCAAAAAATTCGAATGCACTGTACCGTTGATTGTAGGTTGGTCTTAATTGATCGAAATTATTATTGCTTTTGAAATAAGTGGTTCCAAACGAGTAATGACTATTTAAATTCGGGTCGTTGTAATAATATTGATAATCCTCTTCATCAAAGTTGATAAATGACCATTTATGAGGTTTAAACTCGTCAAGTGATTGATCGTACATACTTGCTAATAATTCAGCATTGACCTTTTTTTCCTTTTGATCAGATATGATGAAACTCCAAGTCTCCTCTGTTCCAGGAGCCAACTTATCTCGAAAGGTTTCGGTGCTTATGTTCAAGCCTTCAACTTTTTTAGCTACTGGGATGTCTATATTTCCTGATTCATAGCTATTTGCATACGAATAGCTATAGTAGATTTTGAGGTTTTTAACTTCAGTTTTAGGAACGAGAAAGTTAATCGTCTTCACTTCATTTTGCAAAGACAAAATTTCAGTTTGTAAAAGTTTGTTATTGGCGTATAGATACAAGGTGACATGCAAGCTTTGGGCTGCCGTACCCACTTTAAGTTTGATTTTATTACCCGGGCTATATAATTGACGATCCTTTTGAATACTGATTTTTTGATTGTCACTAACGATAGCGTTCTTATTACTGTAAGTGGTTAACTTCTTTTTTGACTCAATGTCAATTCCTGAGGGGTCATTGATTGTTGCTGTGATGATATAATTTCCTTGCTGCCAGTCTTCAATGGATTTTAGCATCAAACTATCCGCAATGGCGGTATCTATGCTGCCTTTAAAAACAATTTCGCCTTTATCTCCTTGTAAAAAAGTACTGTATAGTTCCTGAGGAAACAATTCATTGAATTTCGCCTCTGACAAAATGGGTCTGTCAGGAATTGGCCATGGTCTGTTTCTAAGCACATTTGATGGGTATTTTTCCTTATAAATTTCCACTTCGACTTGTGCAGGAACGGGTCTGCCACTCAAATTGGTAGTTGAAAATTTTAGATTTAATTCCTCGTCAATATCGATTTTCTCTGGTGATTCGATTGCTAATAAATAAGAATGATAACCAACTTTTATTTCAGAACTGGCACTTCTGGTTTCGCCATTGATGTCGGTGATATCCACTTCTATTTGATAGGTGAATACCGGTTGGTTTTTCTTTTCCACGGTTGAGTCTGCAACAGCCACAAAGTCAACTTTAAAAGTGCCATCTTCCTTTGAAAGTGCTATTCCAGATACAATATCAACAGTGTTGTTTCCATAACCATATCCAAAATCCCAGTAATACCAAGACGGGTATCGAACTCCTCTGGAAACCCTATATTTTACTTCTGCATTAGACACGGCAGTTCCAGAAAAAGCCATCGCTTTTCCGGAAATAGAAACACTATCTCCCAAAGAGTAGGTGATGTCTACAGGGTCTATGTTTACGCTGAACCGAGGGCGCTTGTATTCTTCCACAGAGATCGAATGTTCGAGGTAATCAAAGTCATCCATCTTATCATCGTATAGTTGATTATCCTCCTCTGTTCCCTCTTCCACATAGATGGTATATTTACCCGTAAGGCCTGTTTTAGTCAGTTTAAATTCACCCGAAAAGGAACCGAACTCATTGGTTCGTAGTGTTAGATATTCTCCTATCTCTGTAGCATTGTTATCCTCCATATAAACATCAACGAGCATATTTTTAACCAGCTCTTTGGAGTTACCCTTTTGTTTTGTGAGGATGCCTTTGAAATAAACAGTCTGTCCTGGGCGATAGATACTTCTATCTGTGAACAAGGCCGGTTTTACGATCAATGCTTCTTCCTCTTCAGGATCGTCATTTCTCCAGTTTTGATATACATAGAGATTATCAAATTCGGCATAGTCATTTTTGTATGCCACTCTTACTTCAAAGTAATTTTGGTTCTTTTTAGGTATAATATTGAAAAATCCTTGTTCATCGGAGGTCAGTTGATATTTAAAAATTCTCATCTCGTTATCTGAATACAATTTAATGGTAGCACCCATCATTGGTGCTCCATTGGTTCTATCAATAATTTGATATTTCGTATTTGTAATAGAGACGAGTGATATATTCGTCACATGACTCTCGCCATAAGCGTGAATCACGCGACTGGAGTCTCCCATGCTAGACACCATTATGAAGTAGTTCCCGGTAGTTAGCTTTGGCAAGGGCACTTCGGTGCTGTGTTTCTGGAAATCAAAATCATTGATCAGCAAATATTTCTCATCAGAAAGGGTTTTATTCTTTTTAAAAAGATTGGCAATAGCCTGATCTGACATTCCTCTATAGGAAGCTGCAAAATCACTGTCTACTTCGTAAACTTTGACCCTAATTGAATCAACATTTTTGTATTTTATTAACAGTTTGGAGTAAGTATTCAAAGGGATATATTCTTCCGCAAGAATATTTAGGGAACGTGCACCTATTTGATTTAAGATACCTGCACATTTCTGGACCCCAATTGATTTAGGAAATCTTGATGCTGCATCTAAACAAACCTCACGCGCCTTAACAAGTTTTTGTTTTTCTGCTTTGTCTCTGGAAAAATTGGTTCCTTGGTCAAAATACACCTTTGCGATTTCATAATCTACTAGTGTGCTGTAGGGTGAATCTTTAAATCTGTCCTGAAGTTTTTGAAGTTCCAATAAGTAGACTTTCTCCGCTGATTCAAATGATGCATTCTTTTTTACTAACTGAAGCCATCGAATTGATAAATCTAGGTAAGGTGCTACTTGACCTTTCTCCAGGTAAAATATTTTCATTACTTCAATTAGAGAAATTGCTTTATACAAATAAGTTTCAGCATGAGGTTTACCAAATTCTTTGACTGTTTTTTGAAAACTTGAGGATGACGAGATTGCGAAATCCTTAAATGCTGATGGCAGATGATAATTGTATTGAGAATAAAATTCTATTGTTCTATTGGCCAAAAAATCAAACACAGTTGGTCTGAATAGATTTGAATTTTCCCTATTGGTGATTAAATCCGAAATATCAGAAATGTTCCTTTTTTGAAGAGCGGTGCTATTCTGGATTGATGCCAAATGGTGCATTTCGATTTCTTGATGTAATCGTTTTATACCCCATGTTTTATAGTCAGTAGCGCTTTCCTCCATATCATTTCTACTTCGGATTTTCCAACGGTTCTTCTCTTTATAATCATCATAAGCGCTGGCCAAATAACTATGCAAGAGCGCTTTTTCCAGTTCATCGGTAGAAATTAAAATCTCATAGGTCAATTTTTGAAACAAGCGATCTTCCCCATTTTCATCCAATAGTAACAAGAACTTGGATTGATAAATGATGGCTTTGATCTTTTCCTGATGCTTGCCTAGTCGGGCTGATTCCCTGTAAATAGAGTCAACCAGATGTGAAGCAGACTTAGGAAGACCTTTCAACTCGTAGTTGTACACTTTCTTCCACAAGTGAAAAAAAGTGATCTCTTCTATTTCTTGCCCAATAGATAAGAAATGCATTAAACAAAGGATCGTGAGGGTTATGGAGAACTTAATGGTTTTTAAAGGTCGGTTGTTCATAAAATACTTTTATGTAGGAATCCCAAACTACTAAAAAGTCACAATGAACAGGGACTTTTTTATGTCTTTTAAGGAAAAGAAAAATCTCCTTTATCATACAAACAGCATAGATGTTTACATATTTTATTGTAAAACCCGTTTTTTGAGTAAAACCAACAACACTTAAAAAATTAACTCCTTTCACCGAGACAATTCGCGAGTTGGCAGATTTCATTTTGTGGGATCAGACAGTTCATCATTCTTTGTAAAAAAACAAGGACATGAAAACTAACTTAATATTAATTCGAATTGGAGGACTGATAAACCTATTGGCTGCTTTGTTACACTTGTCATTTTGGAATATGTTTGAGTGGACACATGAACTAACAAAACTCCGTATCGTGAATAGCAACATTATGCAAATGCTCAATTTATTCATCATCGCATTTTTTGTATATGTAGGTCTGCTCCTGCTCTTTAAGACTAGAGCGGTGCTTTCCACTTTTATAGGGAGACATTTCTTGGGTCTCCTCACGACCCTCTGGACAGCTCGCTTAGCCATGGAGTTTTATTTTCCCGAGGGAGAATTGGCATTTGCCGCGGTTGTGGTATTCACTATTTTATGCTTCAGTTATCCGCTGATTTCATCCATGAAGATTAAATACAAAATTGATAATAGCGAGCATTTGAAACAAGCATGGCAAGCCCATGCGCTACTTCCTGATTTCGAAATTGAAGACGTCTGGGAGTTGCCCGTAGAGATGAATCACCTGCAAACTGTAGGAGACATGCAAAAAGTATTTGCCACAGCCATAGCCGAAATATCTGGAGCCGGAATAGTCGGATGGCTTTTTCAGTTCCGCTTTTTTCTCGGAAGGTTATTTGGTTGGGATGATGAAGTGGGTACCGTAGATGTGCTCCCCGTGGGCAGTGTTCGAGCACGATATGCTAACCAGAAAGGGTTGAAAGCTGAGGACTTTTCCGAGAAGGGAGGCGCTCAGTTTGTATCTGTCTATCAAATGAAAAATGAAGCATTGTCGGAAATTGAAAATGAGACTGTTCATGCGGCGGTGCATTATGGAAAAGTGCCTAAAGGAAATGACAGCTATGCGGTGCACATGACAGTTTATGTAAAGCCAAAGGGTCTTTTTGGTAAAATGTATATGCAATTGATCAAGCCTATTAGACTGTATATTGTATACCCGATCATGCTCAAAGTCATCGGGAACCACTGGCGCAAATACCAACAGGCACAACTCGACTGTGAATTGGCTTTGGCTTGATTAGCCAAAAGATGTAGTATTTTAGACAATCGAAATAGACAAATGCAGAAGCTCCTATATATCGTCGTACACCTGCTGTTTTGGACCACTTTTACAGCACTCTCTTGGATGGCCATCACCACCAATCCAGGAGAAACGGCTTTTATTTCAGACCATCCCAGTGCTGCCGCATTGTTGACTTGCTGGGCAATGGTGAACTTTTACACCTACTATTTTTATATCCAGCCGCTATTTTTAGACACTAGAAAGTTTGTGACATACTTATTTATCTCTATTGGATTTAGTGTGATTTCCAGTTTAATTTTTGTGGGGTTGTTTTGGCTCATTTTCGAATCATTTAGACCTTATGCGATGCAAAAGTTTGTAGAAGGCATAGGTGGTACGTTTTTGATCAGCCAGTGTGGAAGTTTATTAAAAGGTTTTGTAAGCTGGAATGAAGGCTTACAGCAAAAAACAGAACTAGAAAACCAGTCGTTGAAAAATGAGCTGTCCATGCTTAAGGCACAGCTCAGTCCCCACTTTCTATTCAACACATTGAATAATATCGACACGTTGATTTACAAATCTCAAGAGGAAGCATCGGAGATGTTGATTAAGCTTTCAGAGCTGCTGCGCTATATGCTTTATGAAAGCGAGACCAAAGAAGTATCGATAAACAAAGAATTGGCCTATCTCCAACAATTGACAGACTTGCAAAAACTTAGATTTGAAGCAAGTGAATTCATCGAATTGAACATCGATAACCAAAATTCGGAATTGAAAATTGTGCCTTTGTTGTTACTCCCCTTTGTGGAGAATGCTTTTAAGTTCGTCTCCAACCCTGACGAACTGCCAGCCATTAAAATAAGTATTAATGTGGGAGAAAAGCATATTCATTTTCGTTGTGAAAACTATTTTAACCCAAGTGAAAAGACTTCTGGAAGCCATACTGGCGGTATTGGATTGATCAATGCACGCAGAAGATTGGAGCTGTTATACCCAGGTAGGTTTGAATTGACGATCAATAAAACTAACAATCAATTTTTTGTAAACCTACATCTCTCCTCAACATGACATTGAATTGTATCATTATCGAAGATGAGCCTTTGGCTGCCGAAAAACTGGAAAGATTCATAGAAAAGGTGCCATTCATGACGTTGAGCGATAGTTTTAGAAACAGTCTGGACGGTCTGCACTATTTGAAAGAACATTCGGTGGATGTCTTATTTCTCGATATCCAAATGGATGGACTAACTGGGATCGAATTATTGGAAAGTTTGTCAAATAAACCGTCGGTCATTTTGACGACTGCCTATCAGGAATATGCCCTCAAAGGATATGAACTGCATGTAAGTGACTATTTACTCAAACCTTATTCCTTTGTGCGGTTCTTAAAAGCAGTCAACCAAGTGCATGATGATTTGTCGAAAAGGGCAAATGTTTCCAGTGACAGCAAAAGTATTTTTGTGAAAACCGAATATCGCATTGAAAAAATCGCCCTTGATTCGATCTTGTACATTGAGGGTATGAGCGACTACCTTCAGATTCACCTTATCAATGGTAAAAAGATCATGTGCCTGCAAAAATTCAGTGCCTTTGAAGAAGTTGTATCCAGCAATCAATTGATAAGGGTGCACAGGTCATTCATGGTTGCCTTAGAAAAAATAGACACCATAGAAAGGCTAAGAATCAAAATCGGCGAAAGACTTATCCCTATTGGAAATACTTACAAAGATCGTTTTTTTGACCTGATCGAAAAGAAGGGATTGTTGTGATGCTTTGGTTTGGCTGATTACTCTACCGGTTTATGGAAGCCGAATAACAAAGGGAAGAAATTCTCATTGAGGCCTTTTGTAATATTAAAGGTGTGTATTTAAAGGCTTATGAATTATTGCTTGTTAATACGTACGCTTATATGTTGAAAAGAATTACAATTACAGACCCTCGCAAAAACAAATACAAATTAGTGGAGCAAGTCAATGAGATGCATAAACCTGTTCAGATCACTGGAAAAAAGAATAATGCTATTTTGGATAGTGAGGAAGATTGGCGTGTCATACCATAAACTTTGTATTTGACTTCAATGGTTGGAATGTGAGAATCTATTATCGAAGGGATGAATACATCAATAACTGATATGACTAAAGATTTGGATTGGTGAGCAAATCTGATCTCGCCTTTACCAAACAAGCCCAGAAAGTTCCAAAAAATAGCTTCTTCTGGGTTAAAATCAAAGGCCTAAAATCTACTTGCTTTGCTTGAAGAAAATACATTTCAAGATTATCCACCATTTGAGAAATCGCAAGGAGACTTATGAGGAGCATATTCAAACAGGATAAATATTCAGCATAGGTTAGTTTATCAGATACTAGACGATAAAATTTTTTGAAAATCATTTGCATGTGGACGTATTACGAATAATTGTAACTCATCAAACCACGCAAAATTTACTCACCTATTGGTCTATTTTAAAAGTAGCTCTTAAACCTTCGATTTGCGATTTTTTTTACGCTCACCTCAACAAATTTATATAGCCTTTATAAACGATTGATTTTCCATTGATATACTGAATGGTGATGGAGTAATAGTAAACACCTGAAGAAACTTTATGGCCATTTTGGGTGCCATCCCAACCCCATTCATGAACACCGGGTTCAAATGATCTATTTTTAAAAACCTTATTTCCACCTCTCGTATAAATGAGCATTTCATTAACCCCCGCTATGGCATCAATTTCTGCTGGGAAAATAGTAAAAAAATCATTTTTCCCATCCTCATTTGGTGTGAACGCATTTGGTGTGAACGCATTTGGTATAAATGGAGACAATGCTTCCTTTATCGTTACTTGGACATCATCACTCGCAAAACAGCCATCCGTGGAAATAGCGGTCAATGAAACGGTTACATCTTCATTAAATACCTCACTGATTGACTCACAGGGAGGCTGACAATTGATGGCTGCTGGCTGCCACTCGTATGCTGACGCAGATCCTGAAAGAAAACCACTTACGTCAAATCGCTCCCCTAAAATAAGCGTCTGATCAGGACCCAATTCAACATCAAAAGTAGGTGGATTGGTTATCGTTAATATTGTGTCCATCTCACAACCATAGCTATCTGAAATAATGTAGCGATACTCACCTGCATTAAGCGCTGCAATGCTCCAAGGTGAGGCTATAGATTCCAAATTGACTTGAACGTTATAGGGTTCCCTGCTCGATAACGATTGGATTTCAAGAGCCCCATCGGAGAAATTATAACAACTAGGATTTGAAACCTTAAACATACCTTTTAAGACATTCGGTACCGTGAATAGATTGAGTGTGACAATACTGTCACATCCTATGCTATTTTGAAGTGAATCTATGTAAATTCCAAGTGCGGTAATGTCACCCGCACCAAATGAAATGGATTTTCCGATGCATATTGAATCAGAAACAGTCATAAATTTTGGAATGACTTTTTACTATTTTGGTATTTGAAAATATCTGGCATTTTTCATTCTCCAATTTATTCTTACTGTCTGCCTAAAGATAGCGATAATGGTAAAGACCAGTGCTCAGGTTATCAAATCGAAAAACCTCCTCTGTCTCTCCCACTAAATGGACCCACGTGACACCCTCGTCGAAACTCTGCCGCCATTGGATGAAAGTATTTTCGAATGCAGAGCCTATGATGGTTGCATAAATATCGATAGGCTCACCGTCAGCACAAATATTCGCCACAGATTGTGGTAAAATAAGTGCTTCAGACCCACAAGGCCTAAAGGTAATATTATCCAAAGCTAAGTCATTACCAAGACCACCAGGTGCGTTATTTCGAAGGGAAAGGTACAATGATGTTTGGCCAGGCGTAGTGCTGAAGGTAAATCCATACTTAATCCAACGTTCTGCCTTAGGAATATCTCCGGTAGAGTAAACGACTTCCCCGTCCAATAAAAAAGATACATTAGGGTCAATCCTATCTGTAGAACTTGCCCTGACAAGATTTATAATGTCAGCGGAAAATTCATACAACACATCTTCACACAACCCAGTGATGGTTTGTTCATAAAACAAACCTGGTTCATTACTCGCATTCACGACCATCATATAGCCATTTGCATCATCACTAAAATCTCCTATGGGCAGCCAATCACCATAAATTTCATTTTGTCTCATCAGGTTTGTGAGTGTATAATACCCATCGCTCGGCGGTAAACTAGTGGTGTAAATATATCCCGGAGCTATTTGAGGATCGTTTTGTAGCGTTTGAGCTGTTCCTGAGCCAAAATCACCCGACTCGAATATATTCTTACCGAAATTCCCACTACACCCTTGTCCTTTTGCAAAAGAGCCGGAGAACATCAGTGATACATAGAAACAATACCTAAACATAGTTGTGATAACTTCTCACCAATAACCTTAAATTCAACTAATAAGTTGTGGTATCAAACTCGATTCATAATTCTCCACTTTTTAACTGAAACCAAACTGAAAATATTCGTTTTTGAGCTTCTAATATTGTTTTATACTTAAGCCGAGAAGCCTTGCGGACAGTCAGTCTTCGGTCAAGATCCTGTGTACATTCTCATAATGTCAGAATTGACGCATTACCGCTCAATAAAAAGATCCAACAAGGTGTAGAATCGTCGAACCTTGAACCTCGAACCGTCGAACCTCGAACCGTCGAACCGTCGAACCGTCGAACCGGTCAATTATTTCTTCAGAATCAGATTTGGGGAGAACTGCAACCAGGTATCTCAATCATAAAAATAAGGGAAACCGAGAATCTTCAGGATAGCGCTTATAAAGTGTTGCGTCTCAAATGCATATGACACAGATGATGGAGAGGACCGTTTTCGTGGGTTAAAATCCTTTCTAAGAATCAATGGTGAGACTTACCAAATAACTATTGAAACCAATGTCGAAGAATCAGATGAAACCCTGCTAGCTGTAGCTCATGTTACTTTCTTTTTCATTATCCTATCGATCATTGGGTTTATTTTGCTCGATAGGCTAATTGCAATGAAAAGCTGGAAAACTTTTTACCAAACCCTGCATTCGCTAAAATCACTTGACCTTTCCAAAGACAAACAAATTCTGCTGGAGGAGTCTGATATTTATGAATTTCAGGAGCTAAATGACTCTGTGAATCGATTAGTAGACCGTAACATTTCCATTTATAAGAAGCAGAAATCCTTTACCGAAAATGATTCCCATGAGCTTCAAACCCCCATTGCACTACCCAAATCAAGATTGGACCTCTTGATTCAGGAAAAAGGAATAATACCCAAAATTTTATAATTCTACTTTACGAAGTTAAGTTTCTTGCTCTTTTTTGTAGTTTCTATCGATATCTTGTTGTCTTTTTAGATGCCTTGTGTTCATCTGATCTAATCTTGTTTCCACATCTTGT
>Ga0075110_1000845_pt1 | contig 13832 bp, 28 predicted proteins | sample AntAceMetag02UK8_FD_69799 | JGI IMG/M metagenome (GOLD analysis project Ga0075110, IMG submission 69799) | Saline lake microbial communities from Ace Lake, Antarctica - Antarctic Ace Lake Metagenome 02UK8 | ecosystem: Environmental > Aquatic > Non-marine Saline and Alkaline > Saline | place... | reverse complement strand
AGAATTGCTACTATTTGTATAAGAAATAACTACCTTATTATTTGTACTGTCGTAGGTTGATGAGATAAAGGCTGTAGAAGCACTATTAAAAACAGTATTTGTAAGACTTTCAGGAGAACCTGTAGATGAAATAGCCTCAACTGTACCATCACTTCTTAATCCTACTACATTACCTTCGGATATGCTTCCTGTAGCAATAAAATCATTTGTTCCATCTACTACTACAGCAGTTAATAACCCATTAGCACCAACGACTACCGTTTTTCCCGAATCAGCTACCATACTACCGATGATAACATCTTCTGCTTTAACTTGTGTTGTACTTACAGATAAGGCACTTGAAGTACCAATACCATCAGTCAACACTTTCAGAGAAGCTGTTATCTCTGCATTGTCATTTGTTTTTAATAGCCCTTGATAGCTATCTTTTATTTCATTACCTGTTAATCCAGCCATCTTTTTTATATTTAAAAGTTTATTTATTTAAGCTAACTGCCATTCTATAGAGTTAACTTCCCATTGTTTTGTATTAGTATTCCATCCTACTATGGATGATGCTGTTGTTGATACAATCTCAATACTTAATCCTACACCAACATTAGCATTAAATGTTACTATGTTACCATTAAGAGAGTAGCTTGATTTTATTTGGTATATACCCGCCACGAAAACCATAGTATAGTTTATGTTTAACGGTAAAACCGATAACGCATAAATAGAAGTAATACCATCCCCTGTGAAAGAATCTGTAGTGATAGTTGGGGTACTTGTTCCTAGTGTAGTAGAAATATCCTCCATTTTACCATAAATATCTTTCGCAAAAAACTTACCCGTCAAAGCATCTTTAAAGATAGCCAATGAGTTACCTCTTGGAGAACTAATGTTATTTGATGATGATACTGTAATTCCCATAATATTAATTTTTTAATTTTTATATAAATATTTTATCCCAAAATTTTAAAAGTAAAGTCCATAAGGTGCCAACTACAAATGAACCTCCTATAAATTTGGCTTTTAAATACTTGTCTTTTTCTAAATATGCTTTATGCTCTCTAACCTCTTCTACCAATCCTTTTTGACCGTATGCATTATCTCCAATTACTGTTTGATGAAGCTTATTTAGAGTAACATCCATTTCAGTCAATTTTTCTTTTATCCAATCCATATCTGAACTCATTAAATTAGATATTTTCTTTACCATTTTAGGTTGTGTGGTGCTATTCGCCATAGATTATAATCCTATTCGTTGGAATTGTTTTTCCAAAGTTATCATTTCCTTGAAGTCCAATTTATGATAAACCGCAACTCCAATCGTATTATCCTTTTTGAAGATAAATAAACTTATATCAGAACTAATACTTTCATAGTGCTTAACGTACAAATCAACACTTTTTCTCATAAAAGGCGTAGATAAGAACTCAAAGCGTAATAAATCTATTTTAATGTCCATAATATCTTTAAAGCTTACCTCTATTTTTGGATTCCATTTATCGCAAATTTGATAAATAACACCTTTTGAATTTTGGTCTGCTTTAACTTGTATTTGAATATCCTCTTCTTTACGCTCTAGTGATTTTGAGTATTTTGCAATACCTATTTTCATTATTTCTTGTGTCTTAGATAACATCATTTGTAAACTTTTTATTATTATTTGTCAAGATACTACTATATTTATTGAAACATAAATTATTTTATATAATATATTTATTTATTGTCTAATTTAAAAAACCTACACCAACTCCTTTACTAGTTCCAATTATTCTTGGGCGAGGGCTAGTTGGCATATCGAACTCAAGTCCTAAATCTTTAAAATCACTACCTCCTTCGTTGTTATCTCCGCTTCTAGGTGTGTCAAAATCAAGTCCTAAATCTCTATTAGTAGGCAAAGGCTTAATTCCTCCATAACCACCCTTATTAGGGTCTATTTTTGCATCGTTTGCTTCTTTAATTAAGCGTTCTCTCTCAATTAGAGCAAGTCTTGCCTCTTCTTTTAGCCTATTCTTTTCCATTAAAGAATTAGCATTTTTTATCGATAAAGCCAAACCTCTTTCTGTCTCTTTGACTAACGCTAATGCCTTTTCTTTTTCTTTGGCTAATGCAACTGCCTTTTCTGTTCTAACTTCAAAAAGCCTTGCCTTTTCTTTCGCAGTCTTTAAAGCATCTTCCTCTAATAATTGTTGTGGTTCTAACCGTAAATCTAAAATAGATGTACTTTTTGTTTTATTTTTTTTTAATAAAAAATAAAGCAATACTGAAATCACTGCTCCTAATCCTATTTTAATAGATGTTTTCATAATTTATATTTTTATTCCTAATCCACTTAACCAATCCTTTACTTTGTCAATTGGCTTATTTAGCCCTAATGACTTGCTTATGTTATCTGTAACTTCAATATCCTTTTTTGTTAAAACTAATATCCTATTTATACCTTGAAAAGTAATATTTACTTTACCGTTAATATCAATATTTAAAGGCTTTTCATTAAGTATTAAAGGGGCTATACTACTAGCGGTTGCTATCACTTGATTGTAATAAATATTTCCTAATACGGGAATCTTAAACCAAGAATCGCCTAAAACCTTAACCGCAGTATTTGATTTTGTAGAACCCACGACTTTGCCCTTATAAAGTATATTTATATCATAGCTATTTATAGTAGTAGTAAAGCTTGACTTATTTAATATTTCTAAATCAAACGTAGCCTCAAACCTATCATCATATACCTTATGGGGCATAAAATTAGAGGCTTTATAATCCCAATTCATCGCTAGTTCAAACTGCTTACTAAAGTAGTTGTAAAGAGCAAAAGATATACCACCTAGACCTAAAACAAGTAATAGCTTTTTCATATAATTATTTGAAGATGCTATAAGCTAATATTCCAACCGCACCAAAAACCAATACAGAATTTGGAACAGACTTTATTAGTCTTTGTTTTTTGTCAAATCTTTTTGCTTCTGACTTTGCATCATTGTATATTGATTCAACCTCGTCTTTAACAGAAGAACCAACCTTTTTAGCTATTTCATACACATCCTTAGATTCAACCTCAACTTTGTCTAAAATATTATCTAAAGTTATTTGTTGTCGGAGTTCACTCATTACGGGTCTTGCGTTTTGTGTTTTACCACTTACATTAGAACATCCACAAGCATTTAATTCATTGCTTTTACATTTTTGACACATTATTTTCTGTTTTTATATATTAATATTCCTATAACCATTACAACAACACCGCCAATTAAAATTAAATATTCTTTTGGCAATGAATCTTTTGAGTAACCTTTTTCTAAGCCTATAATTTCTTCTTGTTGCTCATTAAGAATACTTTTCAAATCTTTTCTCCAATTTGGATTTAGTTGACCCGAATAAAGGTATTTATCTTGTCTTACGCTCATTATTTTCTTGAATTTAAAATTGCAATTACCGCACCACCCAACAAAACAAAACCACCAACACTTAATAATATTGTTCTATTAATATCTGTATTGTCTTCAACCCTATCTGCTACATCAGTGGTTTCGGCTAAAAACCTTTCTCTGTCAATTTTTTTGGCATCTAAGCTAATTACCGTATCACAATATTTGCTTTTATTTATTTTTTCGTACTGTACAAGTATTTCTGCATAAGCTTTTTGACCTCTTGCATCAATCCTTTGATTACCTCTACCTCCACCATCTAAATAATCAGCGTTCTTACCCGATTTAAGTACCCTTAATACTTCTATGTCCTTTTTTAATTCAAGGCAGTTAGAAAGCTTTGATTCAATTGATGTATTTTTCCAATCATTATAATTAAATGATAATTCAGGGAACTCTTTGCGATACTCTGCAATTTCCTTATCGTATCTTTTTTGCTCACAATTAGACCAACATATACCCATTGCTTTATTTTTTTGTTATAAAATACATTCCTAATAAGATTACTGCCGAACCACTTAAAAGCATATACAGTCTTTTTTTATCAACGGGGATAATAATTCTTTCTTCCGCACCTTTAAGCCTATCCGTCAATTCATCAATAGTACCCGAAACCGATTCATCTTCTAAGACCTTAGAACAATACTTACTTGCATATACAATCTTTTTAGCTTCTAAAAACTTCCTAATCGTTGTTGCATTACCAATGGTTCTTTTGCTTTGAACCTCTGATAAGTCTTGCCTAATATCACTTATTTGTGCATCAAGCGTTTGACAGTTATTAGTGCTTGGATAGTTTTCTTTTATGAAATATGCCATTTTATAGTTTATTATTTACGAAACATACTATTGATTGTTGTTGTAAAAGGAATCCATTTCTCCTTAGATAACAATTCAATATTTGCTTGATTCCAACCGCCTTCTTTAGCATTTGACAAAATCTTTAAATATTGCGCCCTATCAACACCACAAAACTGACCAATATTACAAAAATAATTCAATTGTTTAGTATCTAATAAAGCATCGTATGTTTTCTGACCAAACTTACCGTCAACCGTTAAAGCTGAACCTATTTTATTCAAGGCACTTTGAAGCAAGAATACTTTAAAACCGTAACTACCAACCTTTAAAGGAAAACTATCCCTAGATTGCTTTTTTTCTTTAGAAGATTCTTGACCATCGGGAAGTCCTCCATCTTCATCCGCCCCTCCATCTGTTTTATTCTCAATCGCTTCGTTCTTGCTTTTATTTGTACGATACAAGTCATACCCTAAATAAGCTAAAACTATTCCAATTACACTACCTCCGACTATGTATATAGTTTTTTTCATATTATATATATATTACATTTGGTTTTCTACTAATAATCACACTCACTTTTGACAATTCACTACTCGAAAGTAAGTCTTGAAGCCTTTTCTTTAATGAATACCCATCTTTAATATATTTGGCATTGTAAAAAGTAACCAATTGATTCACTCCTACTTTAGAGTTAAAGTATTCAAAAATAGTATAAATCGCATCTTCATCTTCTCCTAAACCATCCAAAGCCTCATACATCTCTTCTGCTTTCTGCTTTATAGTATCTTGCTTATATATTGCGTATGCTTTACCCGTAGCTTTGATTTTAGTTAAAAAACTATTAGTCCAAACGGGTAATTCATCAAACTTAATTGTACCTCCACCAATACGTTTTAGTATTTCAGAGTACAATATGTTCTTCTTGGTATTATTATAAATAAGAAAAGCTATAACTAAACCTAATGAAGAACTATATAATATTATTTTATCTTTTTTCGTCATAATTAATTTTTACATTGCGCCTCTCGTTGCTATTGTTTTCCCTATTACTAAAGCTTCTTTTCTAACACTCGACTTGGTTGCTAATTGAAACACTAAAGCACCAATACTGACCGCTACTACACTAACCAATCCAATACCAATCCATTTACCAATAGTTAAGAAGTCGCCAATAAAATCTCCCGCATCAAAAAGCTTATCTTTTGCCTCTCCTAATACACCACCGCTAATATCAATACCGTTATCTTTCAAATGACCTCTTAAATCAGAAGTATTTGCGTTTGAACCATCTCCGTTTTGAGCATCCCAATTAGCTGAAAATAAAGAACGAGCCTTTTTCTTTCCAAAAGTGTTTTTCAAACTGTCAAACCAATTAATCCAAACTAAATCTGTTGAATCATTTACGGGAACTTTTTTTATGTTTTCGTATGCCATATCTTAGTACATTACCATTTTTTTGTTCTCGAAATCACGAATGAACTTATTAATCATATCGTATCTTTCTTTATTTGCTTGAGATGGATTATCAACAAAAACTTCTAAGAAAGCTTGATAGCCCTCAATTCTTGGATAACCTAATCCTAAATAAATCAAAAGCCCGTTTAAATCCGCCTCTGTTTCATCGTCAATATTTTCGTTTAAATAAAAGTGAGAAAATTCGTGTAATAATATTGCCATTCTCATAGGAACTGTATAGTCCATAAACATAGCCTTACTTACTTGAATCCTACCCGAAGACTTACTGATTCTAGCGGGAGTTTTAATAACCGTACCGTTCTCATTCAATATTTGAGGCATAAACTCTATTCTGTAATTTCCCGCATCACTTACATAAGTATCTGTATCCAAATACGAAGCATTAAAGCTAAATTTTTGTGCAAAATCAACGAATGACATAACGCTATAACTGTTTATATCAACTTCGTCCATTCTTTTTTCTAATCCTTTTTTAGATATATTTAGAATTTTTACAGAATTATCATTTTTACTATTATTAGCATTTTCTGAATAAACGCTAACAATTATATTTTTTGGGGTTAATGGAAGTCTTACATAAAATTTAGCTGAATTGGAAACAGTCTTGTATCTATCTGTAAAAACAGTAAGAGGCTTGTCCGCATCAATAACCCTAAGTCTAACTTTAGTCGCTCCTTGGGTTTGAACACTAATTGCCAAAGTCATTTGCTCAAATCTTGTTTGTATTTTAAAATCCATTTATTTCTTTTTAAAGTGTTTATAAGTAAGCGCACCTAAAACTACAAGTGCCGAAATAATCAAAACATTAGGATTAAGTCCTAGAATTGTTTTGGGTTTTGGTTTAACAGAAACACTTTCTGAAACATAGCCTAATTTCTTATCAGAAACCTTATCTAATAATTCTTGCTCTATTGAGTTAATAACCTCTTTTTGTGGGATTATTTCTCCTTTTGCTTTTTCTCTATTCAACCAATTCTTAAAAGGCAAACTACTACCGCTTTCTTTGAATTGTTGATTTGCACTTTGGTTGATTCTCATAATAGGATTTTATTTTTGTGTCTTATTTTTCCTCGTTAAAGATAGTTTATTATTCGGTTTTTTTGTTTGCAAAATCAGATAGGTAGTACATATAGCTAATTGCTGAAACACCTAAAAGAATTATTGCAGTATATATTACGTTTGAGGTTTTCATAATTATTTTTTATAAATTACTAATCCCGTTTTTGTTTTAGCCTTTTTGTAAGTACTCCCGTTGTACGAAAAGCTACTTGCTCCACTTTTTCTAGCTTTCGCCAAAGCAGTCATATATGCGTTCATTTTTTTTGCCATAATTTCTATTTTTTAAATTTTTTATATGCTAAGTAACCTACTACTGAAACAGCAAGTAATAATAAATACATATTTTTTTTATTATTATCTAAACCTTTTGAGGCATCAGACATATCTAATGTAAAATCCTTACCCAACCGTAATGAATTAAGTAGCCCACTGAATCTACCTCTATTTTTAATATGCGGTTTATCATAAAGGTATATAGTTATAGTGCTACTACCACCTCCTCTTGATGATGTATGGCTTTCATAGACTTGTATAGGGATTTCATCTCCTTTTTTCCATTTAGCGAAATATGATATTGGACAACCAACACATTCGGGTTGCATTTCACTTTCAATAGCACCATCCTTTAGTGCGTATCCTTTAATGCTTTTTTTAAATGTATAGCTACTTGCTGACATAATTTCTATTTTTGAATTTTAATAGTACTAACTAATAGATTTGAAATAACACCTCCGATAAGAAGCCCCACGAAGCCCGTAGTGTAAATATTCTTACTTTTAAAGTAACCGAACATAACACCACCAACCATTCCCGTAAAAGCACCTTGAACAGTTCCTTTAGTCTTGGTTAACAATTGCTCTTTGTGGTCGCCACTAATCAACTTCTTAGCGTTATCCATTGCGTTTAGTTCTTTCATTTTTTATTTAGTTTTACAAATATTAATGCACCAATACCAATAAAGGCAAACGTTATAATGTAGTATTTTAGGTCAGATTTAGATAAGCGATTTACGCCTCTTTGGTAGCCTAAACCGTCAAACTTAACTCTGTCAAAAGTTACCTCTCTTTCGTTTGCCATTTAATTATTATTTACGTTTAACTAAAACATAACCTATTACTGCTAAAACAGCAACCGCAACTGCTCCGCCAACTATATAAATAACAGTTTTAGATTCGGGAGAATTTGATTGTTCTCTAGCAATTTGAAGTTGTATTTCTCCTTGTCTAGCAGTTAACTCTCCGCTTTTAATCATTGCATCAATTTTGGCTTGTTCAACTTTCAGTAATAACTCGACTTGCTTTCTTTCAGTTTTTTCCCTTTCACTAGTTTGCCAAAATGAGATACCACCATTAATAAGTGAACCCCAATTTACTGATTTAGCACCTCTAGTTAAAAGATTGTCAACCTTTTTTCCATCTGCATCTAGGGTAGACTTGTATCCCGTTCCAAAATCTCCAATATTAAAAGGCTTACTAGTGTCAAAGTTTGCGAAATCTCCTTTTTTAACTGCGATAGATTCAAGTGAACCCGTAAAAGCTTTTTCTTTTTTATAATCCCCTCCGTAATTAGATTGTGAATTTGTAACCCAATCGTTAAAGTTTTTTGCAAATTTATTATCTGCTAAACCTTGAAACAAAACAAGGGCAACATCTTGTTCAGAAGACTTTACAGAAATATCAATTCCTTGTCCTCTTAGAAATTTTATAACTGCAAGTTTGTTGTTTGCGACTAATAGCGCAATATTACTTGTTAAATCATCTACTTTTGCCATCTTACTTATCGTTTTTAAAGATTATTGCTACCGCCAAGATTAATGCAGAGGCAAATATCATTGTGTTAGTGTTTGATGCTAAATTACTTGCATCTGTATTCTGTTGTTGTGCGCCACTTGCATTAGCATATTGCAATCCACGTTCAAAAGCAAAATCATCATTATTTCTTCTAGTGTTATAATTGTTATTCCCACTTGCGTTTGATGAATCTTCTTTCTTGGTAAAAAGTTCTAAAATAATATCCTTATCGGGGTGCGCTTCCATTATACTAAGCAAAGCACCTTCTCCTTCGTTATTAACCAAAGTCTTTAGGTTTGCACCCATATCCTTTGCATTAGTAACGGTGTACCCGAAATTTTCAATTATTCTTTTGGCTGAATTAGGGTCTGTCTGCGCTATGTAGTCATAAACTGTATTCATCTGTATTGTATTTTAAATTAAAAAAAGGATTATAGCATAGCCATAACCCTTTTTTATTAAGTTTACTGTGTAGACTAGCTACACTAAGCATTAATTTACCCTTGTAAGTTAATAGTTTGAGCCTTAACAATGCCTGGATTTCCATATTGCTCTGATACAGACCTACCCGCTAAACCTCTAGCTAAGTTGATGTTATCAGATGGATAGAAGTATAATTTCACAGTTGCGTTAGCAAGTACTTGAGAAAGTTTAATCTTCGTGAATCCATCAATTCTGAAACCATATCGCATAGCGATAATATCAGATTGTTGTTGGTAAGGGTCAATTGTAGGAACTAACGTTTTCTGCGCTTCGTTACCATTTGCATCTCTTGTGTTTATTGCAAGAGTTTCCAACACTTGATTAGTAGTACCCGACTGTAAATAAGTCAAGCCAACACTAAAAGGGTTGTTCATAAATTGGTAAAGCATTTCACGGTAAGTAATACCCGAAATTCCACTAGAAATTGTAATTGCACCTATTACTAAGTTTCCACCCGCAGTAAATCCCGCATTGTTTATAAATTCATACGAACCTAAAACTGCAAAATTTGGAACAGCCACAGCATCTGTTGATGCTACGTTTATAATATAAGGTTGTGATGTTGGAGCAGAATTTCCGCCTCCATTAGCACCAAAAAAATCATCTCCCGTGAAGTTGGAATCGTCTATGAATCCACCCGTCATATTTGAGAAACTTTCGTTAGCGTTTGCTTTTGCATCAGCTAAATATTTACGAATATTTGACATTTGTATTTTGTTTTAAAATGAATAATAATTTTTATTATTCAGCAGTCGATGGTGCTTGAACACGCATCTCTCCTAAATAAGACTGTACTTTGAAAGCAACTAATACTCCCGCAGTTACAGTAAGAACTTTACCTAAAATAGAAACTAATTTTTGTGTATTCATTTCAGAATGAATTAAAAGGTTAATAATAAATATTGTTAGCGATTACAGAATCGCACTTAACAAATATATTATCTTATAACATAATAATTATTATAAAGCACACAATATAACTACAATATGAAAATTGTAAATACGTCCTAAGAGCAATAATTCTTTACTATTCTATCCTTAACAAACTTTACCGCAGATACTTGAGTGTATTTTTTATTACCCTTTAAATCCCTCTGTTGTAGCATCGGGGTTATTATTTTACGGTAATACTTCTCTATGTAGTCGTCTATTGCCTTGCTTAGTAATTCTTTGTCAAAATTACCTTGTATCTTTTCAGAATCAATATCAACAAATAGAAAGAATCTCTCGTTTCCATTATAATATTGAGTGTTTACCATTATTTCAGCAATTTTAAGATACTCGAACTTATCCTCAAACTTCTTTATGTGGCGGTCTACACTATCGGTGTTTTTATGAAAGCGAACCCAATTTAGGTTTTGCCATATTTTCGATGTTACTCTTCCAATAGATTGAAAGTGCATAATAATATCGGTGTCGGTATGTCTATTAGTACATATAGCACCAACTAAATCATTTGGCAAGTGGTCGCTAATGTATCTATTTACATCCTCAATCAATAATAGCCCACCTCTAAAGTTGCTTAAAATAGAAAACAAAGCACTTTGAATCTCCTTTAAAGTCATACGACTACCATCATTGTTAAACGGTCTTATTCTCCTAGCCTCAACGGTATTGTGTGCTGAAAACTTCATAACATCATTTAAGCGTAATGCTTTAACATCGCTAAATTCATCATTAACATCTAAAATAAGTGCTTTCCTACCAATAATACCCTTGCTAGGGTTTCCCCTAACATAAGATGCAATCATTTGGTCTGTAATATAGCTTTTACCTACTCCTTTTTTCCCTACTGCTACTCCAAGTTTAGGCTCTCTCATTATTTATTCTTTTTTGGTCTACCTCTACCTTTAGTATTTTTAGCGGGAATTATGTCAATAACTGTTTGCTCTTCTGACAACTTGCTTAAATTTTTTAGAATTTCGTTATCTCCAAAAATAGGCATACTTTCGTCTAAATCCGCATTCTGAAAATTAGAATCCTCTTTACCGTTCATCATTTCACGAACCATAGCCTCTGCGCTAAACTCTTCTTCGGGTTCTTCATATTGTGGCTTTTTTGCAACTTCCTCTTCTCTTGGCACTTGTTTGGCACTTTGCTCTTTAGGTTTACTAGCTTGAGGTCGTGATTGTGGTACACTTTGGTCTTTCCACATTTCTATCAACTTGTTATTTTGCTTAACTAATTGGTATATCAATGCTCCTTTAGTGATTATATCTCCACCAAAAGTAACCATAAGGAATTGTTCATCAGTTAGCGCAAGACCTTTCTTTTGAAAAACTCGAATCATTGGCGGTTTAACCTTTTCAATAAAATCATCTTCTACTTTTATAGCATCAGATAATTGATTATTGTATTCTCCTACATACTCCATCAATCCCATAGTGCCACCTCGTTCGTCAATAGGAATCCTTAGATTTTGTGAGATTTCTCCATTATCAATAGCATCTTGAATCTTATTTTCTTTAAGCTTGGTAAAGTTGTTTGCAAGTTGATGCGCTTTTACATAAACATCCAAAACAGTATCCACCATTTGCTCGGTAGCATAGGCTTGTTCTTTTTTATCTAAATTTGCAATTTCGGGGTTAAAAGAACTTGGTTCGGCATCTTCATTTTCGTCAAAATCTGAAAAATTAGGAGCATCAAATGATGGTTCTTCAATTTCCCCTACAATTTTACTACCATCTACATTACCTTGGGTGTAAGCCCTTTCTTTTACGGGTTCGTCTAGTGGGCTAAATCCCTCGTAGAACTCTTCTTTTGTAGAATCAGTAGATTCAATTGGTACTTTGCTGATTTCTTCTATGTCGTTATTCTTGTCTTTGTTGCTCATAATGCTTCTTGTAGATTTTAATTTTGTGTTGTATATTTTGCATTTTATCCAATCTCTTCTCGTCTAAAGGATGTTTAGGGTCGTAGTTATCAACTTCGGTCTTGTATCTTGATAAATTAGTGTTATTTTTATTTAAAGCAAAAGAAATGTCTTTTAATAAATAACCAAAATCATTTGTAAGAATGAAAGTGATGACACCTAATGCGTGTGTTTTATCATTTTGTCTTGACTTTCCGTATAGTACCTCTTTAGAAGATATTTTAAATTCATTACAGACAATTTGTATAACAGTCTTAGTTATTTCGTTCTGATAAATTAATTCTTTATCCTCACGCAACTCTATAAGCATATTAACAAAACCGCTTTCGCCTACTGTTTCTATGGTCTTTTGAATTTCCGAAAATACATAATGAATACCTTTGTTTAAGTTTTTGTGTGCCTTATTACTCATATTTACAAATTTATACTTTTTATTTCATAAAATAACAATTATCTTTTTAAAATAATTTGTCCTTCCCTTCCCCAAACTTTTTTTATGTTTTCGTATGTGTGAACCGCAGAATCTTGTTCTAGTAAAGCATCCTTAAAAGCTTTCACTAAATTATCTAAATCGGGAGTTTGTTTATGGGGTTGCTTGTCGTACTTCTCTTTTTTCTTTTTAGTCCAAGAAATAGGCATAGGAATAACAAAAGTAATGTCTAATTCCTCTTTTATTTGCCACTTAGTTAAAAAGCAAAGTAATTTTAAGTTGTCTTTGTATTTCCAATATTTAACAACAGGTAGTCTTTTCTTCCACTTATCGCTTTGTGTCATTCTTGGTTTTGCAACGGGAGCAATCCTTAAAGTAATGTATGGTAGAATTTCTTGACCGTCTGCGGTTAATTGCTTCTCTTCTTTTTTTGGCTCTAGCTTTATTACTTTAGGCTCTAATGGTTGTGCTTCTTTTGTGTCTTCTTTTGTGTCGTTTGATTTCATTGTAGATTATAAATTATAAATTATATTTTTTAGCCATTTCGGGTAGTTTCATTATTTCTCTCGCAATTAATACAGAAGCATCATTATCACTTTTGTAATGGTGTCCTAGATAAACCCTACTAGCACCTACATCTTCCATCATTTGTTTACAGAACCTATATGATTCGGGATACTTGTTTCCGATAATAGTTAGTATTATAATCGCTTGAAGTGTATGACCGCTTGGATATGATGGTGTGTGTGCTGAAAAACTCGGAAAAGGAAATAATTTAAGTTTATATATTTGCGCTAACTGAAAAGGTCTTGGTCTTTGATACCTAGCTTTTAATTTCAAAATAGTGGGATTAATATCTTGGAAACAACTTTCAATAATCTCATCTACATCCATTCCTTTTTTTGCAAATACAGAACTTATTGATTGAGCAAGAGATTTATCATATCTTTGGTATCTATCAAAGTGTATGCGGTTATCTTTCTCTTTTAATGCTTCAATTTTTTTTGCAATATCGTTTAACTCGTCTTTTGTTATTTTCGAATCGTTTGTAGGAAAATCTAAAGCATCACTAAACTTATCTTCTAGTATCGGTAATACCGCATCTGCAATGCACTCCTTTCCTAGTTGCATTAATTGTTGTTGATTTATATTACCGTATGTTATAATGTTAATTCCTTCCATTATTTCGTGTCTTTTTCCTTGTTAAGTTGTCTAATCTAGTACGCAATGCATCCACATCTGCTTTTACTTTAGAAACCGAAGAACCTTTTTTAATGTCTTTCAAGGCATTTCTATAATAAAATATAGAATACACCAAAGAAGCAGTCAACAAGCCCAACATCATTACGGGTATTAGCCCTAATTCATCTGAACTATCAATATTACCACCTTTACCCATTGGTTCTATTGTTGCTTCTAGTGCTGGAGCAACTACGGGTACATTAGGTGCTTCTCCACCCTCTGCTAATTTACTTGTTTCTATTTCCATTATTTATCAAATT
>Ga0075110_1000816_pt1 | contig 14058 bp, 11 predicted proteins | sample AntAceMetag02UK8_FD_69799 | JGI IMG/M metagenome (GOLD analysis project Ga0075110, IMG submission 69799) | Saline lake microbial communities from Ace Lake, Antarctica - Antarctic Ace Lake Metagenome 02UK8 | ecosystem: Environmental > Aquatic > Non-marine Saline and Alkaline > Saline | place... | reverse complement strand
GACGGGTTTGCGTTTTTTAAAAACACTAAAAAATATGAGACTAAGGGGTAGCTCAAGGGCTACCTATGCTCAAGCCTCAAAGTCAGGCCGACTATATATTTTAAATGCGTTTGCCCTGCCTTATCAAACCTTAATTTGGCTCTTCATAAAAAAGGAGTACTGAGTTTTGGAGGTGTTTATTACAACCAGATTCACTCACACTATTTTATTCGGGATATGTCGTGATATAAGAATATTAAATATTCTTATATGCTACTCAATAGTAGATGTTATTTACTGAGTAGCATTTCAAGATGCACATTTACAAAGCCTTTTATTTCTCTGCTTTCAGGGCTATTTCTTCTCGTTAGCATTTATTTTAATCTGGTTGAATTCCATCCATTGGATGACCGTATGCAGCCAATATTTTAAAAACTCCTCACTGAAAAAATGATTGGAAAAATCATTGAAACGCTCCACATGCACGCAGATATAATGTAGCCAAATGGCTAAACCTCCATAGGGTATGAGTCTTTTTTCTTCTTTCGAAATAGGCGTAATGGACTCATATCCTTGATAAAAGCTTGCTCTTTTCTTTTCAAAAAATGCCTTATCCGGTTCATTTCTGAAAATAAGCATGAGGCTGTAGGAAATATCAAGGAACAGCCACCCATTGCCACAATTGTCGAAATCGAAGAAAGTCAACTCTATGTCGTTTGTTACTTTCATGTTTTCATACCACAAATCGAGATGTACCACGCCGTACCTTAAATCACTGAACGATACATTTTTGAATGTGGTAGAAATAATAGCATTCGCCTCCTCAAAATATTTCATTTCGTTTGAAGATCTAGAAAAGAATTGCGCTGCTTTCAAATAAGCCCAGCGAACCAAAGAATCTGAATCATAGTTTTTTCGATCGATCTTCTTATTGACTGTTAGGTGATGAATTTTAGCCATTTGCTCCCCGAGATGGTAGCAGACTTTTTCTGATGGATTCCGAATAGACTCCCCTTCAGCAAAAGAAAATAAAACAGCAAAACGATTTCCCTCTGGTGCTTGTATCTGTTGGATTTCTTTTCCCGCCGTATCGGTTATTGGAAATGACACTGATATCCCGCTCTCCCGCAAATAGTTGAGTAAGCCAAGCTCTGCGATAATTTCATTTTCGGTTCTCCAATCCATGAAATACACTCTGAAAACAAATTTACGTTCGCCCGTAGCAATCAAATAACTGTGGTTGATTCCGGTCTTTAATATAGAACAGGTATTTTCTGTTTCAAACCCATACGTATCGGCAATATATTCGGCGATGTGTTTTGGAAAAAGAATAGCACTAATTACTGGAAAAGGGGTCCTGATCTTTTGTTTCGGAGTTTCCTTTCACATAGAAAGAAACTGATGAGCATGTAAAGATAGGAAAGGCTGCAGTGCCTGCCGCAATGTTTGAGGTTGATCGATTTAAGAATGTCTAGTCGTTGAAATTAATAAAAGCTAGGTCTCTTCTTATTTTAGATCATATCTATGATGGAGTGTTTGAAAGTGAACAATGAATGTGCCAAGCGTAGCAAATACTCCACTGACCGTGTCACTTAGATAATATGAAAGCGTAGCGTCTTAAACGCTTTCGATTATTGGTGATTTTTGGCAAGCGAGATCAAAACATTGATGGCTTTGTCCGCATCTTTTGTATCAACGAAAATATGATCGTGATAATACCCCGCAATGACATTGCAGCTGATATTACTTTTGGCCAGTGCCGTTGAGAATATTGCCGTGAGGCCAACAGCATCCAGTGATGAATGAATTTTTAGGGTGATCCAAGCGGAAATATATTCATAATGCAAGTTGAGCTTGTCAGCCTTTTGTTTTTCTATGACGATCGTTGTTACCTCCTCTTCTTTGAATTCACAAATGGTCTGCATACGGTCGATTTTATCTAGGTCTCTGACTGTTGCAAACACATATTCTCCCGCATGAAGTTCAGGCGTCATTCCTTGGATTAATTTCGATAGGTTAGTTTCTCCAGCCATTGATAAGTGTTTGCATGTTAATTCGGTAATAAACAGGATAAAGATAATGTATTACCATTTTCACATGCATATTAGCTCCAAAGTTTGATGCTATATGTTGCTAATATTAGGAGACCTGAAAGCGTAGCAAATGCTACGCTGAGTGGGTAGTTTCACTGCCCTTCGTTTGAGCGCAATTCTCAGTTGACCATCACGCATTTATCGAAAGAATTACGTTTCCTCTTTTTCGTCCTGAATCAACATAGCTGTGCGCTTCTTGGATTTGATCCATCGGATAAACGCGATCAATAATGGTCGTTAACTTTTTAGCGGCTAGCATATCTCGAACTTGGATGAGATCGCGCATTCGTTGTTCTTGATTACGTATTCCAGTAGCCGCAAATTTCAATTTCTTCTTTGTGAATGGAGATACACAAATCATATTTAGCAAAGCTGAAAAGCTGAGGACAGGTGTTAGGAAAACACCCCTTGAGGTTAAGTTCTTCTTTGTCTTGGCGTAAGATAGCTTACCTACGGTATCGAAAATTATATCAAAAATTTCCGAGCTATCTCGTAATTCATGCTTGGTATAGTCTAATACATTATGTGCCCCTAAATCTTTGACAAGCGCCTTATTCTTTCCGCTACAAACGCCAGTTACTTCGGCTCCAAATTGCTTGGCGAGTTGAATTGCTGCCGTTCCAATACTCCCTGAAGCGCCATTAATCAATACCTTTTGACCTTTTTTAATTTTCACTTGATCAGTAAAGAACGCGAGCGTTGTACATGCTCCATCCAGAATTCCGGTAGCTTCTTCTGCGCTTACATTCTCAGGTTTCCGTACTATTAACTCGTCCTCTGCTAAGCAAATGTATTCTGCATAAGCGCCACAGTTAAGATTCGTTTCCGCCATTATCTGATCACCTATTTTGAAATTGGTTACATCAGAACCTACAGCTTCAACAATTCCTGAGAGGTCTGTTCCGGGTGTTTTAACTTTTGGCTTGGTCAACCCGATAAATAATCGCCCAAAGTATGGTTTTCCTTCGCGCATGAATGTGCTTGCCGCGGTTATTGACGTAGCATTAATTCTAACAAGTACTTCGTTTGATTTGGGTGTTGGCTTCTCTACGCTTTTGATTTGAAGAACCTCAGGGTTTCCATATCGCTCGGCTATGACTGCTTTCATCTTTTTGTGTTTTAACATGAAGCAAATATGAGGAGACAGCACCTTCGAGTCGTTCCACTTTACAAATCGGAACACATTTTGAAAATCAGCACCTATTTATTGAGTTGATTCCAATATGCCTTTGGCGTGAGCCCTGTTTTCTTTTTAAAAAAGGTATTGAAGACTGTCTTAGAATTGAATCCACTATCATAAGCCAAGGCTAATAAGGTTAATTGATGAGCAGAATCAGTCCCTAGCCTAGCTTTAAAATCTTGCAGACGATAGCTATTGATATAGTCTGCAAAGTTCTGCCCAAAACCTTCATTAAGTAGTTGGGACATGTGATTTGGTGGAAGGTTCATGTATTCGGCGAGTAACCTTAAAGAGAGTTCAGAATTAAGGAATAGCTTATCGTCATCCATCAAAGTGTTCAATCGATTTTTATATCTAACCACATCTGTGTCTGTAAATAGGGATTTTTTGTATTTACGAATAGGTTCAATAGTATTGGGCTCGCCAATAATTTCGGCAATGTATTTCTTGAAAGTAGGAAGATCATGTAGTGGCTTGGCCAATGGCTCAGTGGGCAGCAGCAGAACCAAAGGAAAATGGCTTTCTATCGCTTTTTTCATGTAGGCCAATGCTGTTTCTAGGTTATTCAACTGTGCATGACAAAGAATCAGAAAGTTCAATACATTTCCCGCCGATGGCGTTTGAAGGAATGTCGCTAGTGTAGCAATACCTTCCTCCATTTTAGTCATATTCCCCATAATTACATGTGCAATGGTGGTTCCGCCAAGTTTTGAGAGATAACCGGTGTTGTCTTCGGGCAAATTATTAAAATAAGCTAACCCCTCTTCGTGGCGTCCAGAAAGCAGATGACAAGCGCCCATGTAAACGATGGGAAACGGAAGGTCAGGCTGAAGATCTAAGCTTCGTTTGAAGTACGGAAGCGCCCTATCATATTGCTCCATCATATATAAAAGAAACCCCTTATAATTAATGTTAACCGAAGAGAATGGTGCCACTTCCAGTGCTTTGTCTATGTACTTCATTGCCACTTCTAGTTTTCCTTCAATGGTGAGGAAGTTGGACATGGTGAGATACATGTTATCCGTGGGTCTTAGGCTAAGTGCATTATTTAAATGAGTGTACGCCTGTTTCAAATCCCATGTTTGCCAACAACTAATCCATGCTAAATTCAATTGAGTTTCAGGAAGGTCTTCCTTTAATTCGATGGCTTTCTGCAGAAACGGTTGCGCCTTGGCAAAGCCTTCATAAGCAGGAATAATCCCCATCGTTCCCATATAAGCATACCCTTGATTCACATCCAAATAGGGCAGTGGGAATTCAGGCGCTTCTTGGATTACCTCCTCAAAAATGGAGATGGCCTTTAGGGTATTCGTGTAATCCAACTTCATCAGATGGAATCGTCCTTTGAGGTATTTCTTATACGTTTCAAAAGTAACATTGTAGGACTCCACCAATTGATCCTCTAAGAGGAAGTGACCGTAATGCTCTCTGAGTTTGTCTGCGATAATCAAACTAATTTCGTCCTGAATAATAAATACATTTTCTAGATCACGATCAAATGTTTCTGACCAAAAATGAAAATCATTTGCTACTTCAATTAGCTGCGCAGTAATTCTGGCGGATGTGCCCGACAGTCGAACGCTTCCCTCCAAAATAATGGAAACGTTTAACTGCTTTCCAATTTCAGAAAGCGTACTCCTACTTCCTTTGAATGAAAATGATGAGGTTCTTGAGGTGACATTAAGCTCGCGGATTTTTGCAAGTGCATTAATGATTTCTTCCGTGATTCCATCCGAAAAGTATTCTGCTTCCTTATTGGAACTCATGTTCACGAAGGGAAGCACTGCGATGGATTTATTGATTTCTGAACTCACGAAAGCTGTTTAATTACCTCTAAGTTAAGTTTTTTTGTGAACCCTCCATCGACTGGGACACATTGGGCTTTTATTGTGCCATGATCTCACTAAACTCCATAAGGCTGTTTAGCAATCTTATTCATTTGGTTTAGAGCGTTCATTTCCTTGCTTTTCGATATGTACATGTTACCGCCATAATTGCTTGAGCGATTCGTATTTGATTAAAGTGAGTTGCGTCATTTCAGAACGGTTTTAAAAGTAGATATAGATATAAAATCAAGGTGATATGCGTGGTTTGGGTTATATGATTACGTGGATATAGTCTACGTTTAGCAGAGGCCAGCGTAGATTTCCCATTTTCAACATCGCTATTGTTTAAGACAAAAAATCCACCGTTTCTAGATCAGCCCAAAGCTTGAAAAATCACAACAACTAAAAATGGCTTGATGCTTTAGGATTTCCCTTAAGTGCCTAGTATGAATATTTTTCCTAAATTAGAGTAGACTTTTTGAACACTTGTGCCTCGAAGTTTAGAAATAAATAAGTCAAATAGTATGATGAAAAATAGTCGCCCCATTAATGTATTTATATTGCTCCTTTCACTTTTACTATCCATGAGTGCCTTGAATAGCTGCAAAGAATCGAATAGCGAAGAAATTGAAATAACGGAAGATGTTGATATTGTCACAGCCGTTGATTTGTCAAGCTTACCCTTTGGAGGGGATCAAATCTTACGGAGAGATCAAGGGGATACGCAACCTGAGCTATCGTCATTGTGGCTCTGCGGAGTTCCTGCCGATGGAGCTGGCAACTCTGATGCTAGTGACTGGACGAATAGCGATGGCACATGGGATTACACAAGAAAGCCAATGGTTGAAGGAAGCGTTTCTTGGGTGAGCGAATTTGAAATCATCCTTGATGGAAACGGCAATCGTTTAATTACTGGAAACAATTTGCCCGATCATCCTACTGGTGTTTTTCCTATTGACCCAGCCAGCATCGCGTACCAATATGACCGCAATACCAACCAAATCAAAGTGCGCAATATCTTATTCGAATTTCCTGTAATCCCTAAAGTGGCAGATAATTCTAGCTGCGTGACATTCGGACCAGCCGGGATTTCAATAAGCGGCAGTGTGATGTACCATGGCGCATCAACGCTGGGTAACGATGCTGCAGCTCACGAAATCTTAGATAGCTACGGAGGACATTCTGATGGCACAGAGACGTATCACTACCACTTCCTAGCAGATAATCTTCGAGACCATATTCACCCCGAAGATGAAGGTCATTCAGGACTGTTGGGATATATGTTAGATGGATTTGGTATTTACGGCCCACGCGGTGAGGATGGAAAAGTACTCTGGTCCAAGGATTTGGACGAGTGTCATGGCCATACGCATTCGGTACTTTGGGATGGTGCGATGATCAACTTATATCATTACCACTGGACGTATGATTTTCCTTATAACATTGGTTGTTTCAAAGGCACTCCGACTAGTTAGAGCTTGTCCGTAAAGTCAGAGCCTTATCTAGAATTTTCACAATCAAGGCATGAGAGAGAGAGAAAAGCGGAGTTACCTTGTGGCAATCGGTCTGCCGAAGCAGCGCATTTTTTCGATGAACATAACGCAGAGTGTGGACATTATAGTAGACTCTAGTTAAGGAATCAGTCAAACACAGTTTAACAAAAAAAATTACTAACCATTGAAAGCTGATCGTTTTGAAATCGTAATAGGAACCAAATGGCATGGGTAACTCAGCTTAATACTACCTCTAAATTTTAAAGAAAAGGAGCTTTAACCTCCAGACTAAATCACACAAATGAAAATATTAAAGCAATCTATCATTATCGCTGGCATACTGATCGTAGCTTCCTTGGTGTCATGCTCAAAAGACACAGAGGAAGTGGAAAAAACGGAGGAAGCGGAGGAAGTGGTAAACATCAGTAGCTCGCCAAATATCATCCTCCTCATCGGGGATGACTTAGGCTGGGATGCCATTGGCAACTACCCAGGAATTTCAAGTACCAAAGCCAATACGCCTACACTTGACTCACTGGCTCGAAATGGTGTTACCTTCACCAATTATTGGGTAAATCCAGTGTGCGCGCCTACCAGAGCAGCCACGATAACAGGTAAATATGCCTTCAGAACAGGTGTTGGGGGCGTGCAAACACCACCAACTGCAGTGCTTAATAGTTCTGAGACCATCATTCATAAGTATATCAAAGACAAAACATCCAACAGCTACGCCACTGCACTGATTGGTAAGTGGCACTTGAGTACAGCCTCAGACTTAAATGCTCCTGAGAATTTTGGAGTTGATTACTTTTCCGGCATTCTGCTTGGCGCAGTATTCGACTATTTTGACTGGTCAGAAACAAGTGGTGGCACGCAGCAAGACATTACGACTTACACGACCACTCATTTTGTGAATCAATCGGTTGACTGGATTCAACAACAATCAAAGCCCTTTTTTTTATGGCTAGCCTTTAATGCGCCCCATGCGCCATTTCACCGTCCACCTTTAGACTTAATCTCAGACCAGTCATTGTCGAACAATATGGCGGAAATAAATAGCAATCCGCTTCCCTACTACCTCGCCTCCATCGAAGCAATGGATAAGGAAATTGCTAGGCTCATTGCCTCCTTAACACCAGATCAGAAAGAAAATACTGTATTTGTGTTCATGGGCGATAATGGGACGCCAGGAGATGTTGCACAAGCGCCATTCACTCGCTTAAATAGTAAAGGTACGCTCTATCAAGGAGGGGTTAATGCGCCGTTGATCATCTGCGGCAAGGACATCTCAAGAGCAAATGAAGTAGAAACAGCCTTGGTGCAAGCTCCTGATATGTTTGCTACATTAGCAGATCTGGCTGGCGCTGGAAGTGAAAACTACGAAGACGGCATCAGCATCAAACCACTCCTTAATGACGCGAATGCAGCGAAAAGAAGCTATTTATATACTGAGCAGTTTGCCAGTACTAACATGAAGAATGATGGTGAGGCAATAAGAAATTTGCAGTATAAATACATCCAATTAGATAATCAAGATGAGGGCTTCTTACTCTATGATTTATCGGCTGATCCCTTTGAGCAGCACAATCTTATGACAGGAAATCTCTCCGAAGAAGCGCAAGAAAACTTTAATGAGCTCAAAGCGATCAAGGATGGCCTAAATTAACACTGGATGATCATCACTGGCTCTTTAAGTGGAAAACGCTGAAAAGTAAAGTTAGCAACATACGCTCGGTTAGTCACTTATCACTCTGTCGCTGAAATTAAAGGAATAATATAGGACACATCAATTCTGTGGGGATTAGGTGGATAGTCTGTATCATCTAAGTAGAAATAAGTGGAAGAAACCGGACGATCTTGGGAAAAATATAATTTTTCTACTTTTATATCATTGAACAATCCTTTTTTCTTGGATAATTCTATGGCAATTTATCTCTCATTTTTTTCCTCTCTAAAAGTAAAAAATTATGCTCTGACCAAAATGATTATACCCTAATTTTTTAAGTATTGAGAGGTCAGAATGACTCACACTTGCCCGACATCAAAGTAAACATGTCCTCATGTTTACTTTGGTGTAACTGTTACATGAAATAAAATCGCAAAATTTAAAAATGCTCCAAAGAAATAATTCTTGACCCCTAAAACCCACATCGACAAACGAAGTGTACCACATTTCTCTCCATTCCATCCAAAATCAACTAATTTTCCGTAGGTCATAAAAAGCATTCGTTTTGGAACAAGAAACCGCACTCTCAATACTCAAATCTGGACACAACGCATACCTTACTGGATCGGCCGGTACGGGTAAAACGTATCTGATTAATCAGTATATCGAGTACTTAAGGCTGAGAAATGTACCCGTCGCAGTAACGGCCTCCACGGGCATTGCTGCCACACATATTGGCGGACAAACGATCCACTCTTGGTCGGGGATTGGCATTCGAGACCTCATCACCATTGATGATCTGGAGAAGATCGCTAGAAATAAGCAAACCCGTGAGCGGCTAACAGGAATACAGGTGCTAATCATAGATGAGATTTCGATGCTCTCGGGCAAAGTGCTTACTGGCATCAGTGACATACTCAAACATTTTAAGCGGAGCGATCTTCCTTTTGGTGGCGTACAGACGATCTTATCCGGAGATTTTTTTCAGCTCCCTCCTGTCTCACGTGAGGCTATGAGCAATCGAGAGAAATTTGCCTTTATGGCACCTGTTTGGGTAGCTTCCAAGCTCAAAGTTTGCTATCTCACCACCCAATATCGCCAAGGAAAAGATGCCCTCGCCATTGTCCTCGATGAAGTCAGAAACAAAGCCGTGTCCGACGACACTATCAATCTGATACAAGACAAAATGCAAGAGACCAGCACGGAAACGGATGTGCTCCGCCTCTTCACACACAATGCGGATGTCGACGCGATGAACGAACAGCGCTTGACAGCAAACGAGAATACGCTCCATACCTTTTTGGCACAGGGCAAAGGAAATCCTAAACTGGTGGAAAACTTACGCAATAGTGTACTGGCTGCTCCTTCCCTTGGATTGAAAGTAGGCGCAAAAGTGATGTTCGTAAGGAACAATCCCGAAAAAGACTATCACAATGGCACTATCGGTACCGTGGAAGGTTTCGAAGGAGAGGGAGACTGGCCAAAAGTCCTCCTCCTCAATGGCAATTCGATACTCGCCAAGCCGGAAGAATGGACGGTTGTCGATGAACAGGAAAATATTCTTGCGTCTTATCAGCAAGTACCACTACGCTTGGCTTGGGCGATTACCATTCACAAAAGCCAAGGAATGACCCTCGACGCAGCGGAAATTGATTTGTCAAAAACTTTTGAAACTGGGCAAGGATATGTAGCGCTTTCGCGACTAAAAAACTGGAATGGGCTTTGTCTCAAAGGCATCAATAATACGGCCTTGGCTGTGGATGACTTGGCATTTAAGGCCGATATTCGATTCAAGGAGCTTTCTGAGGAAGCAGAAGATGGTGTGATCGAAGAAGACCAAGAAAAGTTAACGTCGGTCTTTGAGCATTTTGTGCGAAGGTGTGGAGGAACCAATGACAAAGAAGTTATTGAGAAGAATAAAGCGCGCGAGAAAAAATTCGTCAAGAAAGAAAAGACGGGAAACACTTTATCTATCACAAAATCGATGATCGAGGAAGGAAAATCTCTTGATCAGATTGCCTCAGAGCGAGAGCTTTCACTCAATACGATCGTCGGACATTTGGAACGAATTAAGAAGGATCACCCGACCATGGCGCTGGACAAGTTCAAGCCTGAAGCACACCATATCACAAAAGTACAAAAGGCGATGAGCAACCTGAAAGCGCAAGGCAATGAAGAGTTTTTTGATAAGAATGGCGATTTGAAAATCGGCATGATCTACAGTGCCCTCAATGGAAAAGTGGAATATGACGTCATACGCTTAGCTCGGCTTTTTGCTGACTAGCCCCTTTTTCAAAGTTCTATTATGACTTGTGTATGAAATGGTCTATGCCCTAAGGGTTTATTCATCGCGCGTATTGTTCCACTTTTGATAAAAGCAGGAACCTATAATCTAGTTTACTTCTGGTGGTTTGATTATGGATAGTTGTAAAAAGATATTTACGAGGCTATTTTAACTTGTTTGTAGGAAGACTGGCGAATGCTTTGGTGCAGAAGGTTTGTAGTATAGAAAAGTGTAGATGTAAGCTAGGTTTGGTATGAGGTTCAAGTAAAAAGTGAAAGCCCTTTATTTATCAGAAGCTTTTTATTTCTTATTTTAGTATACATCAGCATGGCGTAAACAAGCTGAAAGCTTGAACTAGCTATTACTTATTATTCACTGCTCGGACTAGCGGGAGGAGCTAGCAGGGGTCATTTCACAACAAATCTTTTTATCAAGACATAGAGTAAAATAAAGGAACAAAAAACTCCGTCCATTCTCAATAAAAAGTAAGTTTGACTTAGGCTTGCCAAAGTCAAAAAGACAATACTTGAAAGCACAACACTTAACCCCAATAGCATCCAGGACTTATTTGAGAGTGCTTTATCTAGGACTAATCTCAATATTTCTACAAAAGCCAAACATGGAGCGAAAATTCCAATTAGAGTAATTAACATTACCTCAATAGTCGCAATCCCTTTTGATTGAAGAATATACCCACCTCCGATTAAAATAATTATGAAGAGCGGAGATCTTCCTATTATCCATTCCTTCAATTTAACATTCATTAATCCTCATCTTCAAGTAGTTCCTTAGTTGTTTTTGAACCAACATTTGAACCTGTCGCACATGAAGCCATAGTTGTTCCATGATCGTTATAATTCGTTTGTACTTACTGCGCGTCTTGATCTTTTTTTGGACTTTTGCGAGCGCTTTTCTGAGTATTTGAAGAATATATTTTTCTGTCGACCCCAGCTGGTGATGCCTTTGCAACGGACTCTACAGCATCCCCAAGTGCGAGCATTTTGCTCATACCCTTTTCGCATGCAAAACCAAATCTATACTTTCATATATTAAGACACAAGCCAGAGGCGCTAGGAAGGATGCCATTTTTCCCTACACTGCTCCAGCTGGACCGATATTCTGTCCTGTGTAAATCATCTTCAGGCCAAAAGGATAATAATCTCCAAGCTGAAAGCTTGAACTAGCGCATATTTTGATATACTGGGACTCGCGGGCGCTTAGTAAGGACTCTTCTTAAAGGGTACCGCTGGTAAAGCAAGAATACTTTCCTCTATTTTCATTTTCTTAACTTCAACTGCTGTACTCATCAATGTAAACTGAGGGGTTTCCATTTCAATCTTCAACGGTAAGGATTTTGTTTGCTCGATAACCAATGCCCAGTTTCCGTACAAATGATTTTTGTACAGCTTTGGATCTATCTTGATTTTCTTACTAAAGTAGTAAGTGGCTTTTCCTGTCTTAGTTTGAACAACCAAAGCATCACATTTGTAGCCTAGTATTTCAACTTGACTCTTCTGGATTTCATAGCTCACCGCCTCATCTGGATTACTATTTCCATCTGACCACATCAGCGTATCAGACACGGCTACCTTAGTGTATAACCTATTCTCCGTAGGAACATAAAGCTGCCATTGTGAGTACGACCCATTCATCGCTGACTTGTAACTATCTCCCTTGATAAAATACTCCTGAATGGACCCCATCATCCCAGTAAACTGCTCAGAAGTGGCATTTGGGATTTTACTCGTATAGGCATTTTGATACGTGATTTTACCTTCAAAATTTTGAGCATTACATATACACATGACCAATACTGCTATTACTAATATACTTATTCTCATTACTTTTTTATTAAATATCCATTCTTGGGATTAAACCATCTCACCTGAAAATTACTTCCGTGTCGCTAATCTAGGAATTTGAACTGAAGAAGTTCTTTAGCTACGGCATAATCACGAGCAATACTAAATAAATAATGCTCGGGCTTATCTACGTGCCTTGATTCGTGAGACACGAACCGTGGCTGAGAACTGGACTATTTATATTTTATCTACTAATTCACTGATTAGTAATAACCGCGGGATTCTTCTTCGAAATTATGTCCTTCCCTAATGTATCATACTGATGTACCATTTGCCACACTCCTTCCTTAAACTGCACACTGTCTTTTGCTTCAGGTCGGTGTTATCATCGACCTAGACTCATGAAGGACCTAGAATTTGTTGTTTGGTGACAGCACCAAACACAAGCAAACACACTTAGAAACTTGTGCCAGATGGCGAATAAATACTGAACAACACAACCATCTAAGTCAGTTACAAACTGACAATCATACCAGGCTCAAGTTACGCTCCGCTAAACTTAAGCCAGTGAGGGGGACTTTCATCCCTCTGCTATACATCTGCATGACGTAAAGTCCAAGCTAAAAGCTCGAACTAGACATTACTTAATATTCATTGATCGGAGCGGGGGATTAGGCGAATAAGTTGTGTAATCTGAATAGGAAAAAAGTGGTATCTGTAACACCCAGCTGGGGTGATGATCATCGAAATCTATACTGCCAGGCAGAGTTTAATTTACACTACCTTAAGCCAATCTAAAATTGCATTGTTTTTATTTGATACAAAGAACTGCAGACAAATAAGAAAAGTCACGCGTTACGCCGAAAAAGGCTAAACGCGCGCCAGCTAGAGTTTTCTATTTCTTGATCAAGTATCCAATCTTGGGATTATCAACTCTATACTTGATCATATAATCATTAGGTGTAAGCGAGTCTCCTTCTTTGTATAAAACATTGCGCACATACTGCTTCTCCGCTATTAGATACTCAAATGTCACTACTGACAAATTTTTCGCAATAGACCTACAATTAGTAGTATTGTATTGATAGTGATCAGAAAATATTGGAGTTGAATAATGTACGTTAATATATTCAAGATCATTTTCCAAGTACTTTATTAAGTACTCTTCTCCATTTTGCAAATGCTGAAACGGGGTATTCGTGCCAAATACTAATGCTTCACCCCCAATAACATATCGCACTTTCAAATACTTACTCTTAACATCAAATAATGTACCTACACTAGATAATCCGTTTTTGTGTATTTCCTGTTTGTTTTTAATAGTGATATATAATGCGCTAAAAAAAACACCTACTGCTATAAAAAATATAAGTAGAAAAACATATCGATACTTCTTAACCCCCATAACTACTTTTTTATGCATCATCTCATTATCAAAATGACCTTAATTTTCATCATCATTAACCACTGCTTCTTTAATATACTCTTTTGGCACTTCAGTCAATACCGTAAGAGCAGCTTCGACAACTTCCCCAACAACCTGTTGAGCAACCCCAACTGCCTCTTTAGTAATCGAACCACCTATAGGTGCAGCCAAAATTCCCACCCAATCTTCCCTGCTTTCCTGAACATTTTCGCTAATGATTTTTTGTACCTCCTTTGAGGTAAAGCTTTTAAAATCTCTCAGTATATCTCCCGGGTTGGCCTCCTTTGCTCTGAAAATCAAATGAACATG
>Ga0075110_1000815_pt1 | contig 14066 bp, 20 predicted proteins | sample AntAceMetag02UK8_FD_69799 | JGI IMG/M metagenome (GOLD analysis project Ga0075110, IMG submission 69799) | Saline lake microbial communities from Ace Lake, Antarctica - Antarctic Ace Lake Metagenome 02UK8 | ecosystem: Environmental > Aquatic > Non-marine Saline and Alkaline > Saline | place... | reverse complement strand
CTTGCATCGGACTTGTTCGCTTCCTTAGCATTGGCATCGAACATAACGTGATCGTGCGCGGAATGGACTGTCTTCCAGATGATCTCCTGGTTGTCGTTCTCAGGGTCTTCCTCATCAATGAACTTCTCGGATAATTGGATAGCACCCATACCACAAGCAGCCGCCTCGAACACTGCGTTATCCTGTGCTGGTTTACCGCCGTTCTCCCTGAAGTCGCCGCGATACACACCCGTTAACAGCTCAGCATCGTCGTCGGTCGTCTTCATGTCATCGGGTTCGTAGATAACGCCCGCTCGGTTCTTGGTCTGCTCACCAACGTAAGTAAACAAACGCTCTGATGTCATGTCGAACTCAAGCCTTGCTCTTGTACTATCCTCGCCGTGGGTCTTCTCAAGGTATTCTTCCCACATTCCACCCGTCACACCAATGAAGCGGATATCCTTATTCATATCCTTGATCTGCTTCTCGTTCACCTGATAGTCTTCGCTGGCATCCTGCATGAACTGGTCAAGGCTTTGCTTTTCGGCTTCTGTCATATCCATCAGAAATAACCTTTAGCCTTGGGGATCACGGTTTGTTTGTGGTCTTTGATTCGTTTCGTCATACTCGGGAATAGCTCCGTAATTGCCCATACAAGCGCATCTACTCTGTCAGGACTGTAGCCCTGTGACTTCCTATCAAAGTCGCTTGTGAATGAAACCATCTGATCCTCTAAAGTATCCAATGAGCCTACATGATGGACTCTGCCTTGCTCATAGAGCGCCGCAATTGGCTCAGCCCTTGTGACCTTGCCCCTTGATGCTTTGACCTGCTTGACGTTAACGTGAGCGTCTACAGATCGAATAGTGTCTTCAACCATATCACCGCCGTTATTAGACTCAGCGACAATCACATCGGCAGACTCAGACCGGAACAGACTCACAGCCTTCTTACCCCATTGATTCGGAGACATACGGCCACTCTCATCAGCCCAAACATAAGCCTCACCATCGACGCCTTTACCAGCGCAGACAATACCAGTCTCATCTGAACCTTCATTGTTTGTTACCGATGGATCTACCGCGACCACCACCCTTTCCATATCAGGCATGGCGTTAGGGCTCTTGCGGGTTTCGTCAATATTTGCCCTTGTCCATAAAGCACCCGGCATATCATCCAGAAGTTCGGCGTTAAGCTCTTGCCGTCCTATCCTGGTGCCTTCGTACTTCGTAATGATTGAGTCAAAGAATGACGGCGCGAGGTTCGCCTTGTTGTCGTAGGTAGACCCACTTGTTACAACTGATCGAGGGTCCGACATAATATCCTTTAGTATCTTTAGCGGCCTCGGTGTCGTGGTTACAATCGCCTGTGGAAGCTTGCCCAGCCTCAAGCCAAACTTAGCCTGGTCCCATGCGTCCATGTAGCGCCACGATGCAAGCTCATCAGCCCATATCTTTTCATGCTGCTTACCCCTCAACCTGTCTGGCTTGTCTGCTGTGAAGATTAAGGACGTTGCACCATTAGGCCACTCAAGCTTTGATTCGTGCTTCTTGTAGTAAGGTCGTTCATCACGAGGACAGATGGACATAATGCCACTCTCACCTTCAACCATGATGTCTCTAGCGTCGTCTGACGTGGCCCCTATGAGGTTAACGTACTGGTTCGTCTTAACCCACTCCCTGACCGCTTCAGCACCTGTACGGGTCTTACCGAAGCCTCTACCAGCAAGGATCAACCAGTATGACCAATCGCCCTCTGGTAGCTCTTGTGCGGGTCGCGCAAGGAATCCTGTCCATTGATACAACAAACCTTCAGCATCTACATCACTTAATGCGTTAAGGATCTCGTCCCTGTCCGGCATTGCCGCCAGTTGATCAAGCAGACTTAGATTCGATGATCTTTCTAAGTGCATCGACTGCGCTCATGTCTTTGGTTTCAACTGTGGCGTTAACATCCTGCTCTGTTTTATCCTTCCATCCAAAGTTGTTCTTCAGGTTGAAAATAGCCCCTGTGACATTGTTACCACCTAACCTTTGCTCAAGTGATATCTCAATTCTTTGCCTTGCCCTTTTTATAGTGGGAAGAAATGCATCCTTATGAGCGTAGTCAACAAAGGCTCTGCGGCTCATTCCAAGCACATAAGACAGCCCTGCCACTGTTGGTATCAAGTCCTCTATGTCACTCACCACCAACAAGTCATCGCCGTCTAAATCTTCAAGTAGCTCGGTCTGCATTGTTTGATGCACCCTACAAGCGAGGAAGTACAGATCGATTACCCGTTGCATTGCTTCTGGCGTCTTGTACTTAGGTGGTCTGCCTACAGGCATTGATCCCATCACACCCACCCCTTAGCAACATACAATTTAATTGGCTCGCCCAGGTCTTCGTCAGCGTCTACAGCATTGGGATAGATGAACCATTGCCCTACTGCTAGATCAGTTGTCTCTAATGCCGTTAGCGTGCCGATAAACTTACCTTCGTAGTAGTCCATTCCACGAGTGATAGCAGGCGTGTCACCCGGGTATTGCATAACGGAGAATGTAGTCGCAAACGCCTCTACGTCAGAACCTGATATACCGAAATCAAATTCAAATGTGTGGCCTTGCCTTACGCTGTTAATCACGAATTATTCCTTTTGCTGAATGTCATGCTTCTGCCTCGATTACCTGAACCAGTAGCCCTGCCGCTTTGACCGCCGGTAGCTGTTCTATTTCTGTCTGAGCTGATTGCGTTGCGCTTAACCCCCCCACCTTGGATAACTCTGATCGGTGGCGGTATTCTGATCTCATCGGATGAATCAATCGTGGTAACAGACAACCCAGCAATAGAGTACCGGCCAACGTCTGCCGTTATGCTCCAGTCACGGATAGTGTCTGATACCGAACCCGTCAGGACATACCCGCCTGGCGTGGCAATGATCGGTATTTCTCGACCGAGTGCTACATCGCTTCCTGATAGACTGTAACTACCAGCCTCGGCAGTCATGGTGGTATCAGTTATCGCAGCGTTTGTATCTGCGTCTATACCTGTGAGGGTGTAAGAACCCGCTACAGCGATTGTTATCGCATCGACGTTAGTAGTCGCGTCTGCTCCAGTAAGCGCGTAGGCACCTACTCCGGCAGTCTCCACCACCGTTTCGAGTACGGTTATCTGCTCTGTTGTTCCTGCTGTCCCGTCACTGGGATCGTAGAAGAAATAATCTATATCAAACTGGGTTGTAACTGGATCGGGTGAGACACTAAATATCCCCGTTCCTGTCATACTGATCGAATAACCACTGACTGAGTTATCAAATACAACAATAACGCCAGCAGTTAACCCGCTTAACCCTGCCGCACCATAGAACGGTGAAAGAGGATCAAGGTCTATCCAATCAACATCAAGCGCAAAGGCTGTCCACCCATCAGCAGGGTATAAATCAACATCTGTGCCAGTTAGCGAGTATTCGCCTGGTTGAGCTGAGACTGCTGTTACATTCCCAGAGTCTATCGTTGAGGCATTGGCCCCAGTTAATACATAACTTCCAACCTCGCCTGATATTACCGGTGCGGCTGTTATCGCTATCGACCATGCTTGGTCATCAAATGCGTCATTATCGAATGATGTGTTATCAAACGATAAAGCTGTTGTCTGTGATGTATTGGAAGCCTTACCGCTTAATACATAAGAGCCTACGCCTGCGGGTGTTAATTGATCCCATATCGTAGTGACAGCAATACCAGTAAGGGCATAGCTTCCAGCGTCTGCTGTAGTCGGTAAGCCTCTGACCGTATCCGCGTCTATTCCGGTTAGCGCGTAACTCCCTACCCCTGCGCTTGTGGTCTTTGCCCTGGTTGTGTCTGCGTCTTCACCTGTTAGGGCGTATCCACCAACACCGGCAGTAGCAACAAGGGCTTTAGAGGCATCTACCGAAGCACCGGATAGGGCGTAAGATCCAACCCCTGCCGATTCTACTTCACTATGCTCGGTATTAGCGTCCAATCCAGTTAAGGAGTAAGACCCTGCCAGCCCACTTAAATACTGATCGTATAAGGTTGCCGCGCTTGTACCGGATAATGCATAAGCACCAGCATCAGCCGTTAATGTGGTGGCTGTCGGTTCATCAATACTGAACGCATCGAAATCAAACGCATCATTATCAAATGAATCGTTATCAAACGAGATCCCGCCAGCAATCGACGTATCCGAATCAATACCCGTTAGCGCGTAGCTTCCTACTTCTGCCGTAAGTAGCTCATCGACGATAAAGCCAACTGTCGACCCGTCTAGTGCGTAACTGCCAACACCCGAAGCGATAACTGTAGCTTTCGCGGTGGTTGCTGCTATCCCCGTTAGGCCGTAACTTCCAACGCCTCCACTAGTCAGCTCATCTGTTATAAACGATGCCGCTATTCCAGTTAGATCGTACTCACCAACACCCGCCGATGTAACTGTGGCCTTTGCTGTGTCTGCGCTAGTGCCGGATAGAGTATAGCTACCGACATCAGCAGTAGTGATCTCATCCTGTTCAGTGTTAGCGTCTTCACCTGATAGAGCATACGACCCAACACCGGCCGCCTCAAGGGCTGCTTTAGTCGTCGCCGCGTCAATACCAGACAGCGCATAGCTTCCTACTTCACCAGTTATAAACTGATTGTATTCTGTATTAGCTGCTATTCCTGTTAACGCGTAAGAGCCCGCATCAGCAGTAATCGTAGTGGCAGCAGAGCCTGCCTCAATCGCAAAGGCGTCCTCATCGAAGGCGTCTGTATCAAATGCGTCAAAGGCAAAGGCTACAGTAGCCGCTGCTGTCCCACTATCTGCGCCCGCTAATACATATGACCCAACACCCGCGCCACCCAGTAGAGGTGTATCAGCAGCGACAACATGATTGCTGTGGTAATCCGTATAAAAGGCATCACCACTACCGGCTGGTGAGGTGTTGTCGTTGTCTGGGTTGTCAAACGTAAAGTTAGCAAGGAGAATACCAGAGCTAGTAATAGCGGCATTACCACTCCAATCACCACCACCGTAACTTGCCGGATCTCGAATGGTTGAAGCGTTCGGCTCGCGTCCACTTGAATTACCGAAGTCTGGATCACCCGAACCATACGCAAGCTGATGCGTTCTGGTGGCGCTTCTTACAACAGCGCCATTAATCCAGAGGCCCATATCGCCCTGGTTGCCATCGTTACCCGCAAACTGGAAACCTACACTGAACCACCCTGGCAGATCCGCGTCAGGTATTTCTTCAATTAAACCATCGTGATTTACGTCACCGCCGTTATTGTGGTTGCAGCAAATCTCAACGCCGGAAGTCGTAGCGCGCATGAACCCTGATTGCGCATGAGTACCACCACCGTTATGAAATATACCGTAGTTCGTGCCGTGCGCCAGACCAGCTGGGATATAGATCAGCCCGGCAGCATCAGTGATGATGTAAATATCAGTCGCATCACTGGGGGGCGGGTCGTTCTGGTTGTTCATCCCCTCGTATGAATCAGAGGTAGATATGTCGCCCGATGCTACAGCGGTATTGTCACCGCCTAATGAATCGTCACCAAAGTTGGTGCCGAGATTGGCTGTATTTAGCTCCCAATAGGTATGCGGCCCTTGTGCCGTTATAAACGCAGCGCGCCCATTCTTGGGAGTAATTGCAGCCACTACCGTCTTACCTCATGTAAACCCTCCATAGAGAGTGTGGTATTAGCCACGCCATTTGTCGCCACTTGAGCCATCCCCAAGCACAGCAGTATTGTTGATTGCTTCCGTATTCACGCTAGGAACGCCCGCTGTAGCTGCGCCAACTGCTGTACCGAGCCACTGGGTTACGCTGACATCAAGTACATCACCATCAGCGAATAGAGCATCGTAGACGTTTGCTGAAACAATCTGAAACTCATGGAATACAGGGAGATGAACATCAGTATCGTGAATCGCTAGCATGGCTCTGCCGGTGTAATTGACATTCGCCGCTGCAAGCTCTAGATCATAGAACCCTGCAACATCACTAGAGATATGCACCATGTCATTAGACCCACCCGATGCCGTGGGCGCTGCGTCCAATGATAGGACAGGAACACCAGCATCATCAACGCTTAATGTTACCCAATCATTCGTCACGGTTAGCGCAATCTCTGGTGTCACTGCGTCAGTCACATCGTAGAAAGGCCCGACAGTGACGCGGGTTGCTGTGTTTTCTCTGAGTATTCTCACGCTCGCCTCTGTCTGTAATTGTTCATAAACTTCGGTACTAATATACCGCCGCCTTCTGTGCCTTCAAGCCAAATAGCTAGCTCTTGGTTTGTGGTGTTGCCTGCTTGAGAATCTGGGATGGACGAAGGAAAAGACCCGTATGCCTGTGTGTCGCCGCGATAGGTCTTGCTTGCAGACGTATCGGCGTTAACCGCAGTAAAATTATCCACATTCAAACACAATAGATAATTTGTCGCGTCTACAATAGCGAGGCTTATGGTTCCTGAATTAACACCAGATGCCGGTGATGTTATTTCTACCTCAGCAAGTAAAGTGGTGCCTGCTGAATTGTATACACCTAACCATATGCCCGTAGGTACATCGAAGGGGTCAATATCAATATTAATTGATGTCGCAGTCCCAGCGCCGGTAGATGTGTATCCACCTACAGAGCGCCCGATCTGGCCAGCGTTAATAGTTACCCAACCATCAACCGTGTCATTGCCCAGTCCTAATAAAATAGCCATTACGCTCCTCCGTCAAAGCCGTTGAGTGAGCCGATCTTAGCGTTGCCATTGGCGTCTGTATTTGGTGGTGTGGTATTCCAGATTTCAATGTTGTCGTAATCAATTGAGGCAGGGCCACCGTTGGTTGGCGTGGCTTGGTTGCTCGGCCCTTCCATCCACTTAAACCCGTTTCGGGCTTGTGAACTTCCGCCTGAGAAATTTACGCCGGTTTGGTTAATTACTGGCTGTCCGTCGATCCATGCTCTACCGATTCCGTCAGTGCCGTCAGTATCCATCAATGCATAAAACTCAAACTGGTGGAAAAGACCGTCAGACACAGACCCGAATACATTCTGCCATCTAAGAGTTGAAATAGCTTGATAAGGCTCAGCATTACCTTGAATGCTGAGTGCATACAATCCGTCGTTACCTGAAAATTGAGGCAGTAGCTGCATTTGACTACCAGAAATGCCATTGTTCGTATTGCAATAGATATACCAGATTTTATCATAATCAGGGTTGCCGCCACTCCATGAGAACCCTGCCTCATAACGCTGATACCAGCGCATCCATATTTCTTTTTGCTGTGTCGGAAACGCCAATTGAAACGCATTAGTAAACTGATTGGTTCCATCACCATTCCAAACGCGAAGACCTTTGCTCCCATTCCCATTTGGATTTGCAGCAGCAGTGACAACCTCTGTGGATTCACCGCCTACCAGCTTAACACCATCCCAAGCCCAATTTATCCAAGGATCGGTGCTGACTACAGAACAATCGACTGGGCTACCTGTGCCGTCCTGTCTGCAAACGGACGGGTAATCAAAATCAGTTTTGAAGAATGCATTGCCAGTGCTAACGCTAGTAGTATCCGATGCCTCATTGGAGAAAGTAGAGTCACCGCCTGTATTAGTCGCTTGTACCTGATAGAAATACTGAGTCTCAGCAGACAGTCCGCCGCTGCTGTAGCCTTCAACACCGATGCCAAGAGTGGCGATAGTAACGAAGCCCGTTCCGGCGCTAAGACTGCGCTGAACAATAAAGTTAGTCTCGTTATCTGAGTTATCCTGCCACGCTAGATTTATCGTGGTGGATGATGCTGTAGTAGCGACCAATAGAGATGGGGCTACTGGCGCTGTCACAGGTATGGCCACCTTTGTTCCTATGATAATTTCATCAACGAGCATGGTCTGCTGCGCGGGAGATCCCTCACCCAACCAAGGGGCCAATATGAATTGGTCAAGGAGCATATCTGTATTTGCGCTACCAGTTCTCATTAACACATCATTCGCGTCAACCTCTAAACTACCATTAAGCCAATATTTAAAAACTCCATCAGATTGACCTACATTTCCAACCATTGTATTTAGCTTTAAGAACGCCTCAACTTTGTACCATGTGTCTACCAGCATTGTTGTAGATCCATCATAAAGCTGAGTGCCGTCAATATTGGCTGGGTTGGAGTAATCTAACCGCGGAACTAAATCATGCTGCTCGACGTAGAGCGTTAATTCACTGCCGAACAAACCATCAAAAGCTCCATTTTTATTAGTCATGAAGTAAAATTCATGCGGATGGAATGCCTGTCCAGATCCTACCCACCCGCTTAGATATTTAACACGGTAGCTTACATAAATATTATCCGACTCGGGGAAGGCATACCTCATCGCCCCACCGTTGGGGGGTTTGGTTGCGCTTGCTGCCCACGTCCAATCTATTGATTGGGCGCTACCGGCAATAGCTCCATCTGCGGCTAGCGTTTGAGTGGTGTTGTCATACCATCCGCGACTAGAGAAATTATTGTCCTCTGCGGGTTCTCTCAGTATTTCATCTATCTCTATCGTGACACCTGGGAAAGTAACGTCAGCGCCGCTGTAGCTGTACGATCCAGGCTGACCAACCATAAACTCATCAACGACTAGTGTTGAGAATAGATTGGCGTCAATCCCTGCGCTTGCGTAACTTACTGGTGCAGCAGCCATCACTGAGTTAATCTCCATCGGGGTTAAACTCCCGCCCGACAGGACTCTCATGGTTACGTCAACAGCATTGACAGTCATACTTAGGCAGACTTAGCGCCCATTGCTTTAGCTAAGCGCGATACTACCTTGCTCAGTTCGCGGATCTTCTCTATGTCAACGCAGGCTTCGTCATGCTTCTTGCCTTTCGCTGTGCGTAGAACGTCCATTTCACGGGCAATATCATTCATCTCTGTCATCTTGATTTTGCGCGCTGCCTTCAGCGGGGCTAGTTCTTCTTTCGCTCTTTCAAACGATGCCCAAATCTCGGGGTATTTATCTCGATTATGCATTGTCATTCCTATACAAAAGTGAGCCAGTTAGCGCCAAAGTCAACCGTGAATGATTCACCGTCAGCAAGGTCAACAGCAGAGCCGTGATCGTACCAACCGATCAAAGCGTCAGAGCCATTCGTCTCATTGAATGCGACCACATATCGGAATTGAGCGATAGCACCGCCTGATGCTGTCCAGGTGATATCTGTTGCAACGACTTCAGCCGTGCCAGCAGGGTTTTCCGACATCACGTTACCAGTGTCTTCGCCCTTGGCAACGTAATCGTTGCCTGCCGCGATTTCTGCCGGTGTACCAAATACTGTATTGGTTGCCACTGGCGCGACATTCGTTAGATAAAGATTCACTTGGTCGGTGTTCATGTCGTGCAGACCTAGCCACGACTGCTCAACGAAATCGTTGATTTTGTTGTACGTTGCCATTGTATTTCCTCGTTGTTCGCACCTTCACGAACGGTTAAAAATTAGGGGTTGGCTGCGCCTTCACAGCCTGCTTATTACCCGGATACTGCTCGTTTAAGGTACTGCCAAACCGCTAGACCGATGCCGCCTGTGACGGTGACTAACAAGTAAAATACGAAATTACCCTTGAGCCTTTCAATGTTGTCGGTCTTGCGCTTTTCCTTACTTCGCATGGTCTGGATGTATCGGTGATCATCGCCTTGCGAGTGGGTTTCAATCGCGGCCTTGACTTCATCGGTCGCAATCTTTGTGGTTTCGCTGATGGTGTCGTGAATAACACCCTTGAGCTGCGCTAACTCTTCTGACGTCATTTCCCCTGCGCTGCCCGAACCAGGTGGGTACCGAAAAAGAAAGCGCCGACTCCAAGCGTTAATAGCCCTAGCGGGGAATCAGTGCAAATCTGGTAGACGTACTCGCTCCATGCTGGGTCGAACTTGAATAGGATGACGCTGAACACCAGTAACATGATCTCAGCGCGAATAATCCACATTGCCAAGTCTCGTCGGGTGATTGACCTTTGTGTGTTCTCGCCGACTGTACTTTCAAAGAATGAGCCATAGCTGTCGAGGATCTTGCCAGTAACTGCGGCTTTTTCCTGATCAGTGAACTGCTGGCCGTCAATCCATCCACCGATACCACTAGCGACCTTCATTACGTTGTCGGCACCCTTGGCGCTTGTGTTGACTCCTAGAATGGCTTTTCCTGCTGCCAGTATTCCTTTGAAAAAACTCATATCATCAATCCACACTTCTGCGCCAATCTGTCGCTCGGTTCCATGTGAACGTGCGTGCTGTGTAGAACAATGTCGTAATCCGGTAGTCGCCGCTTTAGCTCGGCATGGACTCGAATGCGCTTGGCTTCGTCCCAGTAGCGGTTTCGAATATCGACCGCACAGCCTGAGTAATGCCACGATCCGGCAGAGTGAACACCATCCAAACCTGCAGTGATCGTTATTCCATCCAATTCGCCTTCTTCGATCCATAGGCGTTCAGCAACTTTCATTGCTTTACGCATCACGGGATTAAGCCCGCGAATATCTACGGATGGATGGGATAGTTTCATTTGCTCATCTCGGTTCGCGAATAAAGAATAAATAGCCCCGCTCCATCCTCGTATAGGTGCCTGCCGTTTGAACTGGCCGCGTTAATTTTGGATTGATGGTGGGGCGTAAACTGGTCTGCGTACAAATTTCAGATGTTATGCGGTGATGCGTATAAACTTCAGATATACGGATGCGCGCATAAAAAAGCCCAGACAGAAGCTGGGCCATTAAATAGACTGTTACCGAGTATATTAGCGAAGGCTTATTTATGCAAGCTATTTATGTCACCCATAAAAAAGGCTCAGATTCTGACACCTGAGCCTTAGCCACTTTAGTTACGGCATGGTGACCGCGTTGAATTTGAACGGTCCAACAACATCACTATAGCAATTGCGGCACTTAGAGTCTATTAATATCGCCACTCATGCCGCTACCTCTCCGTTAATTATAACATCAATCTCCCGCATAGCGCCGCGCTGATCCTCTAAATACTGATCAACAGTGATACCTAAATGCTTTGCGGCCTCTCGCTTGTTCATTGCTCTGCTTTTGAATTCGTCAATGCTCACCCTGTACCGGAATCGGCACTTGAGAGATTCAATCTGTCGCCTCGTTAAGCTGCCCACGGCCGCCGTGATGCGGTCTATCTCCTCAGGGTCATACGTTGGTGGCTCTACAGGGTATTTATCGCCTGTGTGGTCGCCTAATACAGCAGACTTCTTGCCGCTGCCAAGGTAGGGCATACCGAGATATAGAGATCTACCCCAGACGCCCAGAAGATCAAAGGTGTACTTCGGGCAATGGTATTCGTCTAGGTTTGTTTCAATCTTCATCAAAAATCCCCATCGCTTCGAGTTCCTTTTGGGCGCGATTGCTTTCATCGATTCGGCACTGAGAGCAGACATAATATTCAGGCCCAAAGAAGCCCTCGTCTGCATCCTTGTGCAAGATGAGCATGAAGCTTAATTTCTTGCACCAGTCGCACTGACCAGAATCAGTGTTAGTTTCAATCTTCATAAATCAAAGCCTCGCAATTGTCAGCCAGTCGCCGAAGTTCTTCAGCCGACCTTTTTAATGAGTCTTCCCGCGTGTCGCCTGCGATCAGGGGTAAACTTGCGCCCGATGGCTGAGTCAGTGTGATCATGTGCTGATCTTGAGACCATGAACCGCAGATTATTTTAGTCATGCTATGCGGATCTCTCCGATCCGATCGAATGGAAGCCGAAATCCTGCCGCATGCTTATGCCCTCCACCACCGAACGCCGAAGCAATTTCTGAAACGTCCTCACCGTTATCAGCAGATCTCAAGCTGTAAACCCTTCCCTCTGGTGTATCCCAATAGCATGCCGCAAATGGTTCACCCTCTCCCATAATGTGTCCTGCGTCCGAGCTCCAGAAATATGGGGCGTTCAGGATAGGGACATCGAAACCTTTAATTCTTGCCCGGTATGCCGCGGCCTTGATAAATTCGTTAATGTCTTTGAAATGCTTTCGCTCTATCGCTTCACCATCTTTCCGTAGAGTATCGGGGTGAGTGCCAAATATTAGTTTTTCCCAAACATTAAAATTATAAGGGTATGAGAATAAGCACGCCTGAATCTCCCTAGTTCCATCAAGATTAAATCGCCATAGATCCCTGTCTTGAATATGATCTATTAACCTCGGACGCGCCTTACCCTCATTGAAATAATCCCATGTGATTGCCGCTCCGCTGCGATCCATATCGAAAACAGTGGAAACATTTACAGGGAGATCAACCAAATCTTTTTGTGCGCTTGCGTGGTGATCTAGTATTTGAATGCATATAGCTGAATCAGCCATTTCAAGCAAAACATCGCGCTTATAACTAAAATCAACAATTAATACTTCGCGCCCAGTAACATCGGGGGGTGGGTTCTGGTGAACGCCAGCGTAGAAATCAACATTCTCCAATCCTAAAGCAACTCGAACGATAACCGCAGACGCAAACCCATCCGCGCAATTCCCGTGATAAATACATAATTTTTTCATGCGGCCCTCGCCTGTTTAAGTTGTTTTAACTTCGCCCGATACTTGAGCTTGATTTCGATAATGTCGTCTAGCGTGTAGTTCTTCGGTGGGTGACTGCCTTCTAGCTTCTCAAGCCGATCTGAGCCAATGAGGCGAGAAAGATTAATACGGTAATCCACAATATTCCCAGACCGCATAATGTTGCAGTTGTAATGACATTGCTTATGGCAGTTATCCTCGTCATATCGAAGCTCAGGGTGCGCGCCAGTCGTCCGATAGTGCCCTGCGTCATACCGCAAACTCTGGTCTGTAGTTCCACAGCTAATGCAAGGAGAGTCCTTGTCCCGCTCCCGAATAAACGCATTAAAAACCTCCTGTGCTTTCTTGAGTTGATAGCTGCGATCCTTGGCGTTGAAGTCTGCCCGCATCTGCCTGGTGACGGACTTCCTTGTCCTTGCTGCTTTTTCCTTCGTTAATTCCAGAGCGCAGACCGGTGAACAAACAACCTGAGTTGATTGATACTGGTCGAAATCTTGCTTGCACATCTTGCAGGCTTTGCTCTTGGGGGTTTTCTTCACTGGTGAGCCTGATCGATTCTGCGATTATTAGCAGACTGAGTGCGCCACACTTCAACCTTCAGCTCGGCAGCGGTCATCATCCATTTAAGCCGTTCTTCGTTCTCGACTGCCACTTGCAGTCCGGTCAGAACTTGTAGGTAATCATCCTGCGAGTACGCCCACGCTTCCCGCTCTGGTATCGTGCCTTGTGGTGCTTTGGAATATAAAATAGCCTTCTGTGACTTCCTGAACTGCTCCAGATAGATCCGCTCACCCTTGGCTTTAGCTAGTGCCGATGCGTTGTCGCGCATGAAGTCCAAAGCCTTAGCGATGTGTCCGTCTGTTATTTGGTCTGCGTTCACTGTTTTTGATTCTCCGTCGATTGTTTCTTTCCAATTCTTTAAGGTTGCGCCCAGGCCGTGCCAATCTGGTTGGTAGACGCTTTGCATTAAAGTTCCAGCTCCGCATGTTTCCCAGGGTGATCCTCTAAATGAAGATCCAGCAGCATTAATCCGGTGGTGAATCTAGGCTCAACAACCTCACCGCGCTCCAGTCTGCCTAAGCTCTGCGGGCAAGCTCCGACGAAACGAGACACGTTCTTCAGCGTTCCACGGCTACTGTGAAGGCGGTTTACTATGGCGGGCCAGTCGATCATCGGAAAACCCCCATCGAAGCCGCATGGATACGACCATTAAACCACCGTCGTATAACGTAGCTTCGCGCCAGGCTAATTAGAGTGAACCATCCGCTGATCCATAGATTTGTCTGGATCGATATATAAATATCGAATAAGGGGAATAAAACAATCTGCGATATAAGAGCGACGAAATAACCGATTAATATATTTACCGATGATTCGACCAATGACCCTATTCTGCTTTGCATGATATCCACTCCGGTATGACCATCGCTTGACTAGGCGAGTAATCAGTTTTGTCCATTGTTACGCCGAAGATGCTTTTCTGCGTTAGATCGCGCATATGATCCATCATGGAGTCCATCATTTCATCATGCTGGATGTCTTTACGCTTTATGTTCGCGACGACT
>Ga0075110_1000813_pt1 | contig 14128 bp, 12 predicted proteins | sample AntAceMetag02UK8_FD_69799 | JGI IMG/M metagenome (GOLD analysis project Ga0075110, IMG submission 69799) | Saline lake microbial communities from Ace Lake, Antarctica - Antarctic Ace Lake Metagenome 02UK8 | ecosystem: Environmental > Aquatic > Non-marine Saline and Alkaline > Saline | place... | reverse complement strand
CAATGGGCCAGCAACCGCCAATGGGCCAGCAACCGCCAATGGGCCAGCAACCGCCAATGGGCCAGCAACCGCCAATGGGCCAGCAACCGCCAATGGGCCAGCAACCGCCAATGGGCCAGCCTGGAACCATGCCGCCGCCTGCAAATGACTTTGTTCAGAATGCAGGGCAACAGCCGCCCGCACAAAACACCGGTCAACCGGCAATGCCTGGAAACATGCAACCAGGAATGCACAACCCAAACGGTTAAGGGTGTGTGATCTTTGCGGCGCTGTAACAGGTGAACAGTGCCGCAAATTTCAAGCAATGGGAACATATGACGGTGTTCTTGAAGATTGCATACCATTTTGAAAAAGAATAAGTTGAACCAATGAACCTTGATCAAGCTGTTGTTTATGACATTGAAACGTTTCCAAATGCTTTTACATTGGACGCGGAACTTTTACATCAAGACATTGGTTCAACTTGGGAAATTAGCCATTTCAAGGATGATCGGCAAAAGCTGTTTGAATGGTTCAATTGGTTGAACCAAACACAAACCGCAATGATCGGTTTCAACAGCGAACATTTTGATTATCCTGTTATTCATTTTCTGATGAAGAACCCGAACGCAACTGTTGAACAGATTTATGAATTCGCAATGCAGATCATTAGCGGAACAAATCGGTTCGCAAACATGGTTTGGCAAAGTGACCGGTTCGCACCGCAAATTGATCTTTTCAAAATTCATCACATGGATAACCGCGCGAAAACAACAAGCTTGAAAGCACTTCAAATCAACATGCGTTCACATACTGTTTCGGACCCTATCGGAACAGAAATTGCGCTTGGTGAAAACCTTTCAGAACAGCAAATTCAACAAATTTTAATTCCATATAACAAACACGATGTTAGGGAAACAAAACGTTTTGCGCATTACTCATTGCCAGCAATCAATTTCAGAATTGGATTGATTGACAAAATTCAAGGTGATGTAATGAATTTTAATGATACCAAGATTGGCGCGAAAATTCTTGAACAGCGTCTTGGGAAAGAAATGTGCTATGAATACGTTAACAACCGGAAACAGCCGCGTCAATCGGTGCGCCACCAAATTGCATTGAATGACATAATCTTTCCATATGTATTTTTTAACAACCCTGAATTCAAACGTGTTCTTGATTATCTTAAATCACAAACACTTTCATCTGAAGAAATTCAAAATCTTGAAACAGGTGAAACAGAACTTTCACAAATCAAAACCAAAGGTGTGTTTAGCGGTTTGAAAGCGAACGTTGGCGGAATTGATTTCAAATTTGGAACGGGCGGAATTCATGCATCTGTTGAAAAACAAAAGATTATTGCAACTGAAGAATGGTTGATCAGAGATATTGACGTTGCAAGCCTTTATCCATCAATTGCGGTTGTGAACAAATTGCGCCCTGAACATTTAGGTGAAGCGTTTTCTGTTGAATATGAAGGGTTGTTGACCGAACGCCGAACGCACAAAAAAGGAACGGTTGAAAACGCATCTTTGAAACTTGCGGCAAATGGAACCTATGGAAACAGCAACAGCAAATTCAGCGTTTTTTATGATCCTAAATTTACAATGACAATCACGATTAATGGTCAATTAATGCTTTGCATGTTGGCGGAAATGTTGCTTGAAGTTCCAACCGTCCAATTCATTCAGGTGAACACCGATGGTATAACATACCGAATTCACAAAGATCATGTTGCGCAAGCTGAACAAGTTGAAAAGACTTGGGATAATTACACCATGTTGACACTTGAAAGCGGTTATTATTCGCGCATGTGGATCAGGGACGTTAACAACTATATTGCTGAAGATAAGCAAGAACCTGGTGATAACAAGCCGCCAAAGCTGAAGCAAAAAGGCGCGTATTGGCACCCAGACCCGTTTGATTATGCGGCAAGTATCAGCAATTCAGGACCGCCCGCATGGCACAAAGATTTTAATCCGGTTGTTGTGACCAAAGCCGCCGTTGCCGCGATGACGCAAGGGATTGATCCAGCCTTGTTCATTCGCACCCAACATGACCCGTTTGATTTCATGTTGCGGGTGAAGGTTGACCGCGCATCAAAGCTGATGATCGGCGCGAACCAGGTTCAAAGCACAACCCGTTATTTCATCGCCGTGAACGGTTCGGAAATGAAGAAAATCAGCCCGCCCGCGAAAGGTGCGGTTGTTGGTGCGTTCAAGCGCGCAAACAAGTTGACCGATGTGTTCTATAATCAGATCATTAATGAAATTGGCCCTGGTGTTTGGGATGAACGAATTCATACTAAAAACAAATCAAAGAATAAAATTCGTGAAATGTCAATTAACGCCGGTTGGAAAGTTGCGGAATGCAATCGCGCAACTGATTTTGATTTCAATAATTTAAATTATGATTGGTATATTGCTGAAGCGCGCAAATTAATTATTACGTGAAACAACCAATTCAAACCAAGGTGAAAAGCGCGGAATTGGTTCACGCGACCATTCGCAAGTTGGATAAATGTTTTGAAAGCGATATTCATGATTTCCATCAGGAATGTAATCAGCAATTATAAACGGAACAATAACATTTAAACCGTTCAAAGTTGCTTCAACTTCATTGAAATCATTTCCGAACGGCAATTGAAAGATTTCACCGTTGAATAGTTTTATTTCAGCCGATGCAATAGGGATTCCACAATCTGAACCGTATGAAGTTCTTGAAATGTTGTGTAAAACACGGCAATCATTTTCATCGCAAAAACCAAGTTGCCGATTGCTATTCCAAATTGAAACAACAGGTGGTGCAATATTATCTTCAATAAACAATAAACGATTGTTTATGTTGTCAAAACCAACTTGCATATCATGACGCAAATCATTACTTCCAGAAAGTTCACGTAATTGGACGGTTAAACCAGGTCCAAGAAACTGAACCCATGCACCAAACAACAAAGCAAGCAACCAAGCTAAATTTCTTATAGGTTTTGTGATTTGATCAAGCTGTTCTGCTCGTTCTCTTGCTGTTGTCATTTTCGCACCTGGTTAATTGTGAATGCCGCACCTGTTGCAAGGAAATAGAACCCAACAATGATCATTCCAATGTTCTGTTCAAATTGCCCAAGCGGATCAGTCACACCAAGTTTCAAAACCTTATCCCAAACAATCACTTTGAAGTTGAAGATGATGAAAGGGAATGCCCATGCGGCTTGAACAGCTTTGGAAATCCAAGCGCCCTTGCCGTGAATTAGCGCGTTTTGCCGCGCTTCAAGTTGTTTGATGGTTATATCAGCCGCAAGTTTTTGTTCATCGGTTTCAGCCTGAAGCTTGTTCCGATGCGCAACTTGCAACTGTTCGGCAATGCCCGAAAGCCCGCCGCGCATGATCCATGCGACCAATCCGGCGAACACGGTTTAAATCGCCCTGAAATCGCGCGTGTAGGGTCTTGCGGCACCCGAACGCTGTTGCATGGCAATCACCCAAAGGATTGCCGGTGCGGTCACTGTAAGCGTGTTTCCAACCTGTTCAGCGTTCCAAGGTGTGACAGTTGACAAAACCGCGCCAATTCCATGAAGCACTTCAGGCGGTGCGCCAAAAATCAACATCGCAAGCCCGATTGCCGACAACCAGAAAGATCGCGTCCAGGCAAAGAAAATTGGTTTCATTTAAACAGCCCCTTCAAAATTGCGGCAATCAATGAAAGCCAAGGTGTCTGTTTGTCAAATACAGGTAATGCGGGTGATTTGTCAACTTTAAGCTGTTCAATCTGTTCCGCAATTTTATTCAGCGTCTTGGTTCCAGCGAAACCGTCAACAGTTAATCCGTTCATATTCTGAAAACCTTTAACATGCTTTTCAGTTTCAGGACCAAAGCGACCATCAACACCGCTTGTGAAAGTATAACCAAGCGTTTCAAGATCGGCTTGAAGATTTCGGACGGGTTCACCTTTTGAACCAATTTTCAAAACAGATGAAACGCGATTTACAACGGAAACGGTTTGACCGGAATGTTTCTTGTAAGCGTTCGCCGCTTTCACATGGTAATTGTTTTTTTCATAACCGGAACCGTTGTATTTTCTAACAGCCGCGCGCCAATTGTCAGCACTTGTATAATCCCGACCAGGTTGCAACATCTTATGCATTTGCCAAGATTTCATCAAAGTGACAAGTTGAACAAGCTGTTCAAATTCACCTTTCTTTGCGGTTTCAAACAATTCTTTTGCGGTTCGGTTTCCTGCAACAGCATGATTGAAACCCATGATTTGACCAAGACCATATGAAGCCGAAAGAAAAGCCGGTTCTTCAGAAACATCAATTGCCGCTTCCAACCTGGTGTAACTTTCACGCGGATAATTACCAGGTTTCCACCGCGCATAAGCAAGACCAAGCCGCGTTGCCGTTGATCGCAATGCGCCGTTTAAATTGCGCCAAAAAATATGAGGTTCAAACAACATCTTTGGACGGTTTGAATTATCGAAACCGCGCCCCGCCGCTTCAACTTCCAAGAAAGCAAGCAACACCGCCGTTTCAATTCCAATCTGTTTTGCGGCTTTACCAACATCACCAGAATGAAGCCGTTTACCTGTTCCTTGAAAGTTCATTTCATTCACCTTATGTCATTTTTGAAAAAAGAGATTGAACATCGGATTGATTATCAATCAAAAGATTTCCCTTTTGAAAATTTCCCCATTGTTGGACGTGTGATAACCAAAGCTGTCTTTCACTTGACAATGCAACTCTGTTTGCATCATTAACGGTTTGGTCCAATCTACCAAATATTAAGTCTGAACCGCGCGGTATGATTGATGCGTTTTCATTTCTTGCAATTTCAACAACAGAATTTGAACTAACTTGCGCATAAATTTTTCCCCGAGAGGATTTCATATCGCAAGACATGCCAATTCTTTGAATTGTGTCATCACCATTTGCATCACCGTCAAAAGTTGCTGAAACTGTTTGACCAGGAATACCCCAGCTTAATCGGTTATTTCCTGAACCAACATATCTCTGCATAAAGTATGCTGGATTTCCTGTTTTTTCTTTTGTTTTTTCATATGGTTCAATTGTCAACGGGTTCACCGCAGAATTTACACTTAATCCACCAGAAAGACACATCAGCAGTGTTCCAGAACCCATCATTAAATATTGACGCATTGTTGCAATCGCTGTTCCATCAAAAACAACACCTTCAATTCCATATCTTGTTTCATATGATATGGAACCTGTTCTTAAAATAAGATGATTTTCCAAACCGGAATGATCGCGCCAACCATCAAAAGATTGACCGGTAAATTCATCATATAAAATATCTTGTTCAAAATATTTTTCACTAAGCCGAACATCACCAGCACAATATTTCAGATCATTTGCAAACATTATATTACCCTTTCAATAACATCGTTCAACAACCAAGCTTGGTGCGTAAATGATGTTATATATCTGCTAGGAATTCCCGACCATTCGGATTTTATATTGTTTCTTGACGTTAAAGCTGGAACACCTCTCAAACCGCCCGTTGTTTCCATTGTGCCCATTCTAACAACAACTGTTGACGCACCTGGATCAGCCGCAAGAACAACAGTTGTTGTTAATCCAGAAGGTGTTACACTTGTAATATCAACCGCTGTTCCATCAACCAAAACTTCAATTCCGTAAATGCACTTTACACCAGAACTATTGAAGCCGCTGGCATCTGTCATGTTTCCGGCATTAATTCCAATTTCAACAGAACCTTCAAAGTAATTGTGCGGAATTTTAATTGTTGCGCCTGTTCTTGTGAATGGATATGCTTTCAAACAAGTCTCCAAACCAGCTTTCGCCCGCTTGTATAGATACCAATCGAATTCACCCATTAAAGCTTGCGCTTCACCAGGCGGGTGAACTCTATCGACTTGGAAACCGTAAGGTGTTGTTGGACCGGCAAGCCAAACATTTTCATTTTCATCACCGAATTCAGATTGCGCCCGCATTATTTCAAGCCAATCATCATTGAAAACGCCACCCATTTGATGCATTAAAAAAATTGGTTCAAAAGATAGATCATCCAACGCAATCTTGCATGTTTTAGCTATGTCACTGAACCATTCTGACATATATCTTTTATATTGCGCTTTTGTTGTCGGTGTTGCGCTACCTGGAACGCCACCCGCTGCAATGTTATCTGTTTCAGCTTCACCATGCGCAAAGCTGAAAATAATTTCAATTTCATCGCAATTGTGATCAGTTTTTAAAAGATAAACAGCTTGTGAAAGAAACATCGAAAAATCAACAAATAATGAAGAACCACCTTTGCGCAATTGCGTATAATCGCGCGCACCAAGTGCGTAAATTCCGCAAACAGTAGGGCAATCGGTCATCATTGCAAAACCGTCAATCTTACCGGCTTGCGTTGTTCCTGGTTCAAAGCGAACCAGACTTTCATAATCAACACTGTCAGCATTGAAAGATGTAACATTCACCGCAACATCAGCATCAGCATTCCTATCAGCACCACCGGCAATCATGTAAGAATAAGGACTTGTCCAATCTACTTTAGGTTGCCCGCTTGTGTAATCGCGCCTAACCGACAAAGATTGACCAATTGAAGCAAAGATAATTCCTTTCTTTGCGCTTTTATTTTTGGTTTTTCTTTTTGCAATCAACGCGCTTTTAAAATATTCTTCATTATTCGTAGTTTCTGCAATTATGGCAGTATCTAAATCATCTTGTTCAATTTTCAATAAATCAGCCGCAATTCTTGCAGCTTGTTCAGCATCTAAAGATGTTTGATCAGCTTTCAAATCATCAGCACCATCAACATATGATTTTAAAGGGATTTGACCTTTCAAATCCGCAGTTGAATTACTGTTATTTTCATAAAGCGATAAAAAATTGCTTGAAAATACGCTGAAACCTTCACCTGGTTCAGTTCCAGACAAGCCCGCAGATGTTGTCGCAAAATCTGGATAACCTAAACCTGAAGCAATTTCCAATGCTTCAACCCTTGTCTGAAGTTCAAGAAATCCTTGAACCGAACCTTGTCTTGAAGGTTTTTTGTTCGCGTCAAAAGGATCACCAAGAATTGCGGCTTTAAAGGTATCATATGCAGACATTTTACGGTTCCGTTACTGTGATTGTGAATGTTGGAAAATTCTTAAAATTTCCAACGTTGTCTGAAACACGAATTAGAATATCCGCGTAAGTTCCTGCGATGGTTGGCGTTCCAGAAACAACACCGGATGCGGTGTTTATAGTTATTCCGTTTGGCAACCGTCCATATATGTCACTGAATATATATGGTGATTGACCCCCTGTCACCCCAATTGTGAAACCCGTATAAGCAACATCAATTTCAACTGTTACAACAGGTGTTCCGGTCAGTGTTAAAGATGAAGTGCTTATTGTTGGAATTGGTGTAACATAAGCTGAAACTTCACCACCTGTTGAAATTCCGCGCCACCTTACAAAATATTCAGCGTTTGCAACAACACCGCCGCTAACCGCATAAAGTTGATCACTTGGAATTCCCATCGGCAACCATTCCGCATCATCTGGAACAGTCACACCATCAGGTTTCAATTGATATTGAAATTCATATGACCAATCATCACGCGACGCAGCATCAAATGAAACCCTTATTGTGCTGTTTACAAATTCAACAACAATTCCGGTTGGTAAGGTTGGAAGGTAATAAACCAAGCTGTCAACAGTGATCGGCTTTGATCTTTCTTCACCTGTTAAAAAAGCCCAACGGTTTTCATCAATAGGGACGCAACCGAAACCAACAAAAGCACCTGAAGCATCAACTTCAGTTGGCGTTACAATTTCATGATCACCCGCAAATTCATTGTCATAAAGCAAATCAAAAATTCTTTCTTGCCGCGCCCGCAAGCCGCGCAAACCTACGGTTGGTAAAAGCTTATAAGGCGATTGTGAACGGTGTGAAATTGATTTTGCAAGTTGCATTGCTTGCCGATGATTTTGAATTGATAGTGCATCAACAACCAAATATTTAGGTGTTTCACCTTCAACAAAATAGAACGGGTTCACATATGGTGCGCAAGGTTGCGCGGTGTAATTTGCATCAGGATCAATATAACGAACAATAACACCTTGTGTTAAACTTTCACCGTTTTGCGCTTCAACACTTTCCATCGCAACAATGTCACGATTGCGAACAAGTTTCAAACTTGGCGCATAGTAATAACCAACGCGCGGCCAACATTTACCATCATCATCAAAAACAAGTTGCGCATCACATGACATTAGAATTTGCTGTTCACCGTTTGTGCGTTCGGTGCTTTCTGGAATTGAAATATCACATTGCCAAAATGGCGCAATTCCACCATCAATGTCAGTTCTTGTTGCACCGCAAATGCTCGCTTGTTCTGCAACTTTATCCCAATTGATTTTTGAAGCCGCTTTATTGCGACCATATCGGTTTGTTCTGAACCATGCCCAAAGAAGAACAGGATTTCTTGAAAACTCATAAGTTGCGCGATTACCTAAAGTGTGTGAAACTTCACGCGGATCATAAACATTTGACCAATTACCAACAATTGAAAAACTTGGTTCACCAATACCAATTGCACCGCGCCAACGGAATATTTTATAACGATTTTCAGATGATATTGGTGAAATTTTAATTGCTGAATAAGTTGTTCCAACAAGTTTATGATCATCCGTCCAAACACCCGAAAACGCCGCTTTGAATTCTGTAAGCGCGGGCGGTGTTGGATTAGCTTCAGTATGTGTTGTTGTAAATATTTGAAATTTACCAACATCATCTAAAAGAAAGTTTTCAGACGTAACAACACCGTTAACATCAACTTCAATAACTTCATCATCAAAATACAAAGCAACGGTTTCAGTTAAAATACTATCAGCATGAACAATCACATACCAAAAATTTCCATCAGCATCAAATTCAGCAAAAATAACGCCGCCACCTTGCCGATTTTGACCCGCTGTCATCCATCGTTCGGGTTCAGGTAATCGGACATTCACTTTCGCGGCTTCAATTGACGGTGCTTGCGGCTTGCGAATGAAAAGGCTTGTGACAAGCTGTAAGCCCACCCCCAGGATCAAAGCACCGAACGGGCTGGAAAAGAACGCCACAATGCCAGACCAGCCACCCACGGCCACCAGGGCAGCGGAAACGGTTGCCGTGATGCTTGCCGCCGCCGCCGCTAAAAATGCTCCTACTGGTGGCATGGTGTGACCTTCCAAGCGTGAATAATATTTAAGAACTTCACGCCGATTTCTATAACACCGCGTTCGGTTCTGAAAGCAATTCTTTCACCAGTGCAAAGACCGGTGATCGGTTCATTTATTTCAACAAGAACAATATCACCTTCAACCGGTTCTTCAGTTGAACACAAACCGGTTGAATTGATCAGATTGATTTCACCACCCCAATTTGCAACATGATTTTTCGCACCGGTTTCATTATCATATGTTCCGCGAAAAATTGCACCGAAATCTTCATAACCGCAATCAACAAGGTAATTTGCAAGTGAAAGTAAACAGTCATCAGAACCCCAAGTGAATTGCGATTGACGCCATTTTTTCAAAGTTTTTGAAACAAGATCATTCATGGGATTTGATACGTTCTATTTGCTAACGCTGCAACAAATGAACAACCAAGATCGGTTTCAACACCTAATTGCCGCGCCCGTTCTTGTTGAACAGCGTTTGAATAAGTTCCGTTTGGAATTTCAGAACGTCCAAAATTTCCATCTTTGCAGACAACAGAACATTGATAATTTTTAACACTTGCACCATTTACAAATTCAAGCTTTTCCGAAAACTTTGAATTCATCATTGTAAATTCACGAAAGAAAACAATTGGTGTTTGCGGGCGCAACCCTTCATTAATTCCGAAAATTGCAAGATAACAAGTGACGTTGCGACCAAAAACACGGCTTTGTTCATTTCTAATATCTTGATAAACAGCAGACGCCGCCGCACCTGGTGTATCAATCAAATTCAAACCCATTTCATAACGTGCTGATGAACCATCGCGCCCATCGGTTATTGCCGGTGTTTTGTGATGATCTGAACCATTGGCGTCAATTGTTCCTAACCATTCGTTACCATCGGACGTGAAAAGTTTACCCTTTCCTTGCCAAACGCGAACAGGGTGATCAAGAAAATCGTAAAACCAGCACCGCCGCACAATCGCCCGAACATCGGTAAATTCATCATCACCGCCAATGTATTCATCAAGAACATCATAAAAATCAGGCATTAGATTATTACCTCATTGAACACAATCCGGTTCAACTGAATTCCGCCAATGTTTCCGGCATCATATGAATTACGAATTTCAGCGCCGTTTGCAATTGCACCAGTAAAATAAGGTTTTAACCAAACAATTGAACCATCAGAAACAGCGTTTCGCAATGGCGGTGAAACAACAATATTGGCGCGGGTTCCAACATACGAAACATCATCAATAATGTAAGAATAATTTCCAATACCGATAACATGACCGTGTTTTAAAATTTCACCAAATGAACCCATTGAAACGGAAAGTTCAACAGCACCTTCAAGCGCCGTTCCAGAAACAGAAACATTTGCACCATCGTTTGCCCAAGGTTGATTATTATCCCAAGGAAAATCATTGTCCCAAGAAAGATTATTTGAAACTATGTTGTAATTACTTTCACCAATGAAAGATGCAAGTTGTGGTGTTTTAGTCAACTGAATTTTGAAAATCGCACCATTGATTTTTGACATTAACCAGGATGAAAAAGGTGAATTCCATTCGTTCACTTGATACGCAAGACGCATTTCAAGAACAGATCGCCCGCCTGGTTCCGGTGACATTATCCGCGCGCCGCCTGAAGTCAAACCACCGTCAAAATATGAACCAGGGACGTGAAACAATTGGCTTTCAATTTTCAGTGTTGGAAAATTCCAAATCTTGTGATTGATGGTCATTACATGGTTCCGTTCTGTTCATAATCGGTCAACCAACCAACCATTGATTTGCGAACATCTTCCTTGGTGTTTTCACCTTGCGCCCTGATATTTGCAAGAACTTTTTCTTCAGAAACAGCGCCTTCAATTTTATAGGTGTTTTCAACTTTCACCGAATTGTTCACATTTGCCGATTTCGCCGCGCCGCCGAACATCTGAACACCAAGTGAACCGTTCGCACCGCGCTCTAGCGGCATGATCGCTTCAGGACCGGCTTCACCCATAACGCCAAGCGCCGCACCCTTTGCAAACGTGAACGGTGTTGCGGTGTTCACAATGCTGTTTGTGAAACTTCCACCGTTCGCAAACGGTGTAACACCGGAATTTCCGAAAGCATTTCCGGTTGCGTTCGGCAACGCATCGCCGCCGCCAAAACTTCCACCGCCTGAAAATCCAAGAAAACCAAGCAACGGTTTGACAACCAAAGCTTGAAATGCAATGCGCAACAAGTCTTTAATGATTGATTTTGCAAGATCGCCAAAACTTGCTTCTCCTTCAACCGCAAGATTAATGAATTCATCACCAAGATTTGACAAAGTATTTTCAGCCAAATCTTTCATTTGCGATGAAACGTCATCGGTGCTTTTATTAACTATGTTTTGCCATTGTTCAGCCGTTCCACCGGTTGCAAGAAATGCCGCTTGAATTCTTTCCAGGCTTTGAACAAATTGGTCATTGTTCAAAACACCGTTTTCCATTGCTGTTTGAACAGCATCAAACGCCGATTGCGCTTGTGAAAACGGTTCATTCAAAGCGCCGTATTGTTCCGCAAGCTTTTGAAGTTCTGTTTGTTGTTCTGCAATGGCACCTGTTGCACCGCCACCGCCACCCGCTGAACCAACCGCCGCCGCAACAGCCGCTTGTTGTCTTTGGTATTCAATCAAGGCTTGACGGTTCATTTCAGTTGCTTCAGCGTTTGCAATGAATTCATCACGTTGTTCAGCCAACGCCGGTTGCATGATCGGATCAAAAGCGGTAATATCACCGAATTGTTCACCAGCCAACGCACCCGCTGTTGCAACAGGATCACCGCGATTTTCAAGCCGAATTTCACTTTCACGCAATGATGAAATTCCTTGTGCTGAAAGTGAAATCATATTGTTGTGAGCGCGCTGAAGTTCATTTGCCAAACGGCTTGCTTCATTTGCGCCCGCTGCAATGTTGCCGCTGATGTTTGTTCCAGCGATGTTCAAAAGAATTCTGTCAGCATCGGACGCTTCACCGTTCAAGAACCGCAACAATGCATTCACCCGTTCAACATTTTCACCAAGTGTCCCAGCGTTTCGCGCCGATTGAATTAAATCATTTACCATCGGCGCAAGTTCCGGCACCGCTGTTCCAAGCCGATCAAATCTTGAAATCAAATCATCCATTGGAATTTGACCGCGCGAAACCGCATTTGCTAAATCGTAAAATTCAGCGGTCATTTCTTCAGAAATTCCAACTTGATCACGAACACCATCGGAAACTTTTAAAACTTCATCAGAAACCCCGATTAAAGCGGTGCGCCATTCTTCAGCGTATCGAATTTGCGCAAGCAATGCTTCAGTTTGTGAAATGTTTCGCAATTGCGCTTCAGTTTGCGCAAGACCATCAACAACACCTTGCAAGCTGTCTGTTAAAGTAACCGCGCTTTCATCAAACATATCAATTGAAGTTGCGGCAACATCAGCGGCTTCGCCAGACCTGGTGAACCAGCGCCAAGCAAGCGTTAAACCGGTAACAATTGCAACAAATGGAATTAAAGACATTGCCAGGGTTAAACCGCGCGCCGCGATTGCGCCCGCGATGAATTGCGCTTGAATTGTTGTAAGCATTGCACCCATGCGAACCAAACCGGCAATCATTGCAGGAATTTGACGCGCAACCAGGACGCCAAGCGCGATTGCGAAAACATCAGCGTTATCAGCCGCAAGTTCAAAGACTTTCGCAACCGCTTCACCGGCTGGAACAATCACCGAAAGCAACGCATAACCGAAATCAATTGAAAGGTTTGTTAATTTTTGCAGCAACAAACCCCAACGTTGATCAAGACCTTGTTGAACAGTTGTAAGCGCCGCATCGGTTGCGCCCGCTTTGTTTCCCATATCCTCAAGAATGCTATTAAATGCATCGCCACCCGAACCAGCAAAAGCAAGCGCCGCGTTCAATGCTTCAACTGAACCGAACAAAACAGAAAGGTTATCGGCTGAACCATCGGTTTTTTCAACAATATCGGCAAGGAAACCGGCAAGACCTTTTGAACGCAAACCGGCTGTTGAAAAATCAATTCCCAATTGTTTTGCAAGTTTTGCAGCTTCAGCGGTTGGTTTTGCAACACCTGAAAGAATTGCGCGCAAGCTTGTGATTGCTGTTGCAGTTGACAAACCTTGAAGCGTTAGCGCCGCCGTTCCTGCAACCAATTCATCAAATTCAACACCAAGTGAAGCCGCGATTGGAATAACGTTACCAAGACCAGACGCAAGTTCACCAACGGTTGTTTTACCGGCGCGCATACCTGTAAACAAAGCATCAGATGCATCAGCCGCAAGCAATCCGATTGACGCATACGCATTGGTTGCGGTTGTCAGAATATCAACACCGGTTCCAACATCAGTTATACCACCAATCGCAAGTTTATTCGCGGTGTCAACAATATCAATCGCCGCCGCCGCATCGGTTGCACCCGCTGAAACAGCCCCATAGAACGCTTTAATCTGGAACGCCGCGCTTGTGCCGAATTCATCAGCCATTGCCCTTGCAGCGGCGCGCATAACGTCCAGTTCAGCCGAACCAGCCGGTAACAGGGTTGCAAGTTCTGAAAGTGAAGCCGAAAGTTCACGCGCGCCCGAAATCATGGCTTCAAATGCGAAACCGGCAATAACGCCGGTTGCAATTCCCATCAATCCAGATGTTAAAGAACGAACACCATTTGAAAGCCGACCAAAAACAGATGTTGTTGTTGTTGCACCATTTGCAACGCGACCAAGAACGCCGTTTGTTCTTGTCATTGTTCTGTTCAGATCATCAGCCGCACCTTCAACCCGTTCGGCTGAAGGTCTTAGTTCATGCAACTTTTTATTCGCCCGATCAAGATCACTTGTATCAGCGCGGAAACCAATTTCAGCAATATCAACCATTTTTGCCCGCGCCTTTACTTTTTATTTGCCTTGTCTTTTTGCCGATCTTGAAAATCTTTCAATTCAGAAT